>Ga0153924_1000745_pt1 | contig 19390 bp, 20 predicted proteins | sample TSNJ008MetaG_FD_104709 | JGI IMG/M metagenome (GOLD analysis project Ga0153924, IMG submission 104709) | Attine ant fungus gardens microbial communities from New Jersey, USA - TSNJ008 MetaG | ecosystem: Host-associated > Fungi > Mycelium > Unclassified | place: USA: New Jersey, Wharton State...
AGACTTAACAACATCTTTTGTTGCTTGTCTAACTTTGCTTTTTTGAACACTTTGATTATCAAATCAAGCAATCACAAATCAGTAAGTGGCCATTTGTGATAGATTCTCTGTAAGGGGACTGCACCAAAGTCCACTCCTGATGCACTACCACTAGTATATCAGGAGTGGACTTTGGTGCAGTCCCCTTACAACCCTTACATTACTCTCAGTCATTATCATGCCAGTCAATGCCTGAAGTAAGTATCATCCTGTATTGTAGCATTGTTGTCTCATTGCTTGTATTACAGCCTTCTTATTATAGGTAATTAGTATAGAGTTGTTACCATATTGATCAATGCCTGAATCTTTTTATTATAGGGGTGTATATCCCTTTATGATTTGTTCATAATATTAGCTATGGCTTAGGGTAGCATTAAGCTATGTTCCATGAAGGCCTATGAAAGCCTATGGATGTTTAACTGATATTGTACCCAAGACCAATGCCTAAATATAGAGAGATTTTCTCCATCAATTAGTTTATCACTAATCTGCTGAGAGCATCAAATTCTAAATGATCCCTGGAATATACCATTAACAATAGTTTTATGGTAATAGTAATGATAAATCAATTGTATAATTGGTTAAATTCCCAGGAATATTCATATATCTAATGGTGTTCTAATAGCAAGCTACTAGAACATTAAATATATATTTAGAAATTTCTCAACAAAGTCTAGCCTCTCCAGAGACTACTTTTGTTGGTGATTTGTCTCTTTCATTACCTCCATGAGCATCCATCCTTGTTGAAGCCCAGAGAGATTGCAGTTTTGACACACATCTACTTCATTGCCAACATCAACACCAGATTTGGAACGACTTCAGCAGACCGCCCCAGAAGCTCGGGTGAAGTCAGTAGTGTACTGTTATGCATCGTACTCACCACGTCTTAGCACCTCTGTGCTTGTTGCGTATCTGGTATGTAGATACAGAACTCTCTCATTTCATTACGTGTCACTATTAGAAGAAGAAAAACCGACAGTCGCCACATGGATCTCCTTATACTCTTTACCCCGACTCAGAACATCATGAGCTACCAATGCCTCGGTTGTGACCGTATCTTTGTCTCTTCAGGCGCTATACGGTCGCATTCGAGAGCCAAAGGTCATGGTATTGCGGAATGTAAGTTCTGTGATAGGATCTTTGTCAATAAAGGTGCCTTGATGCAAGTAAGTACTTGCATCTGATATGGTTCACATTTCCATTGACTCGCATAGCATAACAAGGCCATCCACATTTATTGCGCCCCTTGCAAGCGGTCTTTTAAGACATCCGTTGCACTCCAACAGGTGTGGTCTCATTCCTTTATGACTGTAGGGTGCGTTTCCTGAATTTGAATGATAGCATTTGGCGAAATCACGAGCACACTAATCTGACTCAGATGCTGATTTGTCGTCGGCTTGTCCGATTCAGATGACGCTGAGGATGCTGAGGACGAGACTTACTGCTATAGCTGCAATCGTAGCTTTATCAGTAATGCTGTCCTCGACAACCATCTCACTAGCAATGCAGTTCACTATTGGTGTTTTATCTTCTCACATAATTCTGCCAGTGAAGAAGCTCTGGCAAAAGTGTGCATGACGAGAGCAGAAACCTTGGTAAATAGAAAATGCACAATGCTTCAGGGGAAAGACTTTCAAGCGTCGATTGGTTTCTTGGTCGGCGAACGAGAACGGGTTCAGTGGATACGCTTATGAATATTATCCCTGCCACAGCACGTTCAAGACCCTTGATAGGCTCATCAACACTTGCAATCACCTACGCATGACAAGTCTGAGTTTCACTGCCCTCACTGTAGCTCGAAATTCCAGCTTATATCTGGAATGGTTCAGTATTTGAGAGCAAGTCTTGTGGAGTCGCTAAATTCCACGATGTTGCGAGGGACTTTAGTTCCTTGACAGAGAAAATTTCAAGGTTGCTCAAGCTCTAGGAGGTAGATTAACGCTGTCAATTCATGATGATACCAAGAGCTTCTAGTCTTGGGTATTTTCTGAGCGGATTTTCATTGTATTATCTGCATACGCTGATTGTATAACAAAAATGCTTGCACTTCGTTTATCAAACAAATGTGGCTATTGTCAGTCCATTCGAGGGCAGGTGACACTCGTTCCCCACATTTATTATATATTTCCCAAACAAGTGGACAATGATGAGAGCCCATTTTTAATGTTTCTCAAAACCGCTGGAAATTGCATTGTAAAAGTAATGGTATTCATCAAAGGAAAAGAAAAAAATGCTTACGATTGCACGATAGTGCCTAGATATCTGAACTTACCCAGACATATCAAAGAAGCCCTACAGGTCGTGTTAATTCAATTCTTGACCTTGACGTAGTCCATCGCTTGGCTTTGAGAAGGATTAGATATGGCCGCTTGGCGCTTGTGCCTAACTCGACGACTATGACCTTGTATACAGACACATACCACAGTGCGGATTTTTTCGATATAGACGGGAAAATGGGATTCTAATGAGACCTGCAGGTCTTTTTCAGTTGGTAAGGGATAGGTTTTGTCGTCCTGACTAGTCAATGAGTCCAATACTGCTTCGGCGTGCGTGGGTGCATTTTAGCGGGGAGAAAAATTACTAGTCAGTTGAATCCTTATAAACCTAGTATCAGGAATCTCCCAGTCTTTCTTTCTTTGTTTTACTATCTTGAAAAACCACATGAATAGAGATATGAATGACAAGTAGTTCATCATCACTACGATACGAGAGAACCATATTCAAATTTGGAGTGCAGACTGACCAGTCAGAGAGTATGGAATGAATTTCACGAAATAGGAAGTAAAGTAATCAAATACTGAACAATCATCCATGATTTTTTTACCTCTCCCGTAACTCCTTTTACACAAGGCTCCAAACCCCATGATACGCCCATCGGCTCATGGGGTCGAGGTTCTCTGTTCCTATTCCTCAAGACTCAGCGAGGCCAAGGTCATGACCACAACCGCGGGCAACTATGACCTCGCCAAGCTCCCTAAGCTCACCAGTTCGTCCTCCACTATGGAGCTGCCAGTAGCGCTGCGGTCTAGTATAAAGCACAAGCATATCTGGGATGTGCCCTTGTCTACATATGCGGCGAAGTCATACAAATATCGTAATAAAATCTCTTTCACCATCTCGACTCTTGAGCAGTCTTCGTGGCATACAATGCACCAACAACCGCAAATGTCATAAGAGGAGTTGCCAAATACGAATATGCCAGCACCCGAGCTACCATCATTTTTGACCTAGGCTCAGCACTAATGATCTCGAGTAATACACTGAGAATTAACGCAGGTGGACCAATCGGCATCAGCATCATACTCCACCACAAAACTTGATCATCGCCTAAGAGCTGTGTCCTTGTCGCAAGTAAGTAAATGACTGGAATACTTATAGCTGCCCAGATGAAAAAGCGAATGATGATGATGGTGATCACTGCACGTTTCGGGGGCACTGGTGAGGAATTTCCATCTTGTGCATTAAATGAATCTGATAATTTTGAACCAACAATGAAACTAGAATAAACGATTTGTTGTCTAGTTTTTATGTTCAATGCATCGAAACAAGTACTCACACCTCCATCCCGCTAAACAATGCCCCCATATTACGAAGGCTTGACGTGAACCATGCATTTAGAAAACCACCTTCATTACTCGGTGCGAACAAGACATGATGTAGGCTGGGAACAAGTCCAACAATGATAGCGACGATTCCGCCCCATGTTGTCGGATTCAAAAAGATGCTGGCCTGTTTGAGGAACCTTTGGAAAATTTTTGAATCCATGTCCATCACGTCCACATTTGTTGAAGATGTAGGACTAGACCTGGAAAGTAGACGTGTCTCCTCGTCAGACTCTATTGGTGGATATTTTGTGGCAGCTTGTTCTCCAAACAACGTAGGTCCAATGGTAAATGTAAGAACTTTTGAGACCAAGCTGTTAATCAGAAAGTAGCTTTTCACTCGTGCTACCGTCTCCCGAATGTCACCCCCAGCGAGTTCACCCAATATTTCAGTTTCTAGTAGACTTCCGGTCAAAAGCAGTGGTAAAGATGTAGAATTGTTGAACGCGACCGCCGTGACTGTCCAGGTCGGTAATCCGAACAGGTGGACAACAGTCTTTCCCAACATGACTGATACCGCTGTGTAAGCAATTGACCACGTGAAAATGGGTGCGTAATTGAGGACATTGCGATGATCAAGCTGACTCCCGATATCAGTTATGAGTAGAGCAGGAAGGAATATGTTTCGACATAATGAGGCCACGTCTCGTGCAGTTCCTTCCCGGACCATACCTAATCGGGCTGCAATCAGCCCATAGCCGAGCGTAATCAGCACTGAAACTGATGCTTGAAGTGCACCTAGTGCCGATACAATGAGGGTGGAAGGCATATATGGGACTGCCAAACCTGGGAATGAAATTTGGTGAAGCTCATAGCCTTTATATAGCCAGCTGTTGCTGTCTTATCAGATGAGAACATCGCTTGCCATGTCTGACAAAGATGACGCTAATTATAGACATGATGCGAATTGTATTGCGAAGCATCGGGAGGTGAATCGACGCTCCAGGGATGAACTCGGAGTTGGTCTCCTATCATTAATTATCCTAATGAACACCAGACAAAATTTCTTGTGCTAGCAGAGGCTCCGCATTTGCATCCAATTGAGCCTAGCTTTTGATGGCCTTGGTACCAGTTGAAAAGTTGAGATATACAACACAGGAATTGGATTGAAAGGTCAATTTGCGCAGGACTCTGGACATAGTTCCAAGTAGATATACCAAAACTCGTGTACTTTCAATGAGGACATGTAAAAGGTCAACCAACTGTACTTACAATCCGTAATACATGTTTTTCCTTGTCTATATGCTTTTGCAAAGCCAATGAAAAATGGTGGTCTTGTTAGAAGAGAAAAGCGATGATGGATGAGCAAACTATATCAAAGGCTGAGGTGCCTACTACACAATACTGAGGACCTAATTCAGGTGAAAGATATGGAGTCATACTTCAGGAATATATTGATATATTGAACAAGGCGATGTGCTGGTACATCTCTCCGAATGATAAAATTACTCTTGTGGTCAAACAAACGACTTCAGATTGCCCCTTGAAGCATGCATTAAAGTTGGAGCTTTCTCGTAAAAGGACTGTTACCTGAGCAGCAACTCAAATTCATTTATCTGATAGTAAGTGGCAGCTATTAGAATTACTTCAAGCACTGAAAGCTCTACATCAGCAGGGATGTCATAATGCAAGACCTCACAGCTCATGATGAGATCAATATTATAATCGTTCAATGTTGATGTCAGATACAATAAAATCACCAGCGTACGTACATATCCCCATAATAATCAGCGAACATCTAGATTGAGCTGAATGATACGCAGATTGATTCACCAAGAAACCATGTACAAGCCAGTATTAAACTAAAACTCGTGTTTGATAGGCGATCCCGGGAGAGTCACACGGAAGACCATGAATTGGTTGTCGTTGTCTATCCCGGCATCAAATGGCTCCCCAAGAGACACACCATTGGTACTCATGAAGTCATTATCGCACTTGGTCATTCAATGATTAATACATCTCAGCTGAGTGGTGGCACTGCACTCACGACTGTGAAAAGGAAATAGTCATCTGGAAATTTCGGGTCCCCAGCAGGTGCCAGAGCCAAAGATTCCCATTTTGCACTCAAAAGAGTAGGGTCATCCGGAGAACCTACACGGTGGTTAAATAACACCATCGTCCAAGAATGTGAATGGCATACCGTTGTGAAGACCAAACCGAGCAAGTTGTATGGGGTCGATGAAGCTGATAAAAGCCACATATTCTGCGGGCTTGATAGATGGATCAAGTGTGCCGTTCACAGCAATGGGATTGAGATGATTATCGAATTTTTTGCCATGGATATCAGTTGCCCCATGGATAGAGAAAAGATCAGCGTTTTTATAGCTGGATTTGTTATCACCTCCACCACGTCCATCTCCATCTCGTGAGAGAGCGAAGAATACACCCTCTTTCACAAACTGGATCTCACTGCATGCTTCTGTGTGGTTCTTGTTACTCAATGGGAGAGGTACAACCCATTCACCGACAAGGCGAGGAGGTAGTACCTTGATATCAAAAGCGAATAATCTTGTGTAGCGAGAAGTTGTCTTATCTGCCCCTCCGTCTTGAATAGTAGCCGATTGCAGCATAGCATATAGTGTTCCTGTCGCAGAATCAATCGTTAAGCCCTCGAAACCTATAAAATCATCAATGAGGTAACTAGATCAAAGGAGCCATTGGTGACCTTGATTTGCCGAGCGGCCAGCTACAGGATCGATGATAGATGTAAAGTTCAGGTTTCCGGCCGCATCCCTGGGCAGTACAGAATCGGGCAAAGGGATGGATTGTAAAAGATGACCATCATTTGAGAAGCGGTATATACCAGGAGCGTACTCGTCACTGAGCCAGAAGCTGGGCACAAATTATTATAATATCCTTATCATGAGCATATGGGAATGATACCCACGAGCCGTCCTTATTAGAAACAAGGCCCTCAACGTCAAGGACCAGACGGTCGTCATGCCTTGAAACGATGGGCAGCGGTCCAGGGAATGATAGACGGTCGAGGGATGGGTCTCGTACACCTTGAGGGTCGAGACCACTTGTAGTCTTGCAGTTCACGTCGTATTCAAGGACAGTATTCCTATACTTGAGAGAGAGGGTCTTCTGAGCGCTTGTGAAGCTGAGGTTTTGGGAACCATAATATGGATTTAACACAAAGTCAATTGCGTGATGACGCGCTTGGTAGTTGATAGTGGAATCGCTACGTTAATCGTCGGACGAGCCAAAAAGAAGAATATTGAAGATGGACACGCACACGTTAAAACCTCGGTCTGGATGCACATAAAGGGTTCCACTGAACTGGCCGTCCTTGCCTGGTTTCCAACTACCTGGCTTGAGTGCAATGGCACTCCCAATTCCACCCAAGGTGTCTCCAGTCGATTCTCGGAAGTCAGAAGGAATCAGACCAAAGCCAACTAGACCTTTGTTGATATAAGTTACGTCATTCAGCGTAACGCGATTGACTTCTGTTGGCTCCACAGGAATATTTTTCCCCGTTGCCAAGGTAGATGCCAGAAAAAGAGTGAGGCTGGCTTTCCCTGAAAGTTTCATCGTGAACTAAGGCAGGCGCTGCTTATGAGTACAGGCACCTTAGACTCAGACTGTTGAAACGGGAAGGTCACAAACGGATTACGAATACGAAAGGGAGTACACTGCTTATATACTAATAAACATTTGGCAACCAAGAGATGAAACATGATTTTGATGTAGTGCCTGATACTCAAACACAACAATTTGACGCACGTTCATGTCCCAGAAAAGATGAGAATTTAGCCAACGTTTTATGAAATCTTTATTTGCGATTACATTTTTGGACATATCATATGTCACGCTCATGCTTTTTCAAAATAGAATAAGAAGCAGGTGAAGTTCATACAGACCCAATAACATGGCAGCGGAGACCACGGAAATTTGGTAACTGAATTACAATATTAGAAAACTAGCGAGTTTTCTGATAAACACATACACATTCCGTGCCTATGATCCAAGTACCAGCTGCTCAAACTTGGAAGGTCATGGGCTTCTGATAGTCCCACAGGTGTCACATTACTGAGTCGATAAACTCACACACTTGCTAGATTTTCTGGGAACGTCATGACCACCAGCTATATATTAGGCCAATAAAATGGGCTTCAATAGTCAAAAATATTGTGCACGGTTATATTTGGTATACGAAGATGAAAAAACAACCATGGAGACCCGTGAGACGCTATTTTATGGTTTCAACGCCGCTCCCGGCAATGTAACACGAAATACCAAAAACTGATTGTCAACATCAAGACCAGCATCAAACGGTTTTCCAAGAGAAATACCGTGAATACTAATGAAATCGTTATCAGACTAAAGGACAAGTAAATCCACTGGAAATATATGCAGTTCAATTGGATGACATACGGCGGTGAAAAGGAAGTAATCGTCAGGGTATGAGGCATCGCCGACAGGTACGATAGCCAATGACTCCCATTTGGCATTAAGGAGCTTTTCATCATCGGGTGAGTCTGTAGAATCTTCAGTCATAATTCCACTATATTATTGACTGAGGAATGCACCATTATGCAGGCCGAAGCGGGCTAACTGATCATCGTCGATGAAACTGACAAAAGAGATGTATGTAGCAGGCACAATTGATTTATCGAGTTTACCGTCTGTCGCGACTGGATTTGAAGGATCATCGAACTTGGAGCCATGGATGTCAGTCGCTTGGCGAATGGAGAATAAATCAGCATTCTTATATTTGGACTTAGAATCGCCACCGTCATCACCACGACCATGTCCGTCACGGGAAAGGGCAAGGAATATTCCATCTCCAACGAAGGCAATTTCGCTGCAAGCTCTAGTTTTTCCTTTCGAACTTTGGGGCAGCGGTACAACCCATTCTCCAGCAAGGGTGGATTGATTTCCCTGGACGTCATAAGCCAGAAGTCGAGTATAGCGTGAAGTTGTCTTGTCATCTCCTCCATCTTGAATGGTGGCAGATTGCAACATTGCGTATATTATCCCAGTTTTTGGATCAATTGTAAGACCCTCAAAACCTGATAGCAAGATCAAGTGAGGATGACTGAAAGCAAGATACATTGCTATCAAACCTCACCTTGATTACCGGCTCGACCTGTTTTTGGGTCATCATCTGAAGTGAAAAAGAGATTTCCATCCTTGTCCAGAGGCGTTATGGCTTCAGGGATCGGCAGTGCTTGTACCACCTGGGCGCTTGGTGAGATACGATATATTCCTGGTGCATACTCATCACTAATCCAGAACCTGTTCACTCGGGAATTTAGATTTATTGTGGTGGAACTGAGGTTGCACTCACGATCCATCAGGGTTTGCAATGATTCCTTCTACGTCGAGCACCAAGCGGTCATCCGTACTTGAAACAATTGGCAATGGACCGGGGAATGCAGTAGAATCGGAGAGGTTGCGAACGCCTTCGGGGTCCAATCCGCTAGTCGTCTTCTGTCCGTCAAACTCAAGTACAGTCTTCTTGTACTCAAGCGTAAGAGTCTGCTGAGCAGAAGGGTAATCCAGATTCTTTGAGTCATAGTATGGAGTCAAAACGAAGTCAATTTCATGATGGCGGGCTTGATAATCGATTGTTCCGTTGCTGGTCGGTCACAAACACCTGTGAGCGGAGTGTCACCAAGATCCTAAAACCACCACTTACATATTGAATGCCCTATCTGGATGGACGATGAGAGTACCATTGAACTGACTACTATTACTAGAGGTCCATGTATTCGGCTTTAGAGCAATTGCGCTTCCAATGCCACCTATTGTATCGCCGGTCGAATCCCTGAAATCCGAAGGAATAAGGCCAAAGGCAACCAAGCCCTAGAATGCACAGAGATATAGTCAGTTGGGACCTAAGAAAATATATGATACTAACCTTGTTGACATAAGTCGTGCCATCGAGAGTGACGCTATTAACGACAACTGATTGTGCATTGGCCCGCGCAGATTTGAGACTAACGAAAGCAAGGTGATAGAAAACAGTCAACAGCCGCATCACTTAGTTCTAAAATCTGTTCAGCATTTAACCAGGCCCCATCGAAAGAACGCGCGCTCAACTCGGGACAACTCGGTGTCCGTACCGCATGGCTGGCCCAATAGCGAAGGACTACATATTTCGGGTCCAGATGAAGTGAATCACCGTTGTGACTAGTTATATGTTAGCTGCAATTGATTCTCACAAGTGTCATATCATGGTTACATCGAAGCACCACCCCATTGACCGTGGCAGCTTCCTAATTGCCTCAAAGTTTTGGCATAGGTTCTGTCGGCTCCCTAGATCCACCTGTGAACGAGAGAAGAGGTTGGTCGCCGAGGGGATGTACGGCAACTAGGTGACCATTGTGGTGCATTGTAGGAGTGGGAAGATCAAAAAACAAGGACGTTTATCAAAACAATCTTGAAATGGTAATGTCAGAGATAGAAAGAAGTTGAAATGTTCCTGCTCAGTTCCTTTTAGCATAAATACATCATCAAAGGTACGAAACTCCAGTTCATGTAGAATGGGTATGTGGTGGTTGTTATTTTTGAATTATTCTGCTAAGGTCTAGCAACTGGAAACTCGCGCAGTTACAACATCGTTTCAAGAATGAAGTCGCTATTAACAATTATAGGAGGGTTTTTGTAATGATATCTGACTCCCAGCTTTCCTCTATGCTCTAAGAAATTAGCCTTGCCTCTCATCGTGAGTCAGAGTTTTGAAAGCATTACGGTTCATAATCGCACGGCTCAAACAGCTCGGGCCAAATTTACTTGATGTAAAGAGGGTCTCCCAAGTGAATAGTGAAAGTATGACGCTTTTTTGGTGAGTCAAGCCGATAACACTATACTAGACCAAGAAATATGAGCTAGTGCTGATTTTCCAGAGTGCTGATTACAAGCTCTGACAACATTTCTTAATCAGCAAAGTCTATCTGCTTTGAACGGAATTTATCTTCAGTAATTTATATGGATGATCCATTGTTTTTGAGGGGTAAACTGTTCCCAGAGTAAACCTTCAGAGTCATGAACCAGGCTTACAGAAGATTTGTTCTAGTTGTCCTCAACGATGAAGCAGGTTGATCGGTTGGTTCACCATAAACCTCGAGACTATGTAAGAACTGACATCAAAGCAAAGAAGATAATTCTCAAAGTCGACTTACCCCCAACGAGATCTGGTAATTGAGGTTGCGGCTGAGTGAGTCAGTAACACCATGTCCTTACATCTGAAAAAGTAGATGTTTTCTACAAGAACCTCCGCTGCGACGTGAACCCCATGTCTCCATCTGTAGATCAGACATTATAATTCCAAGGGGCGAAAATAACAGTATAAATGATCGTATGAATCGCAGAAGCATACAATTTTGTCGGCCGTCCTTTGTAGTATAGAAGGTTAAACAATGAGAAGAAAGAAATCTGCGATAAAGAACGCCTGAAGTTGCGCCTTCGAATTGATTGTCGCGGGCAGAAAAATGTGCCTAGAAAAAATTATAATTCTTCCAAAGTGCTTGAAACGGTATTTAATCAAGCACCCTTTTCAAGACCACTGATGAAGGGCAATTTTGTGAAAAATTCCCTGACCAGGGTAAAGTCCTCCTGGTCCATCAATAGGAGGACCAAAGGCAAATTTCTCGGGTGCTTCACTGATCGCAGTCTGGGGACCGGAAAAAATCTCGGTTGTGTCAGAATTTCGTATTCAATTAGATGTAAGGTGAGTCCTAGCTAAGGAAGAACAAGATGCGACACCAGCAACGATTATCCCAGGCGACTTGACGGTGCTCAGGACCAAAATTAGTCGAAGTCGCCTGGGAACTAGACCCCAATATCTACAAATGATAATCAGAAGACTGTTGAACATCATGAGAGATAATGATAAGTAGCTTTGCAGAATAGTACGGATAATAACTGTAAATATATTTTTCATCCCCACTAAGACTCACCTAAAAGGTAAGGCTTAGAGCTCACCCTGTTGTGTGATGTAGGCGGGCTGCTCTTCAAATACATGTCATAGAAGAAGTAATAAGGACTCACGGCTCCCGTGAAAACCAGAATTTAAGAGGAAAACCGAGCTCATGATGGTACCTGCGCTTTCTCCAAAGATTGAACCTGAAGAGAAACCACCTTCAGTAGTAGAATGACCTGGATTTTCTCGAACCACGTACCTTGTTTCTGTCACCCCCAAAAGCACCGATGTTTTTTTGTATCCATTTGAAAGTGGTTAACTTGTCTGTGAGAGCGAGATTGAGTGCTTGTTCATCCCTCGCTTTGAATAAAATAATTGGGCACTGCAATTAGTTCTTCAAATTTTGATATAATTTTCTGTAAATTCACCTTCAACGCCCTGAGAAAATCTAAGAGGGCCGAGGCGGTAGTCGAAGTTGACACATATCAAAGGAGTTCTCTAAGGCAGATTTATCAGGAGAAATTGACCCAGGGAACTGGGGCCAGCCCTTTCCATGGCCTGGGCTACCATTGAAAATGCTCCTTCCTGGAAGCCGCTCTCATATCTAGGTGATCTAAATCCCCGGTCATACAACAGGTAGTGTCGTGTTCTCAGAAAGGTTTGCAGGATTTAGTACGGGTGAATCACATACTAGTTGAAGACATGCTGCATTGGAATTTGAAGCATCAAAAATATCAATTCTCTTATTAAAGATGGGTGGCCTCAGCCTCAAAGGAGGGTTAGCAGCTGAAAACCAATGAATTTCAAAATAGTAGATCAACCATACAATCGCTCACCTTCAAAGAAGTCTCAAAATAGACATCCCTGCTCACATCTGGTCCTAAGCACCAGACATTTTCTTTATGTCACAACCAATAGTTCAACCAACCAGGTCTGTCACTGATATTGGCAACACTATCTGGCAGAAACAGTTAGTTACCTTAGCCATAAAAGCATTCTCAACAAACGCTTGGTAATTGATTCTAAGAGTTCTCTTTCTGAGGAACGCAAGACAAAGCAGCTGTAAAATACCGTGACAAGGCACGATATACTGGATTCATTCATAAATAAACCCTACAACAACAATACTAGTTACTTTGTGTTGTATTATCGATTGAACTTTGTGAGAAAGAATAAACAGTGATAAGTCGGGGATGTGACACACAAAGCCTATACACCATAGATGAGTCAATGGGAATCCCATACGTGGTGCCAAGTATGATACAGTCAAGAGTGAAAACAATAATAATACAATATAAACAATCAGAACGTACATTCACCTGTCAGGAAACCTCAAATTTGGAATTCAGGAACACAAATGAGGTTCATGAGAGTAGAAAAATCTATGTCGTCGAGAATCGGATCCGTGGGATAAAACGCTGAGAAATCCAGGTCATGGGTAAGATAAGATTCATTGGGTAGACCTGGGTCAAGCCCGCATGGTTGGTACGAAGGGAAGGCATCAAAGATATTTTGCTCTGGGTCTTCGGAGCATCCTCCATAGACTCCACTGAAGGGAGATGGAGAAGAACTGTGAAGAAAATCGGATGAGGTAGGCGTCATGCACTGATTCAATTCATTAAGGAAAGATGTGATATCGGTATCCAGGGGTATAGGGGATGTACCGGTGCTCAAAGCAAAGGAGTCTGTTATCGATGGGGACAGGGGATCGCAAGTAACAGTGGGGAGAGGGGACGCCATTTGGTCGAAGGAGAACGAAGTGAAATCCTGATGTAGTACGTAAGCCGACAGGTTGTCCGAAAACGGGATTACGGTGGACTTACAAACGAAGATTCCTCCTTGGGCAGCGGCTCTTCAGGCATTGCAGGGTTTCTTATTTCAGGTGTCGGGCAGCGTGCAGGACAAGTGCTCAGTGCGCGCATCTGCTTGGCGCCAGTGACAGTTGAAAAGAAAGACTGATTAGATTTGGAATTTTCGGTATCCGGGATCGGGGCGGACGATGAGCGGCGATACGTTGTGGCAGTAATGGGAACTTCAAAACGTGTGACGAACTCGGGGACATGGTGCTTGTCGAATTCTACCATGGCTGCCTCTAATTCCTGTCCTTTGATCCCGGCAGCCAAAAGCTCTGCTATCTTTGCACAGCGTTTCATGTCCTTCGGTTCCACTTCTCTGACTTTGCGTTTCTCCCCCGTTCCCCCTCTTTTGCCCGGAGTCGGTTTGAAGGCATACTTTGGGAAATTGTGTTTGTGCTCCTCGAGTGCTGCTTTCGCCTTGTCATGCCAGACCTGTCGTTCGTCCTCGGGCAGGTTCTGCCAGGTCAGACCGATGATCTTTGATAATGTCGAATGGTTGGTCTCGACCTCTGTCGAAACGTGTTGACTTTTTATAAAAGATGAGCGAAAAAGGATGAATGCGTTTGGCGGACGAGGGATGTGGTTCCGGGGCTTCTTTTTTGAGTGACGACGGGGTGCACAAGAACTATCATCGGAAGGGGAAAACATGATGACCTCAGGTGAAAGGGAATCTACCCGGAGAGGAGGGACATCGGTGAAGGAAACTGGAGTAACGTTGGGGGCAAAGGAGATGCCAGAATTGTCAGCAGGTTGAATAGGCAAATTCCATACGAGGCGTTGGCCTTGGATATTTCGCAAGTCAGTGGGTCAATGCCAGTCGAATTCAATCTCACCATCTGATTCTGTCCTTCTCGATCCCCTCGACCTTTCAGCGGGCATGGCAACAACGATATTATGCTCTCTGAAACGGAAGGACGAGTGAGAGGTATCACAGGCGAAATGTAAAGCGGAGGAGGTTGGGCGTTAGGTGGGGAAGGAAACAAGGTTCGGGATCCAGCTGAAAAGGCAGGCTATAAACATGAGGTGAATCTGAGTGGCCGAAAAAGGCAGCAGTACCTTCTATTCGCTACATGACCACCGAATTTGAAGCCCTGATCGGGAGGAGATCTCCCTGAAATACTGTCCAAAATTGGAATTCATTACCCTGCCTTACCCCATCGCCCTCGCAGACACCTTCAACGAGATCCCTCGTTATCCGCTTCTTGCGAACTCCCGAATTCGTTGTCTCGAGCGCCTTACTTTACAATCATCATGATTCCAGCCCCCGGAAACTCACTTCAACGCTAGAAGACTTGAGTGACTAACCTGGACGTCGAGTCTATGTTGTATGACAAATATGGTGACTGGTAGGTCTTTCCTGATCTTATTGGACCTGCCTCGCACTTCAAGTCAAGTTTCATAGAAGTACAAACGTTGGTTGACGCTGATTCATTGAACCTAGTTAATTTCATCACTGTTTCTTTCTGCGTTGCACTAAAGTTCTTGCAAAATGGATGCTGACTCATCTCCTTGAGCGCGGGGGCCGCGCCCACAAATCGGCATGCTCTCTTTAGAAGTTTCTCACTCTCAATCCGATTCGCCATTCGGATACAATAATAGTGCCGTGGGATGTAAATCTTGTCTGTCCTCCGGCGTGCGCCGGCTTAAAACCCGACTGAATCAATCTACGGGCGGAGGTTTCCTATTTTCTTGTTTTTGCAACCGCGGACTGTATACGTACACCGCATTATTAAAAAAGACTCTGTTCTTGTAGCATTTTGAATGTTCATTTCCAGTAATAATTGATTGAATTGTATACCTCTGCATAAGATGGAGGTATCCACTCAATATCTGATGGAATTATATTTAGTTCGTTCCGCTTGTCCGATTTTGCGTAAGTATCAAATCTTGATAGTCCCAAACTATCATCTCATCCAGCTTGGGCCACCGACTCAGTTGGCCGCCACACGATATTGATTGCAGCGTCAAAAATCTTCTGCTTAGCCGCCCCGATGAGCTCGGGAGTTTTCTGTGGGAACTTGGCCATCCATTGTGAAGATTTCTGGTGATTTCTATCACCCTTCACGAGTCGGCTCCCAGCACAGCACGGATCCGAAGTTTTCGTTCTTTATCCGCAGGATCTTGCACTACTACCAGAGAGCAAAAAACTTGTCCCATGTGGCCGTCGCTTGTGAAAGAACGAAACCTGCGCCACAACGAAGGATTGACAGATTTCCCTCCGTAGATTCGGTATTCCCGTATTTTCCACATGTCATTCAGGTTGTGTTTCCTGAGTGGGTGTTGTGGGAGGTCAGATTAGTGTAAATCGTAGAATCTGGAGATGTTATGCAATGCAGGAATCCGCTTTCATTGGGTAGAAAAAAACGACAGTAGAGTACCTTTCCTATAATAGTTTTCAAGCCATATGAGTTCGTGATGACTGATTCTCCGAGGCCAAGAAAGAGATGAAGATTTCTGTGTCCATTGGCAAGGTGAATTATTCGACCTGAATTTGTTCAACGTGACTTCATCATAGAAAACACTGGTAGCGGATTGCGCGGTGCTGATGTGAACTTATATTTCCAATATGCGACAGCTATTTCCAGCGTTCTGGCAATCATTCTGTTCTGGAGATGAATCGATGGACTCAGTGACCAAGCCCTTTAGATTGGCGAAATGCAACGATGGCTGCCCAAGTCTGTTCGGACAGCACAGCGATGACCATGTTGATAGAGTGCTGACAATGGCATGGTGAGTAGTCACCAAGATATCTTCACAGCCCCATCCATTCTTCCGTCTTAAGCCAACAATATGTGTCTGCTGAATGACTGCATTGGCCTCTTTTGGATACTCAGGAACCTGTTTTCGAAGTACCATTGCACCATATCACATGAGCCAAATGCTCATGATCTGTTACTTTTGCACCTATTATACCTTGTAGTTGCCTTTGTATTTTCTGAGAAAAAAGATGCCGACACTTTCAGAGAGCTTTGTAAAATCTTTCACCTAGCCATCTCATGTAATGTACAAGCTGTCCAGTCATTAAGACAAATCAATCGCAGAAGACTTTTATCCATTTGCCAGTGGCGAGCTGTCATCACTCTGTCCGGAAATCATAATATCACCCGAGATACGCTATGCCTTCACCCTAATCGTCTTTGAAATCTATTTTCTTTGTCCAGCACCCCCAATTAGCGGAGTTTTTACAAAGATCTCATAGTGGCGCTATTTCGCATGGGAGATCAAACCAATTTGGACTAATTCTCTAGATTCTCACGCATAGATAGAAATCGACACATCACCGAAATCCGGCGCACCAGTCCGGGATGTCATCACTTAAGCTAAGCACATATCAGGCATAGTTGATCAGTAAGTTTTGCGGTCATCGCTTTCAGTCCCCTTTAAGAGAGATGTTCGGTAAAGGGGCTTGTCGAACTCTTCTCCAGCTACTGATTTTTTTTGCGGCTGTGGACGAGTTGAGATGCATCTTCAAGCCATCTTCCTGGATCGATCAATAATTGATGTCTCCAATAGTATGGAATCTGTAGTAAGCTGACCGAGCATGTTTCATCCGCCAACATATGGATTGTTCCCCTGATGTTACTGTGTCGAACTAGGCGTGTTTTGGAATAAGATCATACCTTCTGCAAAAAATAAACCTCCCTCAAAATTGATCCACTAAGGTGGTTAGATAGAATCCGCTCTTTCGTCGTAGGGCATGGATATCAAAAGTCAGTAGAAGCCGGCAAAAAGTGGCGGGTTTAGCTATTCAACTTGTAAAGGCGGATGACGGACTGATTTGGTGTCCAAAGTTCATATTAATTCACTGAATCCAAGAGTATCTCGAAGGGTGTTAGTTCGACTTCCAAGAGGTTGCGATTCAGGGCGCTTATCTAGACGCCGCCGCTTCGAAGTCATCGAAACTGCCGAGATACGATCATGTTACGAGACGTTTGGACCTCGTGTTTCCTGTAACACGTTATCTAAATGCCATGCAGCCGTGCACTACTTTGAGTGATCACGGTTTTTTTTCCCTTATGGCTTGGCATCGTGAGAATAGGATTTCTGGGGTCTCAAATTGACAACCCAGACTTAGGAAACAATGAAAGTTGTTGCTCTCGTAAGATTACTCAAGATATCGGTCGTTTTCGGTTACTGCTGCTGCTGAGGGGAATAGGGGGGCGGGGATGGGAAAAATATGTTGTGTAAAAAAACTCGCCAAGGCAGTGCCAATGTCAATTTGAGATCGGGGGTCAATTGAGCTCTTGCTAGAGATGAAATGTCAACTTATTCATTTCGGCAATACCAGTATTCAAACGTCCGTGATCCCCATCCCAAAGTACTTACATCATATCGTACGACGTGAAGAACTTGAGAACGCCTCAAACAAGCGCTATGTGCAACGATGTAAACTTTTTTGAAGAGTTCCCCGATGATGATTAAAGCCACGAGGCTTGACTTCATCTTTTGTTCCCTCCTATCCCTTCCCTTCCCTTCCCACCTTCTCCCCCTCCTCCGATTCTTTCATTGTCGTTTATTTTTGTAACACGCTTCGAACGGAAGGTCTTCTGGAAGGAGATACTGCGGGCCGTCTCTATGCGTTCATCATCATACCCACTTGGGCGGTCAAAAAAAAATTCTTTTTTTTCATACAAACTTCCAAGCTACCTCGAATGATTACCGCTTCCAGAACCTGAGAACAACCAAAGTCTTTGCATTCTTTGTATTCACACCACGTTTTTGATGTCCCATCTTCAACCAGAAGCTGAAAAAAGTTCTAGACAGACAAGGAATTGAATGAAATTAATCGGAGCTGAGTGAAGCAAACCTTCACTCAATTTCCATCCTCGCCACAAAGAATTGATATGCTATCTCCATTTCGACCATTGTCCATGTGTTTTTTTCGTAATGGGTTTACATCCTACTACTTCACCGTAATCACCAACAAGTCTATTTTGTTCCACCGCCCTCCTAGTGTGAACTGCAGACATCCTAACAAGGTACATTCAATGTCAGATTTTATGTTCCCAAGTGTTGCAAAGTATGATTGATGGTGAAGATGTAAATCACCTTTATTGCACAAGGCCAACCAACCACGTTGCCATCCTCACAAAGCCTACTACAGTGGCACTTCCTTCAAACTCAGAAGACAAGGGAGAAGGAATACAAAGCAACGTTAACACTCCCGATAAAGATTAATCAGACAGATTACTAATTATACTAGTATAAGAGCCTTTGAAAGTACACGTTATAGCTACACAATGAAGAATAATAATAGCGAGATGCTACAAGGCAAAGTTACAGCTACACAACGAAGAATAATAAGAATAGTATAAATAGCAGGATGCCCTTGGGCAAAGGGCAAATCCAAGAAGATACTACATCTCGAGTTCGAGGTTAGTAATTACAAAGAGATGCAATGTGAGAATCAAGATTAGATTAAGCAAATACCTTACTTAGACCCGAGCTGCATACAAGTCTTCTGCTTCACCCGTATACAAGGTCGTCACCGGCTCCGCGGCCATAGCATCCTGTTCGTGAAAAACGGGTGATGCAGCCTCTCCATAGCCTTCAGCGGAATACTGAGGTGCTGTTGTCCCAACGGCGTAAACTGGGCTCGCAACTCCATTACGAGACCTCAGACTAGTGGAAGCACCAGGTTGAGGACCGAAAGAGCCATTCGCAATGGGATAAGCAGAACGAGGCGAGCCTCGAGGACTATGAGTCCTCAGACCCGAAGGATCTGACACGCGAACCGGAAGAAGACTTGCACTAGTGTGTTCGAAACCGTGCACGGTATTTTCAGTGTACCCTGTTTCGAGTGCTAACTCATCTGGAACGTAGCCTGTAGATTGTACGACTTTGGGTGTATGGGCCAACGCTTCGTATGATGCACCGGTGGTTTGGGGAGGGATTGTGTCTTGAACGGCAGGTGCAGGAAGGGAGTCGTACACTGTATGAGGAATGGGACTGGAGGCTGTTGACGTAAAGTAAGCATGAATACCATGGACACACCGTAGATTTACCTTTTTTCTATAATTGAT
>Ga0153924_1000746_pt1 | contig 19356 bp, 13 predicted proteins | sample TSNJ008MetaG_FD_104709 | JGI IMG/M metagenome (GOLD analysis project Ga0153924, IMG submission 104709) | Attine ant fungus gardens microbial communities from New Jersey, USA - TSNJ008 MetaG | ecosystem: Host-associated > Fungi > Mycelium > Unclassified | place: USA: New Jersey, Wharton State...
GAGTCCTTCGCAGTATCTATGATCCACGCAACTCCGTTCGGTTCTCCCCATCGATATCATCCCTGTCCCTGTCCTCGTAAATTCTGCAATACGCTTGCTAACCGCTCCTTCCTCAATGGAATCCACAAAACCTCACCACCACTCCCTGAAGCGCCCTGAGCTGACACAATAAGTCCATGATCCCGAAATTCACCCAGGAGCGCACGGAGTGCAGTATCATTTGTCGCAACAAATTCCCCGCGAGCGAGATTGAACAATCCATCATAGCCTATCGCTGTAGCTCGCGGGTCTCTTGATGCTATATTTGTGCCATTACCGCTACCGAGTTCTTCAAGTGCATCCAATTGCCTTGCTCCCAGTAACGTGAATAGTTTCCGAGCTTTTTGTGTAACGGAGGCCAAGACGTGTAAGGCGGCTGTCTCTGACATGTTGGTCGTACCCCCACCTGGGAGAGACATGGAGGGATTCAAGGCGGATGGGAGCGCGGACACGAAATCAACCTTTTTGCGTGACCCACCATCGTGTGCGGATGTGAGTGAAGTATGATCAATGTAGCTCAATTCGAAGTCGTATGATGAAAGTGTGGTTAAGTCATGGTAGAGCCAAGAGAAGCCGCGTGGTACCATCAGACTCTCCGCAGACTTTGACGGTGAAGTTGGTTGCGGATGCGGATGTTGATACGAGGGTTTGCGGGTGGTAGATTCAGATGAAGACCAAATGAGTGGTGCATTTAAATGGTCTATTGATGCAATAACGTGAATTCTGGACGTCAGGGCGAGGATTGAAAGGAGTGATTTGGCTTGGGGTGTGCGAAGGGTCGGGCAATCGATGTTGTGGATGACAATAAACAGGCGCGTTGCTTGTTGCATGTTCGGGGACGATGCAGAAAAGAATTGGGATATTCTGTGAACACGTTTCCCGAGTGCTGATGGAGAAATATCTACATCCAAGATACCTGGTATATTCTCCAGTTGATCAAGAAGGTCTTTGATGGTAAAATTAGGTTGAAATCCGTTAGCAATAATGACGTGTCCCTTCTTGGAACAGATGTCTGTAGCAAATTTATTTAAAAGTTGACGTTTGGAACCATAACCATAGCAAAGGATATTAAATCCTTCCTCGAGCTCGAGGAGAAATCGTGAGAATAGATTGTCGCGAATAGCAGGTACAGCAATGGCCGGCTGAGGTCTTTTGAGTCTAGATTTGGCACGAGTGATAGCTTCGTTGTACTCTTCTGCAGATAGAGGAAGAACAAGATTTGAAAATATGTTGGAGGAAGTTTGGGCACGCGAAGCATTGTGAGTGAAATAGGCGTCAAAGGAGGTTTGAACTATGATCGACGAATCCTGGCCTTTGGCAGGTGAGGTCGTTGGAAAACCGTCGTCGTTAGTTTCATTCTCAGAGCTGCCTGATTCTTCATGAGCCTCACTGCTTGATGAGTTGTCAGGTCCTGAACTTTGGCGTTTGTACTTTGGAGGCATTGTTGGGACAAAAGCGACGGAGAGCTATATCTGTCGTTATTTGTCTAAGAGCAATGCGTCGAAAAGCATACTTAGACGGTAGGAGCTCAACTTACAAGGAGAAAATTGTAAGCACTGCTTCGATCCAGTATTGATGGTTTAAGCTCCGCCATTTATTCTCGAAGAGCGTAAGTGCAGAAAAATCAGTGCTGATGTAAGCAAGGCGTTGTTCTTTCACTCTCCTCAGCTATGAACATCTTCACCAAGGGCACTGTAGCTCAAACTCGCACCATGCGAGAAGGTCTAACTATTATCCGCGATATCATCCGAAACCATGATTTTGGGCCAGGGCTCTCGACTACTGAGCTTTATAAGCTTGCCTCTGAAGCCCCCGCTCCGGAAGGCTTTAGAGGCGACCCTCGCCTAGATAAGGGACCTGGCGAAGCTCAAGGGATTCCCATTCCACCAAATAATTCTCATCCTATACGTTCCAAATCGTGAGCAACAACTTACATCATCAATTTTAATTCACTCACTTGTTACGCCCTAGGTTCCTAAAGAAGTCTATTCTACCAGCACTGGAAGGAAGTGGTGAACTCATGAAAGTGGTTGTACGCAAGGAAGTCTTTGCACCTGTGCACAAGATTAAGAAAGGCAAGATCATGCAGAAAGTTTTGCCAGGGACTGGTAATGCCTCCCCTGAAAATCCAGTCGAGGTTCCTGCGTGGGTCTGGAAGCCGTTATCCGAGGAAGAGAGATCTGCATTTCTATCCCGCCAACCTACTCCGAAGGCTAGACAGACAGCAGATGAGGTGACAGAAAATCCATTGAGAGAAGATCTTCCTCACCTCAATAGACGGAGGCGAAGACAACGCCAATAGAGGGAACTTCCTATGAGGGTCATGACAGATCATGGTGAATATCTATCTTGTAAAAATGGGTTGGTTTACCATTTTGATTTAGAGGTCATCGAAGGGACGGGAAAATGAAATTCAGAGAGAAAACTCGATATCTCAACATTTTCTTTCTTCCAATTCCCCAATTTTGCATAAAGTCATAATAGTGTCTTGGATGCTCGCTACTATAGCGAAAGAATTGGTGATACCATGTTTTCTAGTATTTCCGTGCAACTCGAATCAGTCATAATATATGTCCTTCTAGTTATTCTGTCCCATTTTACTCGACGCTGAGCTTTGAAGTATATGACAGTTGTCTTCCAGCAAGAGTAGAGCATCCTTTAACTCTTCGTGCTCTACTCATCGTGATTCATATATCATCCTGCGCCAGAGTCAAATGTCCGAGACTGCTCGAGAACGACCTCAACCCTTCAACTTAAGCTTGATACAAAGTCCTGGCTTGGATTTTCGGTTTCAATTGGGTTGTATTGTCCATATTGCGATTCTCCGGTCTAGTTTTCAATATGACTTGCGAAAGACTGGAAGTGCAGTATCGAATTCTGGCGTTCACAGAGGTAGGCTTCATTGGGATAGAGATAGAAAAAAACCTTGTTGCACTCGAACTTGGTCGGTGACGATGTTCTTTGTCAATGCCCCGATTATAGAGTTCTGGAGAGTGCTTGTGTTTGCCTTGACAGTACAAGACGTGCTCACTCAGTCAAAACAGGCCCCCGGTCCATGCTCATATATATGTTAATGCTAGTGTTTTGATCAGCCAAGTCAAGAATGAAGCTGTGGCAAAGAGATTGTTAGATGTTTTTCAAGGTGAGGGTGTTGGATTGAGTGCTTTGTACTCAGGCAACGATGAAAGAGACCACATACACCCTCCCCCTCTGGCCATATGCCCTCTGGAGACACACCACCTAACGTTGGGTCCTACTTAGGCCCTCCAGGTCGTAGCACTAGCCGACTTGTTGCAGAAGATAAGTGCTGAATCCAAAAAAGAGAGGCCATATGACCATAAAGTGACCTTATCTAAACTCATCCAATAATAACAGCAAAATCTTTCTCCTCTCTCAATGCTGTGTCCTCACAGCTGTGTGTCCAGCTCTTTTTGTCCTAAAGAGTGTACAAGAAAGATAGTGGTGTATCTCTCACCATATTCACTATAAATCTATGGGAAGCTGTAGGCTTCTTTCAGGGGACAACGAAAAAAAGAATGGGCCAGGAACTGGACAATTCTCACCTGAAGATGCCATCAAAATATCATTCCTGTTTCTCATGCTATGATGCCTTCATCCAGCCCTGTACTGAGCCGTATTCCCGAGAAATTCGGGGAGCACTTCATTCCTTCTTTTTAAGTTAATACACCACTGGAACTACAAAATTGACAATTGATGTTCATCCGTCAAGTCCGTAAAATGGTGGATATTCCCGAGCTATGCGGAGACCTGACCCTTGAATGCATTCACTACTACACAATATCAGAAAACTCTCTAGTCCATTTATAGCAAACCTAAAAGGGACTGAGTCCGAGAAGACTGGACGCACTGAATCAGGTTTGTCATTCTGTATCAAAATTCAGGACCATTATTATGGTTTTTGCCCTACTTCAAGGTTACGGCCTGAGCACTGGATCGTTCGAGAACAAAAGGGAAATATTGGATCTCACTGATGGTATGGAGAAGGAAGTATCATCACAAAGGCTCAAAGAACGCGCCTGGAACCGCAACCGCCTGTAGAACTCTCGACTTCGACTTCGACCTCGGGAACCAACCTTTCTCCAACGACAAAGTCGTTTTATGATTTTTTGGTATTAAAATTTGCACGTTTCAGTACATTCAATTAAGGTACACATGAATCATTTGAGTGAATCATAGTATGCCGTCTCATCTAAACCAAGGAAGGCCAAGAAACTCCTCATTCTTTTTTCTGTGGTCATTTCCGCTTGGTGTTAGACTTCATTTGACATCTCTTAGCAATTGAGAGGTAGCAAACAGAACGAACGGTCATGCAGAGTTTTGGTTGGATTTGAGAAGCTGTCGACGTCATGATTTGGATCAGATCGTAAAAAAAGGTATAGTAGAAAGAGAAAGCGATTCAATGGTTTTTCGCCTTTTCGACGATGATGGCCTCAAGTTTGACCATACCTCCTGTTCTCGTATGCAATATGCTTATCATCTCGTGTAAACTTCGTTCCTTGTAAGTGATCATTGCACACGATAGGAGGTTACCAAGGTATGGGGAACTATTGACGCACACACACACTCTTCCTCTCTCAATTTACATTCGGGTCTCGACCTCTTGAATTCATAGAGGTTACCTTGGCAGCGTTAGCGATAAGAAGCAGCGAACGATAAACAGCATGAATCTGATGTTGCAAAAAAGGAAACTGAATTCACTATCTGATACGAGAGAATGCAGCTCGGGGTTTTTTTAATTATCAATCGACATTCATGGACAAGTCCAGATACTACTGGTGAGACTTTTGTATCCAATTAGGAAGTTGATGTCTATGATGAAAGTCCATACCGTGGAATCGACCTAATCGACCTACTGCAATTTCATACTAAGAGATGCATACCCGTGAAGCTCGTGGGTACTACTACACTGTGATCCTTCAACTCCGTATTTGTGGGGATGATGTGTTTGGAGAGGGATCAAAACTAGAACTCGCATTTCGATACGTGATATTTTAGTGGGCGCACGTGTGTCTTGTGTTCTAGCGCGTTCTAGCGTGACGGGAGCGGCTGTATTGTAGAATGTAGAAACTGAGAGCATGATTTATGAGCACCAGTCAGCCTTCACTGGACTTATCGCCTTCAAATTCGTTATAACCCCGCCGATACGGTATCAGGTGCTCCAAATCCCTTGTTTCAGCAAGTGCTACAAAGCGGGCTATAAATGTAGAACTCCAAAGTGGAAAGTGGCGGAACCTAACTGCCGAAGATCTACCCTGAATGCTGCTTCGATAAATTTAGTTCATTGGGATGCCGTTTCCAGTTTAGTGCAAGGGACACATTGAACAACTACCTCATATATTAAAGAGTTAACAGCTCAGGATTTTATGATTTACAAGAGCCTTCTGTATTCATCGCTGCGCATTACAAGTTCTCTCATTCGATTTCCCCAGTTGTGTGCCCGGTATTCTGTCTCTCTTTTTCCACTAGCTTTGAAATTCTCTTTTATTTTTTGCGCTTTTCTATCCTCTTCTCTTCTGTCGAATCTCTCCTTTTCTCATGACCAAGTTTCTTTCCTCCAATCAACTGGTCAAAGTCAACCGGTGGCTGGAAGAGGTTCACACCTCACCCATCCTTCTCGACCCTCTGCAATCGGTCATTCAAGAGATTATCGCAGAGCAGCCACCTAGCATTGGGATACTCGAGGTACCAACGTACGACTATGAGCGAGCGAGCGAGAAGCGCAGTTATGGGACATGGAAGTCGGAGTATTTGGCGAGAACTACTCAGATGGAATTAAGGCCAGAAAGACGTGTTATTGAAGTATGCTGCCAGCAGCTGGGTCTTGCTGAGGCCTTGCGACCGAGACTGAACACAGTCGCAAGCATGAGTAGTCTGCCACATCCGGAAGGAAATGAGTTGGTGGGTCTCACCTGTTTTTGATGCTGAGGGATCAGCTACTCAATACCTGAACAGATAACAGATTCGAGATCAGCCCTGAGAAGTGAATTTGTCCGGGTCCTCTATATACGAAACAGCTTCTACGCCGAACAACAGCTCTACAAGGCGCTCCTGTCGTGTCAAGAAAGATTGTCATCCGAAGTCAGGATATTTTACGAGATGCGTCGAAGCGAGTGTGCTTATGGCTGCGAGAAAGCCCAACAGGCGGTACAATACGCCCAAGACTATGCAACTGCACAGGGGATGGACGTCAATTTCACGGAACTGTTGGCGGCATTACCATACGCAGAGGAAAGCGATGGGTTTCTGATCCCAAATGTTACGTCATCCTCAGAGAGCACTGATGTGGCGGGAAGTATGAGTATGACCATGGTGTCGAACGCTGGTCAAAGCTCACGTCTGTCAAAGCAAATTATTTCGGAAACTTATTTTAAGAATTGGAAGGATCGGTAGGTCTCACTGGTCTGCACTCTTTCCTCGTTTCTGACATTGGGACGCAGGTGGGTGTTCCAAGCGAGTCACCGAACGGTCCGTTGTCCAGGAAATTTGTGATTCTCTTCTTTTTTGTAAATTATGTGCTTGATGGCAGATATCAATTGTGTTTTGTATTTGAATAGATTCGGATTGAGTCCAAAATTGAGTCCCGTGACACGCGACGAATGCATCAGAACACGTGATTGCGTTTATACCCAGTGCGCGTAGATAAAAAACTTTGACACTGCTATGTCTCTGAAGCGTGCTCGCGACTCTTCGCTGCCTGACGATCGCGCACCAAAGCGCCGACAATGCTCTACCTCTATTTCAGCTATAAATCTGAAGCTGCCTCCATATCCTCCTCGCCCATTGGATTCGCCACGCAACCCCTTTGGCAGAAAATGGGCAAAGTATACGACTCGAATGCTCCCCACACCAACCTCATGGCGCAAACATATCTATCTTCGTTTTCAGTTTGTTCGGCTGGACCTTGCGGGTGCTCTTTATCGTGGGGTGCACCGCATTGTCCGTGTTCCTCTCAACTACACCTTTACCCATCTGCGATGCTTAATTGCCTGGCTCTTCGGTGGACAACCGAGACAGAGCACAACCGATGCACACCTCTTTGAGGTTAAGAAGGATGCTAAAACGTACAGTTACATGTATAAACCTGGCCAGCTGAAATCCGGCCAAACGTGGGCCAAAATTTCAAACACTCAGGACCCATATCGCTGGCGAAAGTGCTCATATAGTGACGACGAAGAGGAGGATGAGCTGTTCTCCGACGTGGATGGGGATGGCCAGAAAGGCGATGGTCTATCAGAAGCTTGCGATGATGAGGATGAAGGAGGATGGGACTGGAAGGACGAGGAGGATTTTACCCTCGCACATGTTTGGCCCAAGGGCCCTGACAAAGAGCGCGCTATTCTTTACGTGATTATCCTTTCGTTTTTCACACCGCCCAAAGCCCTGACCCATTCAATCTACAGCACCATTCATCTGTAACTCAAATTCACATTAGTGTCGATCACGTTCTGGATTCAAGACGTCGCGGGATCTCGGAAACTCCTCATGTCCTCTCTGCTCAAGGTCGTGTCTGGCTGTCCTTGCCCCCTCTCCCTAGACCTGTTTTCTCCATCCCCGTAAAATCTCCTGCCTACAAACGTAAGCCGTCATCAAGATATGCAACGGATGAGGTTTCGGACGAGGATCGCGATTTTTTTGCAGAGAATAATCTAGCGGGATCGGAGACTGAGGATGATGATGACAATATGGAAGATATCGATCTCGATCTCGATGTTGACTACTGGAATGGTGCATCAAACAGCTTTGCCAAATTCCTTGCTCGGTATATGGGCCCTGTGTTGCCTGTATCTTCACCCTCTTCTCCCCGTGGTTCTTCAGCCTTTGATAGTGAGGAATATGTCAGCCAAGTGGATACGCTCCTTTATCCTTCGACACCAGACCTCACGCATTCATCCTCCATATATTCATCCCCAGGTCCTACACTTGCCACTTCCTCTCCTCCTCGTCCCTCATCTTGCGTGGCTGTTCATATTGTGTCGCCCTCTCAATTAGAGGACAAGGGAGGATATCTTACACTTTCACTTCCTGCATTGACTCCCTCCCCCGTTAAAGTACGTCCAATACGAAAACGGATGAAAAAGATTGAAAAACGGATGAGGAAGATCAAGAAAGGGGAATGGGCTTGTCGGTATGATGAAGTCGAGAACGATGAGTTGCCACAAGATGGAGGGCAGGGAAAAATCCCAGGAGCGGGAGTAGAGACAAAAGAGCCGCCTGATTGGGATCCATTTGGTGACGAGGAAGAGCTTTGATATTTGACCCACTTTTGAAATGATCAGTTTCCTTCTAATACTGGACTTGTTTCTTTCTGAGAGTCAATAGCAATACTAATTGTACAACTATAATCTATCGCGTTGTGTTGCATCATGTACATTGTCTGATATGGCAAACGTGGCGTGGCGTGGAATGTCAAGTGATTGATTGAATCACCAATGTTTGACTGACCCCTTCACTACCGCGATGCCTAAACAAAAAGTGCTTACACCTCGGGAAGTATACTGGACTCGTAAACAGGCACAACAGGCCTACCTTCCGCCTGGACTCATTAACCATGGAAACACCTGCTTCATGAACTCGGTCCTGCAAGGCGTATGTCTATCACTTTCGGTGCCTACAGGCTAAGCTAACTGGTTTCTTGAAAACTAACTGTGTCTTGTTGAAAGCTTATAGCAACCCGTCTACTCGTAGATCTTGTCCAATTCAATGATGTCCCTGAAGAAGTTCAACAACATTCCAACACCCTGCTCCTCTCCCGGCGGTCTCCACAACTGACGAATGGCCATGGTCATGGTGGTTTGTACGAAAAGGATTGGGTGGATATGCCTATCGGTGACAGATTTTTGGAGATTATGCGCCAAGCGTGGCGCATCCAGTCTGAAAGGAAGCGGGAAAGTCTCAGCCCAAAGTAAGTCGCTTGCTTCACTGTAGACAACCGGAGCCGGAGCTTGATGCCTTGGTTGGAAGGGACCTTTTGGCCGCTGTTGGGCAAAAGTATGATCAATATCTAGAACTTTCTCAGCAGGATGCTCATGAGTTTCTGCGCATTCTGCTTGATGCTATGAGAATGGAGGAGCAAGATGTAAACCGCTCGTTACCCCCGCTTAACTTGGCTGATGTTGTAACGATAGATTATCAAGCAACGACAACCGCAGCTACCTAAACAACCCAAGAAGCGTCGACGATCCTCATATTTGACCCCATCCTCGACAACTCACTCGACCCAATCGACCCAGCCTTTATCTGAGGCCGATACCCTAATTTCGTTGCCTGACATGGTCTTTTGTGGGAGACTGACCAGTATTCTGGTCTGCCAAGAATGCAAACATGTCTCCCAAACATATGAAGACTTTCACGATATCTCTTTATCGCTGAAACCGGAAGTGAACCATTTGCGTAGACGCGATCGATTCAAAAAATTTGCCAAGAAATTGACTGTGTTCCCGGGTACTTCATTGGCTTCTGCGAGTCCAAATCTGACGATGGCCACAAGCTTAAGCGCCCAAACAAGCTTGGATGACAATGTCATCAGTAGCAGTGGACCAAAAGACGAGGACGAGGCCATAACTCTCAATGAAGTATCAAACTCTAATGGTGATCTCCGTAGCACAGTGGGAGATGCATTTGCATTTAAGCGATCGTCTTCTATGCCACCTTCCCCGAGAGAACGAGAAGATGCCCAAATTCCCGAGAAGTCGTTACCTGATCTCGTCTCTCGCCGGCGGAGTATGGAATATCTACTTTCTGATCTATCGATCCCTACAGTTGATGGCGATTTCTCAAGTCTCATATTTGATCTTCCCTTTAGTGATGAGTCTACCTCAAATGCAGTCCACAATTCCGACAATCTCTCTGCTCACGCGAATGAGGTTTTGGATGCTTCGAATCTCGAGCCCCCACGAATAAGCCCATCGGAGACCAAAGGAGCAGAGAGCGACGACTCTAAAGCCACCTTCAACAGTCCCTCCATTTCTTCTCGTGTTGAGTTTGCTGTAGAGGAAAAATCTATCAGGGATCATGACAAGGAGAAAATATCAGATGGGAAGGACAAGAAAAAGCAGGATGATGACAGTTGGACGAAGCTGAGTCGAAGGATTAGCTCAACTGTCAGACTTGGGTTACGGGACAAGGAGGGGAACAGGGGGAAGGGAAGGAAGGGAAAAGGAAAGGAGGAAGAGAAGACAAAAGATGCAGGAGTCGGCAAGGATAAGAAGCGCTCATCGGAACATCGCTTGAGTGCATTTCCCCTGAAATCCAAGTCATCGTCCCCCGTTATTTCAATGTCTGACCCCTTGTTCAGTTTTTCTGACGAGTCACTAAACAACACAAACTACGTACCGTCTTCGTCGGCAATCGCAACCTCTGTTTCCTCCCCAGGAACTCTCTCTTTGCCGTCTTCTTCAATTACCATTGCTCCCAATGAATCGTCGCGGTCACAATCGCAACCAACATTAGCGGTTCCTGCTACTCTACAATCACACTCAGGTCCATCTCCGAACAAACCCCCGCTCAGCGTACCACAACAATCCATCCAGTCACACTTGCAGAACATCAACATGCATGTACAGGCACAGGCACAAAAAAATAGCGGGATACAAGGTTCCAAGAATCTTAGAGTACCCGATCAAACGAGACGGGAGCAGACGTATCTGAGGAAGATCCTAGCTGATGTGGCTCCTGTCCCTGTGTCTTCGCACACCATGAGCGGATCTGACGGTGAGGAGAAGGGGACAGACGGAGCGGGAGCAGGGACAGATGTTGAGAACGGCAGCAGGACGAATCCATTGACAAGACTGAAAACTTCCACGCACTCCCATCTTCCTGGATCGAACAGTCGATCGCAGATTCAAGACGACCATAGCACTTCGTCTATAAATGCAAACATTGGAAAAGGGCCACCGCTGGCTGCTACGAGCCAATTTAGTGGGTTGGAGGAGTGTTTAAGGAGGTTTACAGCTGTGGAGGAGTTGAATGGAGAGAATATGGTTGGATGTAGAAGGTGTTGGAAAATACAGAATGGATATGTGAAGGGGATGAAGAATGGAGAAGATAGTGGTGATGAAGATGACGAAGAGAAAACGCCTGTGTCAGAATATGTTATGGAGGCAAAGGATAAGCTTTCAGCACCCCCACTGCTGTCCTTGGATTCTCGATCGTCCCAGTCATCTAATGCGACATTCGCCTCGGCTGAGTCCGGCGGGCGGGCGGATGTGGAGGAAACTGATACCTCGCCTCACTCGACAATTACGGCAAGCTCGAGTCAACCACCTATTGCGCAGTCAGTGGTGACATCTGCGCCCGTACCTAATGGTGCGATGCTTACATCGGACGGAAACATCCCTACGCCTGATGCTGAGACGCCTCAAGCGCCTTTGACGCAGCCAGCACCGCCTCCCAAGGACGAATTGCATACTCCCGAGGTACATGAACTTTCTGGATCAACACCCGGTGGTCTTCCTATTCCACGGATCTCAACGACACTTGTCGTTGACATTCTACCTAATGACAGTATTTCTGGTGATAACACCGGCGAAGATGATTGTGAGGTAGATGATAACAGCAGCATACAGACTTCAACGTCTATATCTTCCCAGTCTGGTGTCAATTGCGATTCTAGCATGGAAGGCTCGACAATGGAGATGGATCATCAGGAAAATGTGCAGAGGGGGCAGGGGATGTCCTTGGTTGTTCCATCGAGGATGCCAGGTAGATCATCCTCGAACGGGATACGAAAGATGAGCACAGAGAGTGATGGGGGTACAGATACTCCTGCAAGTCCGAGTTGGAGTGCAACACCTTCAGAGGAAAGTGACAGTGGAGAGGGGAGTGCTATGGAAAGTACATCGCAAACAGGTCGGGAAACCCAGTTTATTAGTCCCTTTGCTCCACCTGGATTAGGATACGAAGAATATCCTTCTTTGATTCCGTTAACCCTGCCCACTTATGACGCTGTGGTAGAGACGGTGCCTTCGGCTATGTCTCCGACACAGCCGTTGATGCCGAAAACATCCACCAAGGTTAAGAAGAAGCAAGAGAGGATTCTCCGACCGGCGTATAAACGATATCTCATTTCAATTCCTCCTCCGGTCCTTGTGGTTCACCTCAAACGATTTCAACAGCTGATTCCGTTGAATTCGTCACCACTGTCGTCATTCGCGGAGAGACTCGCTTCGGGGTTCTCTGCACACCAGAGTAGCTCACGCGCGAATCGAGAAGCTGCCTCAGGCGGAGGACTTGGTGGCTATGGAGGGATTGGACGTAGTGGGATTAGGAAATTGGAAGAATTCGTGTCGTTTCCTGAATGTTTGGACTTGAGTCCGTTCTTGGAGCCGGTGAAAGAGGAAGATACTGTTGAGTCGGATAAAGAGAGTCGATCGTGTAGACGGAATGGGACAAGAGATGAGGACGGAAGGTGTTTGTATCGACTTTACGCTGTTGTGGTACATATTGGAGACATGGTGAGTTTTTTTTGTCCAATGTGTAAGAATTGTCATAGTTTGAGCCTCATACGTGAATTTAGCTAAGTGGACATTATGTCTCCTACGTCGCCTTACCCGACAAACCACCTCTGATGGATGTTCATGGCGATCGTGGAGTCAATGATTTCAAAGTTCATAATGCAGAGTTGGAGGAGAAGGGAGGTTCTGATGAGAGTGCAGACTTGAAGAACGAGAAACGCTCTTCCTCAGCGGGGGAGAAAACAACAATGACAACAACGACAACAAGACAATGGGCATTTATTTCTGATACTAATGTGCGAGTGGCATCGCTGGACGAAGTTCTGAATGCGCGGGCTTATATTTGCAAGTATGAACGGATTTAAGACGGATGCTGTGATATATATATATATATATGACGAGTTGTTCATGTAGGTTGAGAGATTACTTTTTTTCGAGTTTATTGTTAGGTTGATGGAATAGAGTGAATTTTGTTTTTGTTCCCGCAGTGATTGATTTTGGAGCAAAAAAAGGCATGTAATTCACTAGAGTTCATCAAGGGTCCTCTTGAATATTTCTGAGTAGCATGTGAGAAGATGAGATTCACCAAAAGACATCCCTTTGTTGGTTCAGTCCCTTCGCAAATATCCCATGAATTTACGAGCCAGTTTATCTGGTGACCCATCTTAGATGAGCGTGAGATAGGTAAACAAATGAAAGAACCAATCAGAGCCGATAGATGCTCGCTTGATCAAGACAATGATGCGAAGACTTTTTTTTGTCATTCATACCATCACATCCACCTTCGGACAGTTTTTTTTCTCTTTGCTAGGATTAAGATCTCTATCTTGCAGAGCTAGTCCAGTACGATCTGATAAACTTACAGTCCTCCAGTGCTATTTAATGCCCAGTGCTTCTGATGTTTTGTAAATTTCAACCAAACGTCTGTGCACAATGTGATTATGGATGCTATCAGTTTGATAGCTTACCTGCTTTTTTGACTCTACACCCTGGAACATCAATTTTAGGGCTCCGATCCACAAGGTGAGTGCATCGTGCTCTTATTACAGGTGTTTCGATCTTACACGCCTGGACTAGGCTTATATGAATGTCGTCTCTCAAAAAAGACTAACCTTGAGAGGATCAATAAAATCGCAGATTGAAGTGCCTGCACATTGGACCGATACCGTCGAGCCCGGAGATCAAATTCGGTAGTGAGTACAAGTCATTTGTTTTGATTCCAATCACTTCAAACCCCCCTCGATTCCACGGAGGGATGTTACAAACAGCGTCCCAATTTCTAATATCCATTTCAGCCGGCGCTCACCAAAACCACACGAAATCGGAACAAACCGATCCATCACGCGTGATCTGCATTGGGACCTTCCTATCTTGGAAAACGAACATTGTTTTTGGTCGAGAGCTCCTAAAACCGTCGGAGTCGATCAATCAGCATGGGACTTGAGTCTTCCACGAAAAGTGTTTGTTTTTCTCCCATCCTGACCCTATTCCTTCATACCCTTTATTGAACTAATAGAGCCTTCCCTTTGTTTCTCGTTCCGTGGGAGGCTTGGTTTTCTATGCAGCATGCCTATCGTACAAGACCACAACCTGTCTCAGCCGTATCCAAAACTTCACCATGCTGCTCTTGACACAACTTTCTGCGGTATCAACCATGTGGCCTCTACTCCTCATGCCTCGATACACCAGTATCTTGGTATCAAGTATGCTTCGATACCCGCACGTTTTCGCCAGTCAAAACTGTTCAATACATACCCTGCCATAACGCCTGCTTCAAAACATGGGTGCGATTCCTCGTTTGCGCATTGCAGTTAACACATGCTCACCTAGTCGTTCTCTCGTAGGCCTATCTGCCCGCAGTCCCAAGAATGCAAGGTCACTGAGGAAATGCTTTTTGGTCTTGACCATGCAGATATTCCCCTCCAGACTCTCAAGCACGATGAATTCGAATGTCTCAATTTAAATATTACATGCCCCGCTGGACTCACTCTACATTCTCGCCTTCCGGTCATGGTTTGGATACATGGGTACGTCTGCACGCCTTTTTCCTATACGCGCTCAGCTTAATATAGTCCTAGGGGCGGAGATAGAGGGAGTGGTTCATCATGGATTTATGATGGCGGAGCCATTGTGCGCAAGGGCATGGAAATAGGAAAACCTCTAATTCTTGTCAGCATAAAGTAAGCAGGCATTGGTATATGATTTAACGGCTGACAAAGTTTTGCATAGCTTTCGGTTAGGTTTGCTCGGTTTCGCCTTTAGTCCTGTTATCCGTGAGGATAATCTGGCCGGTGGCGATACCGGATCCGGAAATTACGGTGCGTGGTAGTCGTGTTGCATTTGGCGTGTACGATAACGATATTCATCTTCAACCCAGGTCTGAATGATCAGAGAAAGGCCCTGGAATGGATTCATCACTACATTCAAGGTTTCGGCGGTGATCCAGAAAACGTGACACTTTTCGGCGAGTCTTCTGGTGCGATGGACATCGTCTATCAGTTGCTCTCAGTTGCAAACCAGACGCGCCCTCTGTTCAGCCGTGCCATCATTCAGAGTGCCATCATTGAGTCCTACCTGCCCAATGTGGCCCGAGCTGGTTGTCATTTGTCGAGGATACAGTCGGCACTTCATGTGTCTTCTGTTGACGAACTGCGAACCATTGACGTTGAAAAACTTGTTGAAATGCGATCACTGCATCGAGTGATAGACGATGGGGAGTTTTTCCGGAAAGACTGGCATGAGTATTTCAACCACAATCCTTCCTCCCGTAGCGAGAAGGAGAGCGCTTCTCCTTTGAAGGATGTTCCACCTCGTCGCAGTAGTCGCAGTCGGTCACGTCTACGGGAATCACGTTCCACCTCTACTCCCCTGATTCCCAATCTTCAGGCTTTCAATAACCTGCAACCGCTCATCATTGGAGACTGCTGTAGTGACTCTATGCTATGGTCAGGTCCAATCTCAACATGGACAGGCCCAGCCGTCGTTCGCCGCCTCAAAGCCTGCATCCAATCTCTGACCAAAGCCAACAACCTCCTCCGCGCTTTCGAAATCAGTAGCTGCACGCCTGATGACGAGCTTCCCGAGCGTCTTTTTGAGCTCGTGAATGATGCTCGAGTAGCTTGGCCAGCGGAGATTATTGCAGGGAATGCGAAACGAGAACGAGGTGGACGTAATGTGTGGCGATATGTGTTTGATCAAGAGGGTCCTTCGCGTGGTGTTCCGCACCATGTGGCTGACCTTATTTACCTCTTTGACAATGTCCCTCTGCCCAAGATTAAATCAGCGACTAGTCTTCTTCCTTCTTCGACAGATGCGTGTTGCTATGATTGTTCATTCGATGACGACGTTGACAACGTTGACGAAGAAGAAGAGACTGACAGTGAACGACGACGACGATCATGGGGCTCCTCGACATCTGAAGAAGAATGGGACACATACGTCGTAGATCCCTTCTCTTACGCACGCGTGAGAGATACGATCCAGGAGAAATGGATCGCGTTCGCGAACGGTGAAGCGCCGTGGAACGAAGATAAAGTATTCGTCTTTGGACCGGAAGGCGAGACGGGCGAACGGTCGACGTGTATATTTGAAGGAAGGAGGAGACGACAGCTCTGGAAAGAGGTGTTTGAACCCCTTGGAATGCAACTGGTCCAAAAAGTAGGCGTGGAGCTCAGTCGGGGGCCTTCCTAGTCCACCTTTTTTCACCTTTTTTTTTGATGATCTATTTGGTTTTTTTTTTCATATACGGTCTCTTGATGGGTTTTCATTTGTGTTTGTGTTCTTGTTGGGTTATCGATGAATCGGTTGTATACAGTAGTGACAAGTCAGTCAATGCTGTTGGCCTGTTCTATATCTAGTATTGTAAAATTGTTGTATTGTTTTTGGGAGATCCTCCCCTACTCGCAAGCTACATATTGAGCCCATATTCACACTCATTACAAACAAGATTAAACTAAAAAAAAAGCATGTTCCCAAGAAAAAATCAAATAAATCCCACCTCCTCAAAATATATATACAAATAAATACCTCCCATACACACACACTTACTTCCTTCACACGCCAGGCGTGACAGACCTCGAGCCCACAGGCGTACTCGTCAAACTCCTATTATGCATCATATGCGCCCTCATCAAATGCCCCGCCGCCAGCGCACTCATCAACGACAACTCCCCCGCCATCACCGCACCCACCACCACCCTCGCCAACCTCTGCGCATGCTCCCCCGGCCGCGTCCCATGCGCGCCCTTGATGCCCAACATCTCCAATACTCCTTGTTGAGGCGCCAACACCGTCCCGCCTCCGACGGTACCGACTTCAATGGAAGGCATCGTGATGGTGATTAATAAATCTTCACCTCCATTCGTCCTATCAAAAAAATCAATAATCAGTTTTTTTTAGAGAGGGCTGATCACATACGGTTCCATCAACGTCATACAATTTGAACTCTCCACATTCTGCGCAGGATCCTGACCCGTCGCCAAAAACACCGCTGTCACAATATTCGCAGCATGCGCATTAAACCCACCCCCAACCACCCCCGCCATCGCACTCCCCACCAAATTCTTCTTCACATTCAACCCACACAACGCCTCCACCGTCGTCTTCAACACCGTCCTTACCACCTCCCCTGGCACTACCGCTTCCCCCACCACCGACTTGCCCCGTCCCTCAATCCAATTAATCGCCGCCGGCTTCTTGTCCGTACAGTAATTCCCCGACAGCGCCAGCGTCACCATCTCTGGAAACTGCGCTTGCATGACTTGAAGCGCTTTTTCGGTCCCTTTGGAAATCATGTTCATACCCATCGCATCCCCCGTCGACGTCGTAAACCTCACAAACAACGTTCGACCCGCCAACGCCGTCTTGAGCCCTTGCAACCTCAAAAACCGCGACGTCGTCTCAAACGCCGTCTTGAGCAGCTCATAGCCTGACTCGGACGCAATCCACGCTTTCGCTCGTGCAGCTTCAACCACAGATGGGAATTCAATAGCAGGTCCACGCGTCATCGCATCTTGAAGCAGAACCGTCGTCACACCTCCACCCGCATTGAGCGCTTTGCATCCACGAGATGTCGACGCCACAAGCGTGCCTTCAGCTGTAGCCATAGGTATAGGAACCATCTGACCATCGAGGGTCAAAGGCCCAGCGATACCAAGAGGAAGCGGGATATATCCAACCACGTTCTCGCAACAAGCACCGAGAACACGCGAGTAGTCATAATTGGAGATGGGAATATCCGACGTTTCAAGCGTCCGGGTCCTTGATTGACGAGCTTGATGGGGAAATAGTCATGAATACGAAAAGACATCTGTTGAAAACGACTTACAAACTAGAGCTCTCCTGATCCTGACGGCCCTCTCCAACTCGTCATTGCCGAGAACCTTTTCCAAAGCATACATGGCAATCTTTCCATTCTGAGCCAACAAGATCACTTCTTCATCGTTCAATGTCTTCAGACTCAGACTGAGAGGCCTAGGCCCATTCTCAAAGACATTGATACACTCGTTCAACGATCGAATGCTTAAAGTAGAAGAAGAAGAGTATGGCGGTGGTGTGGGAGCACGGGAGTCGGTCAACGGTGGGGTATCGAGGGCTGCTGCTTCCACGAGACGTCTGCCGACGTCTTCGAGGATGAACATGGGAAGATCGACGGGTTTTGTGGGTTTGGGGACGTGAACAGGTAGAGGAACGGGCGCACTTGGGGGAGGAGAGAGGAGAAGAGGAGAAGGGGGGGAAGGAGCACGAGGAGGAAGAGGAAGAGGATCACTTGGGGGAGAGGGGGAAAAAGAAATAGAGGGAAGATCACTCGGGGGATCGTGGGCAGGCTTCTCCTCAAAGCGAACACCACCCTTATCCTTGGCGATCCTGGACATGACCAACGAGACGCTGGGCAAGCCGAGGGCGAGGCCCTTTAACAAAAACCCATTCAAGGAGATACTGATAGCCAACAAGACGACGATCCACTTTGACAAGATCGGATCACCAACGAGGCTGGTCCAACTCGACATGAAACGTTCAATGACTTCGGAGGCCGTAGGTCTGTTCCTTTCAGGTGCGTACTGCTCAAGGGCAAAAAAGGAAGGCCTTGCACCCGCGGAGGGATGCTGAACGACACGGATATGAAGAGGAGGAGAGACTTTGACCCACACATCCTGTTCCTGTTCCTGAACGAGTGCCTGGAAGACGGGGGCGAGAGCGGGTGCATTGAGATCAACGGGACGAATGTGAGAAGAAGTGGCAGCAGGAGAAGTGGTGTTGAGCGGGGTGATGAGATTGAGAACATGAAGGACCGTAAAGGTAGCGATCTAGGATCAAGATGAGATTTTTTTGGGAAAGAAAGGCAAGATAACGGACCAGTAGCAACTTGAGTCTTGCGACTGGACTGCTCTGCTTGTTGAGGTCTTGAAGACGGAGGGTGGGGTCCAAAGCAGACCCTTTTTTGCCCAAGATCGCAGAAAGCTTAGTGTAGCTGCTGGAGGCGGAGAGGGGCGGTGAGATACGGGGGGAAGCCAAAGCGGAGGGTTTGCCAGAGGCGGCAGAGACGGGTTTCAAATGGAGAGAAGTAGCGGTAGATGAAGATTTAGAGATAGCTCTAGCGGTTGAGATGCGTCGAACCTAGCAGGGATTGAGAGTTTTACGAGGAAAGTAAAGAAAGAGACAGACCTCGATCATGATAGCGAGGACGGCAGCCAAAAAGGTACAGAGGAGAAGACAGTCTACGGCGAGGACGATCGCGGCGAGGGCACAGACCTGGCTGAGGCCACGGACGCCAGAATAGGCACCGGCGAGGAGGACAGCGATCTCGAGGACATAGTCGCGGATGATGGGAGGGTAGACTTTGGCA
>Ga0153924_1000747_pt1 | contig 19355 bp, 20 predicted proteins | sample TSNJ008MetaG_FD_104709 | JGI IMG/M metagenome (GOLD analysis project Ga0153924, IMG submission 104709) | Attine ant fungus gardens microbial communities from New Jersey, USA - TSNJ008 MetaG | ecosystem: Host-associated > Fungi > Mycelium > Unclassified | place: USA: New Jersey, Wharton State...
GGCATTAATAATAATGGGTATAGCACTATATATGGTAGTCAATTCTAATAAAAATGAACAATTAGTAATTGCCTCATATGATGATAAATATCTTTTAGTTGAAATGCGCAATAAAAGTGCCAACATTGTTAGTTATTGTGTTTTAAAAAAAGAATCCAGTACTTTTGCTATTGCATATACAACACCCGTTTTTTATTCTGGGCAATTCAAAATTGAAGTAAATTGGATTGGTGACAGTTATGATTTTAAGGTAGACTCATCAGATGTTGAACCACATTATTACTACTATAACAACGGTGAATGGGAAGACCATTTTAAACCTGATGATTTAGAGGATTAGCATTTAACAAGTTGTATATATACCCTAATAACTTCTTCAGACGAAGTTATAGGCTTTATAGTGCTATAAACCGCTGCGTAAGTTCTTCAAATTCGATCAACAACCAAATTACGTAAATACGTATTGACAAACGAGTCACGCCGTGGTACTATGTAATTACGTAAATACGCAATAACATAGTAAAGGAGAATTAACATGGAAAACGATTACAGAATGGAAATCGAAAATCTGAAAAAAGAAATGGAAGATCTGAAATCATTATTTCTACAATTTATTGGGACACCGACTGAAAATAATCCCAATGAAGAGAACGAACCGCTAAAGAATGTACATTCAATGAAAAATATGCATCCGGACCCTAAGCTGAATAGTATTATGAGTTCTCTTTGCCAAATTACTGATAAGGAAAATCGCACGGGAAGCATAACATACCTTGGTGTTTTTACATCGGGAGGCAGACAATCAAATTGGATTCAAAACACAATAAATACAGACGATTTGCTTACTTTGATCGAAAACAAGTCGGCGACCACAGTATTGCAATGCATAGGGAACAATGACAGATTAACCCTTCTTCTTGCTCTCTTACGTACACCCATGACTGTAGCTACAATGGTTGAAAAATGCGGATTTAATACTACAGGACAGGTATACCATCATCTAAAGCCCTTAATTTCAGTAGATTTGGTGTTTGAAGTCGAACAGGCAGAAAGAGGTGTATATGCCGTTAAACCTCACCGTGTGCAAGGTATTATCATGCTTCTTGCGGGTATCTCTGATTTAATTGATTCAAAATTTTCTCAAGGCAATTGGGTGGTTGAACAAAAAGAATTTTGAATACAATTTGTGACAATAAAACTTGTGACAGAATGCGGAAAGATACTGGCAAAATCAATTTTTGTACAATTAGGCGGTACATATGGGTGATATGGTGATTATCTCATTCCCTGCCGTACTTTACCCACCGCAGAAGATAAGTCGATAAGGATTAACGTCAGGGGCACTTGCGGTAAACTAAACGGAGCGTTTATTGTAAATTGTATTACATTCCATTACACTATAATTACAGGAGGTAAAAACACATGGATTGTGCAAAAATCGGAAAGCTGATTTATTCTTTACGAAAAGAAAAACAACTTACACAGCAACAATTGGCTGACTGTATGAATATTAGCGATAAGGCAGTTTCCAAATGGGAACGAGGTCATGGATGCCCTGATGTGTCTTTGCTTCCCGAATTATCAGAAATTCTTGGTGTCAATTTAGAGGTTCTGCTCTCTGGAAAATTAGACTCTAACGAATTGGTGGGAGGTAATATGAAAAAATTAAAATTCTATGTTTGTCCAGTATGTGGGAATCTTTTCACAGCCACAGAAGCCGCCGCTATATCCTGTTGTGGCAAGAAACTACAAATTATGGAGTTACACAAAGCAGTAGAAAGCGAAAAACTGTCGGTTGAAAGAGTTGAAAATGATTATTTTATTTCTACTGACCATGAACAGACCAGAGAACACTATATCTCTTTTGTGGCACTGCTCACAGGCGATAGCATTATGCTGCGAAAACAGTATCCAGAATGGGATGTACAGACAAGAATCCCTGTTTTTGGACATGGTATGCTTGTATGGTATTGCACGAGGCATGGCTTACAATATCAGCTAATAGGTAAATGAGAAACAGGTTCGCAATTACCTATGATTGTGTGCCAGGCATGGCACTAATCTAGCTGGTGAAAGTCCAGCCACGGGTATTTACCTCCAAGTGTAGCGAACCACAAGTTGGTATCAGTAATGGCATGGATGAAGGAAGTGGTGTAGCTAACATCCGCTTCTGTCAGGTGATCGATTTGCTATGCCCCATGTACGCTGATAATAATGGCAGCGCTACCTGATAGTGTTTGCCATTATGCATATAGCCATAACAAGCAGCAACTATCTGTTCGTGTCATTATAAGATCCATAAAGCCAGTAAAATACGCTAGTCTTCGCATGAAAAGGGCTTGGAAAGCCTTTTTTTCTTGACAAAAAATCGAACTAGGAGTACAATAACTATACCAATATTACGAAACGAGGGTTAATATGAGTAAAAAAGAACGCCTATCCGAATTCAATCGAAAAAACATACTCGAAACGACGAAGCGGTTATTCCTCAAAAAGGGTATAACCCAAACCACAATGGACGACATAGCAAGGGAAGCCGAGTATAGCAAATCGACCGTCTATGTTTATTTCAAAAGCAAGGACGAGATTTATAATCATATCATTTTGGAGTATATCGGAATATTGAAAACCTGCATAAGCAAAGCACTGACAAGTTCGCGTGGTTTTCCTGATGGGTATTTTGCTGTCTGCGGTGCGTTGGTTGATTTTTACAACACCTACCCTTTATACTTTGAAAGCATTTTGGACGAGATAAAAATCCCAAAAGATGAGTCGGAAACGGTGCTTACGCAGATTTATGAGGTCGGTGAGGAAATAAACTTAATTATCGAGGATTATATAAAAGCATGCATATCGAAAAAGCAAATTCGCACCGTTCTGAATCCGCTTCAAGCGACCTTTACCATATGGGCGGCATTAAGCGGGATAATTACACTGGCTAACAAAAAAGAAGCGTATATTAACAAAGCCATGAAAATTACCAAAGAAGAGTTTATGCGAAACGGGTTTGAATTATTATTAGAATCAATAACAGACGGAGGATCGACGCAATGAAGAAAATGCTCGCTATATTGGCAAGCCCGAGAAGAGACGGTAACGCCGCGAAAATGCTTGATATTGCTGTTCGGGAGGCGCAAGAAACGGGGTATGAGATTGAATTTATCGATTTATATGAGAAGAATATCGCATGGTGCAAGGGCTGCATGGCTTGTAAAAAAACAGGCTTTTGCGTTATCAATGACGATATAAAGGAAATCGAGAAGTATATGAAAGAATGTGATTTGGTTGCGGTGGCAAGCCCGACTTATTTCGCCAATGTTCCCGCGCCGCTTAAAAATATGTTTGACAGGCTAGTCGGCTTCGTGATGGACGACAATGACAGCATTATCCCCAAACCAAAACTGTCATCAAAGCAAAAATATTTAATTTTGATTACATGCAATACCCCACCGCCTTTTGACAGACTTGCGGGTCAAAGTATAGGTACGATAAAGGCGATAAGGGAGGTTTTCCACATTTCCGGTATGAAAAAAGCTGGAACGATTATTTACGCGGGAACGAGGAATAAAAGCGAAATCCCCCCAATGGTAACCAAGAAAATCAGATCCGCCATCGGGAGGATAAAATCATGATTCACGGTATAATAAGCGCGGTTTTGTTTATAATTATCTGCCTGCGGGCTGTTGAAAAAGCATTTTTTAAAAGAAACCGGATATTCACAAAAATTCATTCTCACGCAAGCATTGCGTTTGTAATAATTTTAATCGTACATATTATCTTTGCATTTCCGCTTTTGAAAGCGCGTCCTATTTTCGTTTTTATAACGGGAATAATCGGCTTGATATTTATATGCTTATCAATTATAAGCGGAATTGGCAGAAAAATAAAAATGCATCGTGTATTTGTGCTGTGCGCCTTAATTTTAATCGCTTTACATATAGTGTTCAATTTGACGGGCGTTGTTCATTACCAAAACCAAGTAAAAAATATAGTAATTGAGAATATAGATATTTTCAAAATTCCCGACGGCGTTTATACCGGGGAATGCAATGTTACTTTTATTTACGCAAAGGTTGAGGTAACGGTAAAATCGGGGGAAATTGCCGATATTGCCATACTTGAGCACCGCAACGAACGTGGCAAACCCGCCGAGAGCGTTATAAACGATATTTTAGATAAGCAGAAGATTGACGTTGACGCGGTTTCGAATGCATCGAATTCGAGTATGGTGATAAAGAAGGCGATTGAAAACGCTCTATCCGATGATTAAAGGCAACACTGACTACACTCCCCGTGATTCCTTATATAACAGACACTAAGGAGAATGTGTGTGAGATGGTTAAAAAGCGAAGTAGTGATTCAAGGCAGATTGGATTAAATAAAGGCTTGTAAAAAATGAACGATAATAATACTGCAACAAGCAACCCGTTAATATCTATTAAATAAATAACGGGTAAGAATAAACTAAACCCATTATAATACGTTTAAGGAGGTGAAATTATGGATTGGATTGATAGAATGAATCAAGCGATTGATTATGTGGAAGAACATTTAACCGATAAAGTTGATGATAATGAAATCTGTAAGATAATGGCTTGTTCTTTTCTTGCCTTTCAAAGCTCGTTTACCCAGATTACCGGCGTGTCTTTATCAGAATATATACGCCGCAGGAAACTAACATGTGCCGCGTATGAATTGCAAAATACAGACGAAAAAGTCACTGATATTGCCTTAAAATATGGTTATAAATCGCCAGATGCTTTCAGTACAGCGTTTAAGAGACTGCATGGTGTAGCTCCATTATACGCAAGAAAATCCAACGTAACATTTACATTCTATTGTCGAATTAACTTCTCTCTAACAATAAAGGGAGTTGAAAAAATGGATTACACAATGATTGAAAGAACACCATTTAACGTTATTGGTGTTAGGCGAACGACACCGTATGGCGGCGGTACATGGGCGATTGTAAATAGCGACGGTAGTAATGAAGCAATAAATGAATTGAGCGGTCATTTTTACGATTTAGGTTTATGCTTCGGTTTTGATAAAGAGGGAAATAACGATTATATGTGTGCTGTTGAATGGGATAAAGATAGTATTTCAGGTTTAGACTACTTTGAATATCCTTCAACAACATGGCTTAAATTTGAAGCCAAAGGCACAATAACAGGACAAACGCTTGGAAGTGTGTGGCAACGAATCAATAACGAATTTCTCCCGCAGAGCAAATATAAGGAATCATATTTACCTACCATTGAAAAATATGTTTTATGGGATGAAAAAGCAGATATATGTAATGTCGAAATTTGGATACCGATTTCTATAAAATGATATAGTCTGACATACTGTTGTCTTATTTACGATGTTTAGAATATAATAGAAAAGGAGATAAAAATGATAAACGAACTGAAAGCCTTAGCTGACAAAAAGGGGGACAAATTAGAGATCGTTTCCATCGATAGGCTTGAAACCATGAAGGAAGAGCTTGAGAAACTCCAAAACGTAAAGCCGCTTAACGGGTTTCAAAAGTGGATTATCAATAACCTCTATAAATACAATTATGGAAAGGATTCATTTACACGGCGTTCCGTCATCATCATTGCGGTGCCTTTCCCCGCCTCCTACGCAAACGTCACATTTAGCAGGAACGGCAAAGAATACAGATTTTACTCGACAGTGGGTGCATCTTTTGCAAGAACATCCAAATACATAACGGACACCGTCAGAAAAGCCGGCTACGCAATCAAATATGAAGGGTTTTTACCGTTGAAACGTCTTGCCGTACAGAGCGGCTTGGCGGAATACGTGAAAAGCAATATCACCTATGTAAAAGGCATGGGAAGCTTTGTATCATATACAGCCTATTCGACAGACATCCCTTGCGAAGAAGATCATTGGAGAGATGTGACCGTGTCCCCCATGTGTGAAAACTGCGAGATATGTATCAATAACTGCCCGACCGGAGCGATCCGAAAAGACGAATTTCTGATCGATAACGAGCGGTGTCTGTCAGCAGTGAATGAAGATGCGAGAGATTTCCCCAGCTGGCTCCCGAACACAGCCCACCATACGCCGTTTGACTGCTTAAAGTGTCAGGTGTGCTGTCCTATGAACGCGGAAAACCTTAAAGTAATAGATGTATCTTTTGACGAAATGGAAACGGAAAGAATACTTAATGGCGCACCTTATAAAGATGTATCAAAAGAGCTGAAAAAGAAAATCAATCTGCTGAAGCTTGATAAATGGGCTTCGATTCCCAGAAATTTGCGGGTTTTATTTGATGCTATGGATAAAGGGCATATACCCTCTTTATAAATATCATAGACATAAAACAAAGGATAAAAGTTTACCTATGTGATAGTGAGTTCCATCTCAAGCCATTTTTTAATCAATTCCCGGTTGCTTGCGGTATCTAATGGTATTTTAAATTCAGCGTAACGGCATTTAATATATTCTTTGCCTTTGTGTATAATCTTGAGAGGACACCCCGGATGACATTGAATAAGATTAGGGTCTCTCCGAGAATGAGCGCACCATCCACATTCTCTTTCTTGTTTTGCAATGATAATATTTATTATTTCATCGGGAAGTATATCGAAGATATTGTTTTGACTTCCCAAATGATTAAGACCGGGTGTGATAAAGCATCCTTCCCTGAGAATATAAAGTTTGCACACCATGCCTTTTCTGTTTTTAATTCTTCGTTTGTTGTAGATATATTCGCAACATAAATTATGAGTAACTGTGCAACCATTACCTGCTAAAAATTGCACCGCCGTGATTTTCAATCGCTTTTCTTGATGTGTTGAAAATAATATATTTTGATTCCGGGATTTTGAATATGTCATAGCCACAGGTATTTAAGCTGTCAATATCGCAATTTTGATTATCTTCTACGATTCTGAATGGAGGACAACCGCTTGAATGTAGATTTTCAAGATTATAACTACCGTCCACAGCCAACCCCCAGCTTGCTCTGCGCAAATACTGATCTGTTTTAATCATTGTTAAATAAGCCGCGTCATATCCGATTAAAAACTCCGATGGAATAATTTTATCAAATTCAGATTCCATCACCATATTGCAATTATTCCAAAATTCGTGCGGTGATTTGTTGCTTTTATTACTGTCAAAATTAATCCAAATCCTTGCGGGTTTTACAACATGCCAAGCATTAACATCTTGTGCCTTGAAAAGCCCTCTACTTGCCGCTTCATGCGAAACCTCTTCGATTATACTTTGCAAATGAAAGTTTCCTTTGATATTTATGTTTACATCAGATTTTCTGTATTCACCGGGAGCAAACCCAAAAGTGTCTTTGAAAATTCTCGTAAAGGCTTCCTGCGATTCGTACTTGTATTTTATCGCTATGTCCAAAATCGATTTGTTGGAATGTTTTAATTCATACAAAGCTTTAGATAAACGTGTCCATCGTAATAATTCACCCAATGAAGCACCTGTGACCATTTCAAATATTCTACTTAAATGCCTTGAAGAATAACCGCAATATGTTGATATGCTTTCTGGCATTGCTTCTTCAATGTTTTTGTTGATAAACATTTTCGCTTTTTCTACTGTGGAAATATAATCTTGCATTTCTACATTACCTCACTTTCTTGTTTTATTATAGCAAGGTTTTCAATTAAGTTTTTGATTATTTTGGACATGATTGCTTTTGTGGACGAATTTATAAATCGGCTGTTCCATTGTACCACATTTGCTAAAATTAAGCGATAGCGTTTTATGAAACAAAAGAATATGAAAACACCCGAAACTATACGCTTTTTAGCACTAATCGCCCTACCGGCCTGAGTGATAATCTTCCCGTAGATGCTTGCAAAAAACCTGCTTAGAAATCTAAATAGACTCTCAGCAGGTTTCATTTTCGCTAAAATATGCCATTATATACTATACGGTTTTTTGAGAAAACACTTTCTTTAATTGCTTACACACAGGGCATTTAAAATCTTCTCCCAATTCCTTAAATGGAATATCTCCGTCATATACATACCCGCATACACTGCATACCCATTTTTCGGAGCCTTCTTTTTCTTCCGGTAGATAGGTAGGTGCATTTTTCGGACTTTTCCCCTTGATTACTGTATGATAATAAGCATACGTCATGGCTGGATCTTTTTTAATAACATCTCCATCCAGAACTTCTGCTAAAAATACAGTATGAGTAGTTGTTTCCAACGTATCGATAATCTGGCAAACAATATAGCTGCAGGAGTCTTTTAAAATCGGCAGGTTCTGCTCCGTGAAGTAGGGAACAGACTCAAATTTATTAATGTCTTTTCCGCTTTGGAAGCCAAACGTGCCAATAATAGAAGGTGCTGAGGTCTCAGCTAAAATGTTAATTGCAAATTTTTTATTTTTCTGTATACAGCTATTGGTATAATTATCATGATTCATACTAACTGCAATTGTTGCAGGTGATGACGTAATCTGCATGACGCTGTTTACCGTACAGCCGGTTGGGCGCTTTTCATCTAACGTAGATACTATATAAACTCCATAGGATAAGTTACGAAATGTATTTGCGTTCATAGTTTCTCACCTCCTTTTTATATGTGGTAATAAAATTTTCATGTAAATTATAACAGATTTTTCATGCAAGGTATACTTTCTTTGCCATTACAATTTCTTATCATGTTTAGTATGAGCATTTATTATGTTTTTTACCAATTTGTTTATTAAGGTCCTGAATTCGGCAAGCAGCCGGGGGAAATGGTGAAGGTTACTATGCAGGAGCGAATATGATTAAGCAGGCTAAATTCCATTTGAAATCAAATATTAATGACATAGAATTTCTAAATCACTCTGCTCAACAGTTGGATTTCGTAAACACTTTCGATGTTGTAACAGCTATTTAGGTTAATGAACAAGAGTATGGTTATTATTAACAAAACATAAGAAACGCTTTTGTGTTATTTGTACAATGTTCATATTTTGGGGTTGACAGAAAGTCCCTAGCATAGTATTCTATATAAGAGATATGGATGGATATACCAGATTGTTACTAACCATTAGGCAAGACTGGATTATACTCTAAAAAATAAGATGATTCACAGATATCTGTTTTTTAGATGGAGTATAATACAGTTTTTTTTGTTTTATAGGAAATTACTACAATTCGTGCTGCTTCAGGCAATGATTCCGATAAGGCAAAAACGCTCCGCTAAGGATGTGCACTCGCTTTCGTGGAGGAAATCCTCCTGATAGTCGAATCCGCTCGGCGCGGAGAATGTGCAAAGCACATTCTTTATTCAATAAATTCGGATGATTAAAAAGCAGTAGGGATAAGGATATTTCTATATTTTATCTTTAGAAAGGATTCGTTCTGCTATGACGATTTTAAAAATAATAAATAATAATGTGGTAAGTGCTTATGATGAAAATGGGAAAGAAATTGTGGTTATGGGAAAAGGAATCGGCTTTCAAAAAAAATCAGGCGATAAGATAAATAGGAAACTGATAGAAAAGAAATTTTATCTTCCGGATGAGAATACGAGCCAATTTGAAGAACTGATAAAAGATATCCCTTTTGAACATATTCATACCGCTTCCAGAATCGTTGCATATATAAAAGCACATTTATTAAAACCGTTAAATAAAAATATTTATATTACTTTAACAGACCATTTGAATTTTGCAGTGGAAAGAGCAAGATTGAATATCAATATGGAGAACGCATTATTGTGGGAGATAAAAAGATTTTACCCTGAGGAATTTAAGCAGGGACTTGAGGCTCTGAGAATAATCCAAGAGGAACTTAAGATTTCGTTATCCGAAGATGAAGCAGGATTTTTTGCATTGCATATAGTAAATGCAGAGATGGATGGCGGTATGCGGCAAACCATACGCATACCGGAAATTATCAAGGATATTATGAATATTATTCGCTACACTTTTGGAGCTATGCCGGATGAGACTTCATTTTATTATGAAAGATTTTTGACTCACCTTAAGTTTTTTTTGAAACGTTCGATGAAGGAATCGAAGTACAAATATAATGAGGCCGATGATGAACTTAACCATATGATGAGGGAACGTTTTCCGGAAGAATACCGATGTGCCAGAAGGATTCATGACTATGTCAAAGCAAGATTACAATACGAAATGCCGGAAGAAGAGCTGATTTATCTGACATCACATATTAGTCGTATTATTTCAAAAGAGTGACATTTATAGAATATGGCTATCTAAAATAGAATCAATAGAATATAGAGGGATTGTTACATTTGGTTGGCAAAACCCGGACGAAAAAGGCTGAAATAACAGACTTATGATTCGTTCGGGTTTTTTGTTTATATAACAAAAAGGAAAAATTAAAAAGGAGGAATTGTTTATGGCAAGTAAGTATGATGGTTTAGCGAAAATCATTATCCAGAACGTGGGGGGCAGAGAAAATATTGTCAGTCTTTCACACTGTGTTACAAGGCTTCGTTTCAAATTAAAAGACGAGTTAAAAGTAAATACTGAGGTACTAAAGGCAGCAGACGGAGTAGTGACGGTCATGCAGTCAGGAGGACAGTATCAGGTGGTGATTGGTAATCATGTACCGGATGTGTACGCAGTAGTTTGCGAAAAGGCTCATATTACAGGAGAGGCTCCGGCAAATGAAGATGATCCAAAAGAAAAAATGGGAATTGGTGCGGCACTGATCGACTGGATTACAGGTATCTTTCAGCCTACCCTTAGTGTTTTATGTGCCGCTGGCATTATAAAAGGTTTATTGGCACTGTGGGTATTTATAGATCCTAATGCCGCCAGTACCGGGGCATATCAGCTGTGGTATTCTTTAGGAGATGGATTTTTCAGCTTTATTCCGATTGTGCTGGGTGCTACAGCAGCCAAGAAATTTGGCGGAAGCCAATTTATAGGTATGGCGGTCGGCGCTTCTCTATGCTACCCGGCAATCACCGGTATGGCAGGTGCAGAAGCGATAGGTGCGGTATTTACCGGTACCGTATTTGAAATGTCATATAGTGCAACATTTTTTGGTATTCCGATCATTATGCCTTCTATAAGCGGATATGTAACTACGGTTCTTCCGGTCATTGTTGCGACCTACTTTACGGTTAAACTGGAAAACTGGCTGAGAAAGAGACTTCCCGATGTGATCAAAACATTTATTGCACCGGTGATAACATTTATCGTGATGATTCCATTGACTTTCCTAATCATCGGACCGATAACATCCTTCATGTGTAACTTGATTGGTATCCTGTTTACGGAAATATTTAGTATACCGGTAGTAGGAGGATTGCTGGCAGGCTGTCTGCTGGGTGCAGTTTGGCAGATTCTTGTCATATTTGGATTGCATTGGGGACTGATTCCTTTAGCAATGATCAATCTGAGCAACTTAGGAAGTGATGTTGTATTAGCGGTTACCTTTGCGGCTTCTTTTGCGCAGTCAGTGACAGTACTTGCAATTTACATAAAGACTAAGAATGAGAAATTAAAACAAATAGCACTGCCTGCGTTTATTTCCGGTATATTTGGCGTGACAGAACCATGCATTTATGGTATTACGCTGCCAAAGAAAAAACCATTTATCATATCCTGTATTGCCGCAGCGATTGGCGGCGGTATTATTGGAACAGCCGGATGTGCGACATATCAGATGGGCGGGCTTGGGATCTTTGGTTTCCCAAATTTTATTGATAGTGCAAACCAAAGTTTATACAGTGTTGCCTGGGCGGGAATCGGTGTAGTGGTCGCAATGGTAGTTGCATTTGCGTTAACATACATTACTTATAAAGATGAGGAACCAAAGGTACAGGGAGAAGCCGGAATAACGGCAAAAAGCATGGGAAAAGTGGAAGAAATAGCATCACCTTTAAATGGTGAGATAAAATCACTTGAAAAAGTCCCGGATGAAGCATTCTCTTCCGGTGCACTCGGAAAAGGACTTGCTATTCTTCCGGCGAAAGGAAAGCTATTCGCACCATTTGACGGAGAGATAACGACATTTTTCCCAACAGGACATGCGATTGGTATCCATTCAGAGAATGGTGCAGAAATTCTAATTCATGTAGGGATGGATACTGTCAAGCTAAACGGCGATGGTTTCACACCAAAAAGAAGACAGGGTGATAGGATAAAAAAGGGTGATTTACTATTAGATTTTGATATAGAAAAAATAACAAAAGCCGGATATTCTGTTCTGACACCGGTGATTGTTGCCAATAGTGATGACTATGCAGACGTAATTCCGTCAAATGAGCCGTCAGCAGCATGCGGCCAGACAATCATTACATTGCTGTCATAAGTCAAATACTCCGCAGTAAGCTATGGCGTATTTGACCCCCGCGGCATTCGCCAAATGCTTGGGATGCGCTTGGCTCATTGCTCGCGGGAATAAATGATTATAATAAGAAAGGATGTGTATCAAATGGCAACGTTTCAATACAAAATTACAGATGAGGTGGGGATTCATGCAAGACCGGCCGGGCGTTTAGTGAAAGAAGCAAAGCAGTATGACGCGGAAATTACATTAAAATGTAATGGGAAAAATGCTGATGTGAAAAAGCTCATGGCACTTATGTCACTTGGCGTACGGAAAGACGACGTGATTGCCGTGACCGTCGTGGGTAAGGATGATGCGGCAGTTGCCCAAAAATTAGAAGCCTTTTTTAAAGATAATCTGTAAAATAGGAGTTTAAATGGAAAAATTTAATGGAAAAAAGATTTTTAGTGGAATTGCAATCGGAAAGATCAAATATTACTCAAAGGTACAGAATCAGGTAGTACGTAAAAAGATAGAAGATAAGGAAGAAGAGATCAGGCGTTATGAGGCTGCGAAAGAGCAGGCGATTCTGCAGTTACGTGAACTTTATCAAAAAGCAATAAAAGAAGTCGGAGAGTTGAATGCTGAAATTTTTGAAGTACACGCCATGATGCTGGAGGACGACGGTTTTAATGACTCAGTATACAATATAATTACTTCCCAGGAGGTCAACGCAGAGTACGCTGTTGGAATGACGGGAGACAATTTTGCAGAAATGTTTGCAAATATGGAGGATGATTATTTCAAAGCCCGTTCCGTAGATGTAAAAGATATTTCAGAAAGAGTCCTTTCCATACTCATTGGGAATAGCAGTGACAGCGAGATCGGGGATGAACCGGTAATTATCGCTGCAGAGGATCTGACACCAAGTGAGACTATCCAGATGGATAAATCGAAACTCCTTGCATTTGTAACGAAAGCAGGTTCCTCCAATTCACATACGGCGATTCTTGCCCGGACAATGGGGATTCCGGCATTGATTGGTATAGATATACAGGAAGAATGGAATGGCAAGACAGGTATCATTGATGGTTACACCGGCATTTTTATCATTGATCCCGATGAAGCTACCCTGGAAGAGTACCAGGGGGAAAAGAAACAGGAAATAAAGAAAAAGGAATTACTACAGACATTAAAGGGAAAAGAGAATGTTACAAAATCAGGACAAAAAATAAGCCTGTATGCCAATATTGGCAGTATATCCGATCTGGCAATGGTGCTTCAGAATGATGCCGGTGGAATCGGGTTGTTCCGCAGTGAATTCTTATACCTGGAGTCGGATGATTTTCCTACGGAGGATGAGCAATTCATAGAATACAGGAAGGTTGCGGAAACTATGGCGGGAAAGAAAGTGATTATCCGTACCCTTGATATTGGCGCAGATAAGCAGGTAGATTATTTCCGGCTGGATAAGGAAGAAAATCCGGCAATGGGATACCGAGCCATCCGTATCTGCCTAACCCGGCAGGAAATATTTAAAACACAGTTGAGAGCGTTATTCCGTGCCAGCGCTTATGGCAATATAGCGATTATGTATCCCATGATTATATCAGTAGATGAGGTAAGACAGATAAAACAGATTTCTAAAGAGGTAAAAGAGGAATTAAAAGCGGCAGGTATCGAGATCGGAAATGTAGAAGAAGGTATAATGATTGAGACTCCTGCAGCAGCGGTGATCAGTGACCTGCTGGCAGAAGAAGCAGACTTTTTCAGCATCGGCACAAATGACTTGACTCAGTATACCTTGGCCATCGACCGTCAAAATGCAAAGCTGGATTCATTTTATAACGCCCATCATGAAGCAGTTCTCCGGCTCATAAAAATGGTGGTGGATAATGCACATAAAGCTGGTATCTGGGCAGGCATCTGTGGAGAACTTGGGGCAGATACAGAACTGACAGAGACATTTTTAAAAATGGGTGTAGATGAACTTTCTGTATCGCCGGGATGTATTTTGCCGATTCGGCAGATCATAAGGGAGGCGGAATAATAAATGGGCAAAATGATTTTTCTGGATATTGACGGGACCCTGGTAGATTTTGAATTAAGGATGCCGGAGTCCGCCAGGTTGGCATTGAATGAAGCTAAGAAAAATGGACATAGAATAGCAATTTGTACAGGAAGGCCCTATGTTAATATTTATCCCTGGCTGTTAGAAATTCCCTTTGATGGATTGGTGTGTTCAGCCGGTGCATATATTAAAGCTGCCGATAAGGTCATTTATCATCATACCATGGAATGGGATCGGATACAGGCTCTGACCGGATTGCTTATGTCTCATAATGCTTTTTATATGCTGCAAGGGTTTGACGGAGGTTTTGCCGATAAAAGAAATCAACGCAAGCTTAAAGAATATTTTTCCGGAATCGGACTTGGTATGGAAAGAATATTAGGTGATATGGTTTTGACGGATAAAATAATGGAGCGGACCCAGATAGAGTGTGGAGTCTATTTTGGAGCGAATGCAGATATCCGACAGCTGCAGGCTGAGATCGATGAAAAGCTGGATGGGTATTTTCACATCACCGGCGCCAGTTTCGTAGATGACATGATGCATAATGGTGAAGTGACATGCAAGGGAATCAATAAAGCCACCGGTATCATGCGGCTTCTGGAACATTTTAAAATTGACCATTCTGAATCTGTGGCTATTGGAGATGGCCCGAATGATTTTGATATGATCCGTTATGCACACACGGGAATTGTGATGGGCAATAGTATAGAAGAATTAAAAAGAGAAGCAGATTATGTGACTGACCGTATTGAGGAAGATGGTATTTATAAAGCATTTATTCATTTTGGATTTATTTAAATATAGAATATTGTGCATAATATAAGCAAAAAATAAAAGGAGGAAATATAATGAACAGAATGCCAGATGGATTTTTATGGGGCGGTGCAACAGCCGCAAACCAGTGTGAAGGAGCCTATCGGGAAGGAGGACGCGGACTTGCCAATGTGGATGTAGTACCGGCGGGAAAAGATCGTTGGCCGGTTGCAGTTGGAAAAATGAGAATGACGGAATGTGATGAAGAGCATTATTATCCCAGCCATGAAGCAATTGATATGTATCATCATTATAAAGAAGATATTAAACTATTCGCAGAAATGGGATTCAAGTGTTATCGCATGTCAATTGCATGGACCCGCATCTTCCCGAATGGAGATGAGAAGGAGCCGAATGAAGAAGGACTTACATTTTATGAGAGTCTTTTTGACGAATGTTTGAAATATGGAATTGAGCCGCTTGTTACGATATGCCACTTTGATGTACCGATGCATTTGATTATGAGCATCAAAAGCTGGAAAAATCGAAAAATGATTGACTATTTTGTGCATTATTGTGAAGTGATTTTCAGAAGATATAAAGACAAAGTAAAATATTGGCTTACCTTCAATGAAATCAACATGCTCCTTCATGCGCCGTTTATGGGAGCCGGTATTATTTTTGAAGAAGGTGAAAATCAGACTCAGATAAAATATCAGGCGGCACATCATGAATTGGTAGCCAGTGCATTAGCTACAAAACTTGCGCATGAAATCAATCCCGATTTTCAGATAGGGTGTATGCTTGCAGCAGGTAATATTTATGCCTATACCTGTGCACCGGAGGATGTATGGAAGTCTATGGAAAAAGACAGAGAAAATTACTTTTTTACTGATGTGCAAGCCCGTGGTGCTTACCCCAGCTATGCCGTGAAAATGTTTGAAAGAGAAGGTATACAGATAAAGACAGAACCTGAAGATGAAAAAGTATTAAAAGAAAATACCGTGGATTTTATTTCATTTTCTTATTATGCTTCCAGATTGACAAGTGCAGATCCCAAGGTGGTTGAGGAAACCCCGGGAAATGTGTTTGGAACTTTGAAAAATCCCTATCTGAAAGAAAGCGAATGGGGGTGGCAGATAGATCCGCTAGGACTTCGAATTACATTAAATTCTTTGTATGACCGCTATCAAAAACCATTATTTATTGTGGAAAATGGTTTAGGTGCTGTGGATAAACTAAAGGAAGATGGAAGCATACAGGATGACTATCGAATTGATTATCTGCGTGCTCATATTAAAGCAATGATAGATGCAGTCAACATCGATGGTGTTGAACTTATGGGATATACCCCATGGGGCTGTATCGATCTGGTAAGTGCTTCCACCGGGGAGATGAAAAAGCGTTATGGATTTGTATATGTAGATAAAGACAATGATGGTAATGGGTCCTTAAAAAGAAGTAAAAAAGCATCATTTGACTGGTATAAAAATGTTATCGCAAGTAATGGAGAGGTTTTGTAAAAATAGTATAAATCTGGCAGCTAATATTGAAACAAGTAAAGTCTCTGTCTCCTGAAAGATGGAAGGCTTTACTTGTTTTTACTAAACACAAGTTTTAATACGAAATGGTTATATTTGAAATATTTATATTCAAGAATATATTTTTATTAAAATCAAATACTATATTTGATAATAAAAATTTAGCACAAATAACGCTATTTACTAAGTAATGTAATAGTTTACGTCTAAAGACCGAAGGGAGGTATGTATGGGATTACAACATGATTATGGCAATAAAGGTGATACACCTTTAGAAGATAATTACGATGATGATAATATTCCTGAAATCGATTTACCTCATGGGGCAAGGAATGATGAAAGCAAGAATATTCTGATTAATTATAATCGAGAATAACGAATAGAAATCACTCTTTAGAATTTATTAACTGAAACCATTATTACTATCCCATATGTTAAAACGCTTTTATCCATTTAATTTGGATAGAGCGTTTTTTCCTAAATGCAGCAAATGATACGCATAGTATTCTCTATCTGCAATTAAAATCCAATAGTAAATTCACACTGCCGAATCTCAAATAGAAGTTGCATATATCCAATATATGGATTATAATATTTATATAAAATAAAATCGAATATATATCGGAGGAGAGAAAATTATGATGAAAAAAAGGATCGTGTTGTTTTTTCTAGGAATGTGTATAGCTTTTAGTACTATGTTCGTACCAACAGCAGTTGCGGCAGAAAATATAGGACTATATGCGCCGACTGTATACAATAATAGTCTGGTGGTTACGTGGAGTCAAATTAGTAATGCTCAATCTTGGAATTATGAATCAAAATTACCGGAAAGCTGGAATTATAATTATTATATAGAGAGGTCGAAATCGGCAAATGGGGGTTATGAGTATATAGGGAAGACCAGCCAGCCAACCTTTAAAGATGATTCAAAAGATTTGATACCCGGAAAAACATATTATTACAGAATAGCATTTATGAAAAATAATATTGTTCAGTATAGCAATACATTGGCGGTAACACTAAAAACTGCTTCTGTCACAGGGTTAAGCAAGACATCGGTGGACAATTCAAAAGCCTATATTAAGTGGAATGAACTAGTAAATGCAGTCAGGTGGAATTATGAAACAAAATTACCGGAAAGCTGGAACTATTATTATTACATAGAGCGGTCGAAGTCAAAAACTAAAGGATTTAAGAAGATAGGCTCTACAGATAAGGTTAATTTTGTGGATGATTCTGGTGACCTGATACCCGGAAAGACGTATTATTACCGGATTACAGGAATGGTAAACAAGACAACTGTTAAAAGCAGTACCATTACCGTTAAAATAAAGCCAATAAAATTTAAAAATGTAAGAATTGCAAAAGCCAATAAAAAAAGAGTAGTTATAAAATGGAGTCAGATTAGTAATGCTCGTTCATGGGATATAAAAACCAAAACATCGGGAAGAAGCTATGGAAACTATGTATACTATGTACAGCGTTCACAAAAGGTCAAAGGTGGTTTTAAAACTATTGGCGGTACAGATGGTAAAAGTTATACGGATGAATCTAAGTTTGCAAAGGGAAAAACTTATTATTATAGAATAGCAGTTATGGTGAATAATACCATAAAATATTCATCTGCCGTCAAAGCCAAACCAAGATCCTGATTTTTTGGAGTTTTTTAGCGATTAATCTGGACCAGTCTATACCAATGCATGGTCTAGTACTATGCATTTACCTAAAGAGCAATGGGAAGATTATATTCTTGAGAAGTTTTAAATTATTCTCAAATATAGTATTGCATTAGAGTTAAATTTTGATATAATATGATAATTATATATTATCAGCAAAAGTTGAAAGAGGATATGCAAAAATGACGTTAGATTTTATAGAAATATTAAAAGTGGTTTTTCTGGGCATTGTAGAAGGTATTACGGAATGGCTGCCTATTAGCAGTACCGGGCATATGTTGATTGTAGATGAGTTTTTACAATTAAATGCAAGTGAAGCCTTTAAGAAAATGTTCTTTGTTGTCATTCAGCTTGGAGCGATTTTAGCCGTTGTGGTGATATTTTGGAAAAAGATGTTTCCTTTTCAGTTCAAAGACAAACAGAAAACAATTGTTAAAAAAGAAATCTTTTCCGTATGGTTTAAGGTAGTTGTAGCCTGCATGCCAGGTGCGATAGTAACAATCCTATTTGACGATTATATAGAGGCTCATTTTCACACGCCTGCTGTGATTGCAGCAGCCTTAATTATTTATGGTGTAGCATTTATATTAGTTGAAACATGGAATAAAAATCGCACACCTCGTATCAATGAGCTATCAGATATAACCTATCAAACTGCATTATTAATTGGGTTGTTTCAAGTGCTTTCCATTATTCCCGGCACTTCCCGTTCAGGTGCAACAATTATCGGAGCATTATTGATAGGCGTATCACGTGTTGCAGCGGCAGAGTTTACATTTTTTCTGGCAGTTCCCGTTATGTTTGGATTAAGTGCTATTAAAATACTGAAGTTTGGTTTTGCTTTTACAAGCGTGGAGTTATTTACATTAGGCATAGGAATGGTAGTTGCTTTTATGGTATCTATACTTGTTATTAAATTCTTGATGAACTTCATTAAGAAACATGATTTTAAGGCATTTGGCTGGTATCGAATTGCAATTGGCATCATTATTCTGATTTTCATATACAGATAAGTCAACGATACGATTAAGATAGAGGAAGGTGATTGCAATGAACCGACAGATGGATAGGAA
>Ga0153924_1000748_pt1 | contig 19352 bp, 20 predicted proteins | sample TSNJ008MetaG_FD_104709 | JGI IMG/M metagenome (GOLD analysis project Ga0153924, IMG submission 104709) | Attine ant fungus gardens microbial communities from New Jersey, USA - TSNJ008 MetaG | ecosystem: Host-associated > Fungi > Mycelium > Unclassified | place: USA: New Jersey, Wharton State...
AGATCCAGTCGACACATATCCTTTCGGAGTGACAGTCTACAAAGCGAGACGTCCGAAAAATGGATACCAGAAGTATCCTGTACCCTCCCCAGCAAAAGACTCCTTATCTGGAGTCTTGGGGAGAGGTAACTTGTTCTAGTGACAGGGTAATAGTGCTTTCTTATCTGCTGCGGCCGTATGCCTTTCTCACCAACGAATCACCTCTCCTCCTAAACTTTCGAACGGTGGCAACTTTACGATCACCTCTCACCTCTATTCTCCATTCCAGATAATCGTCGTCATATCGAAGATTGAGTCCCTCGATTATCTTCCTAGGTACGATGGTCTTGGAAGAATTTGACGAGCTATTAACTCTCGTCAGGTGTGATATGCTTTTCTCTGACCTTATCTGCTTATATCGCGACATACGGTGGATTGACATCTTGATCTATTAGTTATTCAGGAATATTCTCTTATCGATTCCGATTCTGTAAGAAAAAGATTTCCTGTTCCTACATATCGTAAGATCTTCGATGAACTATGATGATTATACGCGCATATAAGACAAAAAGCGGAACAAGTGGTGAAAGAAGCCACTTATCAGCGGCACAAATGACGACATCACTGCTGTTCCTGCTGGAGCGAAGAATACAGCTGCATGAGCTGCTGACGATGCTCCAGTTATCCCTGCTATTACGACCAATGCCGCCATTGCCGCTGCTGCTATTGCTTTTTTCATTAATTCATGGTATTCTGCTTCCGCTTAAATTATTTGATTAACCATGTAAAGTCCCAATGTTCCTCATTGCTGTTGCATGTATAATGGTAGGCTTTGTGAACCTGCTTGTATAATAACATAGTAAATGTTCTAGTCTCGTTGAAATGCCCAAGTGCTGTCACATAAGATGGATTCTTCAACCTCTATGAGAATCGTATTTGATTGGGAAAAGTGCCCCACATAACTGAAGTCTTCCATAGACCTCTATCAGTTTGCATACCCGTGGGGGCAGATACCCGAACTATCGCTGCGATGGACTGACATAAACAAGCATAGAACTTCTTTATACCAGAGAGCGCTGAGTCAAAGCAATACGATGGTCACAGAATAACAAGGCTATCTTTATGACCATACATGTTCTAACAACTAGTTTGCCGTACTCAAGAGAGGATCCGTGTCAAATTTGGTTCACACACCACCGGGCCCGTTTTATTGGTAGGCAATAAGAGACTGGTTGTTACAACCAAACCATTATACCTGAAGAAGGTAGTTTTCTTCGTCAAGAGCATCGAGCTTGAATGCCCTTTAGGAAGAATGTTATCTAATTAGGAGAATTTCAATGATTGCTATTTATCTTTATAAATGGGTTGGGTACTCACCCACATAAATTTAGATGATACCTTATCTGATCTAATATGTTATACATTAAGTTAACACACCCAAAGGGCTATTAGTAAAGGATTTTAAGTAGCTTATTAGCCATCGTTGCCCGTATTTGTGATATGGTAAGTGACAGCGATCTGCGCCTATTAGTAACGCAGGCACGAGAGGCTGCAACAACACGCAAGTTCAGCCAGTCTGTAGAGTTAACACTTGTGTTAAAAGATATAGATGTTAAGAAAGGATTTAGCCTAAATGAAGTGGTAATATTGCCTAATAAACCTACCAAACAGGCCAGCATATGTGTAGTCGGCACCGGCGATACTGGTACGAGAGCACGCAGAGCTGAAGTAGATAGAGTAATACAGCCAGAGGAACTAGACAGATTCGGCACTAATAAGAGAGAGGCACGTAAAGTGGTCAAGGAGCATGATTTTTTTCTAGCAGACACAGCATTGATGGCAACAGTCGGACGCGCGTTCGGGCAATTTCTCGGTCCAAAAGGTAAAATGCCTACACCTATGCCATATGGTGCTCCGGTTGAAGCTATTGCCGATCGTTTGCGTGGTTCGGTTCGAGTTCGAGCAAAGAATCAGCTCAATGTGTCTGCCAAAATCGGCGACGAGAAATTAGATGACAGTCAATTGGCCGCCAATGCTAGCGCTGTAATCTCAGCTGTAGAGAAAAAGCTTCCACAAGGAGAGAAAAACATACGTAACACCATGATAAAGTTTACTATGGGTAAGATGGCAAAATTGGCTCCAATAAAAAAAGAGAAAGACAAAAAGAGGACTCGATAATTAAATGGCATCTCAAATGAGACCGCAACGGAAAAATTATCCAGAGAAAAAACGCTCGTTATATCAAGAGCTCCAAGAATTACCCGGTAAGTTTGATGTCATTGCTCTCTCCAAAATGTCTAAAGTTCGCGCTGCACAGCTAATGACCATTCGCAAAAAGTTTCGAAATGACATTAGGATTAGAGTAATCAAGAATAGGGTCGCACAGCGTTCATTCCAAAAGCTAAACAATCGAAGTGGTTTAGACTATTTAAGTAAAGAATTGGAAGGTCAGTGTGCGCTTCTTTTCACGAATATTAGTCCCTTCAAGTTGAATCTGATTTTCGACAAGAATAAAGTATTCTTGCCTGCAAAAGGGGGCGATATAGCTACGAAGGATATCACCATACCTGCTGGAAACACTGGTATTTCCCCTGGCCCTGTGCTTTCAGAGTTTAAAGAAGCAAATGTGGCAACTAAAATTGACCAGGGAACTATTTGGGTGAGTAAGGATACAGTCGTAGCCCGGTCTGGTAGCATTATAACTCAGAAGCTTGCGTCATTAATGAGTAAGCTCAATATTAAACCGATTGAAGCAGGTATTTCAATTAGTTTAGCCGTTGCGGAAGGAATGGTTTTAAAGGAAAATGATCTAAGGATCAATCTCGCTGAATACCGCGATGAATTGGGCAGATCTTTTCACTCCGCAATTTCACTTGCTATAGAATCAAGCTATCCAAATACAGAAACGATCGGATACTTACTTAGAAAAGCAAATCAAAATGCGATGGCATTAGCCACTGAATCAGGGTACCTATCACCGAATACTGTCCCACTTATTTTCGGCAAAGCAAATGCTAACTCGCAAATAATCGCAAATCAGGTTAAAAAGAAGGGATATACCCCTCAATAAAAAGAAGGGTTTAGTTGCGCATTAACAACGCTATAGATCCGGTTCGCGACATCTTTATGCATACCATCAACCAAATAGCGCAGAGAGTCCTTCTAGCGCCTCTTCTTCTTTTTTCTCCTGTTCCTTGGGTGCCTCCGAAGATTCTTGCTTAGGCCCTGCAGGTGATGGTTCAGCGGTTGCTGCAGTGGTAGATAATGCAACAGGCGCGGCCTTTAAGGCTTCGTCGATATTTACCTCGCTTATGGCTGCAACAAGTGCCTTGACCATCACTTCGTTGGGTGTGACACCTGTTGACTTTATTACATTCTTTATATTATCTTCTGTTATTTCCTGTTTTAACTTGTGTAATAATAGGGCAGCATATATGTATTCCATTGTCAAACGGTTTTCTACCCATCACCATAATATAAACTTCACAATATTTTTGTACTTCGCACTACCGCATACAGGTGATCCTTTAGATCTTTCTCGTAGAGCGAGTTCATTTTCTCCAATAGCGTTGTCCTCGCATGCATCCTCTCCTCCTCTGTATTAGCTCTTAATACGTCTGCAAACATATCTGGCAGGTTTTCTCTTATCCATCCATCTAGAACAAAGAATCGCTTTTCGTTTATCCATATAGTCTTATTAATGCCTTGGTCAACCTCATCATTAAAGTTCCCCGTTTCAACCCTGTCGATCAACATGAATATGCAATTGTTAGGGTCAGGATTTTCCAGAACTTCCTTTGGTCTTCCCATAGCATATCCAGATTCGACGCGCTGAATCAAACCAGTAGGACGGATGTAAAAGCCTCGGACTTGAATTCTATTCCCATTAACTGATTGGATTCTACCTATGACCAGTTTATTATAATTTTGGTCCTTATGTACTACAAAAACATAGTCACCAGGCTTTCTCCTGCCTCTTCCGAACATCTATCCAGATCCGCTGTAGTAAATTATATAATTTTCGCTATCCCACATCCGCAAATTAAGACCTCAAAAATTACATTTATTAATGTATGCTCTCTAAACATATAAAGACAATATTTGCAAAGATTTGACGAGTTAGATATGAAGATATTATCAGAACTTACTAAAGATGCAAGTATTTCGGTCCCTCAACTCAGTAATAAGCTGAATGTTAATGCATCCGTGCTCTATAGCAGGATAAAACGCCTTTCAAAACGTAGCCTCATCCAAAAATTTACAGTTATTGTCAACGAGGGTATGCTTGGATTTAATGTAAAAGCAACTGTAGGGATTAACAGAGATCCCAAATTTAAAGACCCTATTCATTCCGAATTGTTAAAAATCCCAGAGGTGAGGTCATTATCTGAAGTTACTGGTCGTTTTGACATGATTGTTGTAGTAAACGCACGTACGTTAGAGGAATTGCACAACGTAGTAATTGGACTCATCGGAAAAATAGAAGGTATTCAAAACACAGAGACCTTCGTCGAAATGCAGAGAACTGAAAAAGAACCGGTATATGCGATTCAGCAATCCCTGATGAGGTAATTTATACTCACGGCATAGACAGCATCAGGAGTAGATTCAAATAGTACGTAAACTATAACCCAGCTGAATATTTTTGGTGTTGTTGCTTGTGCAACGAAAGGTCGTGGAGATGGTCCAGACTATGAAACTTGCTAAGAAGACAAGCAAGGATGATTACTTTACACACCTTCGTCTAGTCCTCCTTGGTATGGCCACCGTGGGCGGAATTGCTTTTGTTGTAAAGCTTATTGCCGAATTCATTACCTTTGGCAATAGACATTAGGACATTTTACTCCCTCTAGAACTACAACAGAACAATGGAATTGCACGATAGATCCGTCGATCAGATTTCTTGATGTTCATAATAGGTTGTGGCCTGCGACATTTCTTTACCAGCTAAAGCCCACTCCTCTCCTACGTGGTGATGGGAATTCATTTAAGGCACTTCCAAATCAGCGTGTAATAAGGTTAAATTTCCTCAGTAAAAAATTCTTTCTAAGAATACATCTTCTGCTCTACCCAAAGGATCCATCTTTCGGAAGTATTTTTAAATTCTTCGAAGTTAACTACCATTCATTTGACAAAAGAATTGAATGATAAGGCCGCTTACACGATTGCTACACTTGGATCGCACTGTTCGCTTCAAGTGCTTAAAGGTGCGAAAGATGAAGGTTTCAGAACTTTGCTTGTTTGTGAAAGACAACGACTAAATCTATACAAAAGATTCAAATTCATCGATGAAATTCTCGTAGTCGAAAACTTTGCTGAAATTTTAGATCAAACATGCCAGCAACGACTTAGGGACTCTAATTCGATAATTATACCTCATGGTACCTTCATCGCTTATTTGAATAGTGAGAAGATCGAAAGCATTTCTCCTCCAATATTTGGTAACAAATGGGTTTTTAGGTGGGAGGCAGATAGAGGACTGAAACAAAGACTGATGGAAGAGTCAGAACTATCCATACCAAGATCCATAAGGTCTAAGGACGATATAGAAGATTTATGCATAGTAAAATTACATGGAGCAGCTGGCGGTCGCGGGTATTTCTTGGCCTGGGACAAGAAGAGTTTTGACGAAGGAGTTGAAAAATTAATTAAGAATAATACGATAGAAGGTGAAGAGGAATTATATATTCAGGAATATGTCAGCGGCGTACCGGCATATCTTCAATTCTTCTATTCTCCTATCACCAAAGAGATCGAATTGATGGGCATAGATAGAAGGTACGAATCAGATGTTGATGGCATCGGCAGAATTCCTTCCAAGCAACAGCTAGCTGTACGTCTCGAACCATCATACAACGTGGTAGGAAATACTCCGTTAGTCCTTAGGGAGTCTTTGTTATGCGAAGTTTACGCCATGGGAGAAAGGTTCGTAGAAGCGGCTAGTAGACTTGTACCTCCTGGAATGATAGGTCCATTTTGTCTCGAAGGAATATATGATCGTCATGGAAAATTTATTACCTTTGAATTTTCAGCAAGAATAGTTGCTGGTACCAACCTGTATTTGGAGGGTTCTCCATATTCTGGATTAATCTTTGATGAACCCATGAGTATGGGAAGAAGAGTAGCACGTGAGATAAAAATAGCAGATGAAAAGGATATTCTCCAACAGATAATAACGTGACTGCGCCACGTAAACTTTCAAGATCAAAAGTATGATATCTGGGTAATTTTGTTATTCCGATTTATCCCCCGGTCATTTTGATGAACTTGTTAGTTCTCTTTACCTTAGATATATAGTCGATATTCGCTAATGCAACATCGGCGGACTCCCGTACTTCTTCACTTCTGTCGTCCAATGCTTTCTCAAGTGCTTCTCTAGCATTCTCGGAACCGATTACGCCAAGAGCGATAGCCGCTTCGTGCCTCACGAAGAAACTTGAGTCCGAAGATAATGCCTCTGAAAGCGCATCTATTGCACTCGTAAATCCGAGCTGACCTAGGGAAAATGCTGCTTCGTGTCTAACCAGCTGATCTTTATCATTCTTGAGGACGTTACTAATATGGTAAACTGAATCTTCGTCAGATATATCTGCTAATATGCAAATTGCTCTTGTCCTTATTACGTTGTCCGCATGACTGAGTAAATCCAGGAAATATTTTTCATTTCGATAGTCATATTGTCTCTCCATTTCTTGCAAAATGCTCATTCTATCGGCAGATTGTAAATGATGGATCCTACGCATTGCGTAAGAAAATTGTCCACAGCAGGGCTTAAATCTTACTATGTTACGAAAATCTTCTGAAATTAATAAGTAGATGATATTCCAATATTAGTCAGCACAAATGCTCAACTGGCTGGCATGAATAAAACATCAACAGGCGGCATTGTGAAGCGAATATCTATCATCATCTCTTCTCTCGGTTACACAACGCGTTTTCATATTTCAGTCCAAGCTGTCCTCCTTGCACTTAAACGAGGTGCAATATGGACATACGCCTAGGTCAATAATATGAACAGTGAGAAAACCAGGCATAAGGCTTCAAGGTGCTAACCAGACCTGCTTATATACCGCTGCAGTACTTGGGTGGTTCAAAGCGTAACCGATATATGCTTTTTTTACGTTTCACTAACCCACTCGCGCGTGCGTGAGGAGTGCTATTGTCTAGACTAATTCGGCCAGCTGTTCAACCTGTAATATAATACTACATCAAAGAATTTATCATATTTATATATGGAATCCCTCAGTATTCCTTCCTTTTTCAATCCATTTTTTTCTAAAACGCGTATGGATGCTCTGTTTGTTGCGAGAACATTCGCATAGACTTTATGTAATCGGAGAACCCGGAATGCATAATTGATAAGTAGATTTATTGATTCAGTTGCAAGACCCATATTCCAATATTTCTTGCCTATCCAATAGCCTATCTGACCACTCTTATTCACGTTGTCGATTCTCTGTAGGCTAATCACTCCAACTAGGTTGCCATTCTCTATTAGATCTATAGCAAAATTTAGCTCCTTTTTTAATCTGAAGTTCCTGCGACTTTTATTAATGAACCTCCTTGCATCTTCCGTTCCATAGGGATAAGGCATGTGCACAAGATATTGAACCACGTGCGCTGTTACAAGTCGTGGCATTGTCTGAATGTCCTTGTATCGAAGTTGCCTCAGCCTCACAAGTTTACTCCAAAATGTTGGGAATTCATTCAATATGTCTTTATCGCTATGCATGCCACGTTACTCTTCTACAAGAATATGTATGCTATTCTAGGAACTCAAAACAAGCTTTATCTATCATTGTAACTGATCGAAGAATATGTCAACAAAAAAGGAGGAGCAAAAGCAACACTCAAGAAGTAGCAACACAACTAGTCCTCAAGAGGCAAAAAAAGAAGTCGAAAAACTAACAGAGGATGCGAAAAAAAGAAAAGAAGCTACAACAATTGCCAAAAAATTAGAAACCATAGTAGAAGAAAAAGAAGGCATGAACCCAGTAATCGTTAACGGACTAGATGAGAGCAAGGATAATATCAGGCAAGCAATAAAAGAAACTATAGCAGAAATCCCTCGATTCACACAAATTGTTAAAGATTTTCAAGAGACAGCTATGGATATTTCAGATTCTTTCATAGAATCACAAAGAGAAATCATAAGCTCTTTGCAATTAATACCAAGTAGAGATATATCTGGATCAATCTGGAGTTGTTGGACGTTCCAGCCAATTATAGCTGACCTCTATCTTCGCATGTTCAGAGTTACCGTGGACACTGCCATTGCTACAAATAGGCTAGTGAAAAACTTGATTTTTGCAAACCTGGAGGCCGTGAGCGCATTGCTGACGCAGTCTAAAGAAAAAGAAGTGGGCTGATGGAAAACATCCTCGCAGACTAAAAATGTGCATTGAATCCAAATTGGAGTAATCAATTATCAACGTGATTATGTGAAGGAGCAGAGAGATACAGGAGGACCAGGATACTAGTATTCGACAGCAGCTTCTGACTACAATGCGGTATAGGAATCACTTGAATGTTTAATATACGGATCGTCAGTTCTCGAATCGAGTAAGGTAATTGGTCCCTGTTACTGTCGCTAAATTCGGTGGTAGTGCACTAGGAGTAGATGGTATTCTAATCGAAAAAATCATCAAAAGGATTGAGCAATTGAAAGCCAAAACGAAAGTCGTTGCCGTTTTTTCTGCTCCGCTGATCACTTATGACGACAAATTCTATTCTATGACAGATGTCGCAATAAAGGTAGGTAGGAGCTATGCTGCTTCCGATCCTGTTGAAATTGAGATTTTAAGGGAGGTTTATGAACGAATTGCCTCGAAACATCTTTCTAATCAGTATTATCAAGAATTCCTTACACATCTCGATAGATTCTACCGTCAAGTGATAATCTCATTAAAACAGGCCGCAGAAAACCGGCGTTTTGTTGATCTTATCAGATCGAGAACGCTTGCATACAGTGGAGAGATTACAATGTCTTATCTTATGGACTTTATTATAAAAAGCCACGGGATGAAATCTGATCATGTTAGTATTGAAAAATGGCCAATTATCACTGACGACAACTTTGAGGCAGCAAATTTTCTGATTCAAGAATCAAAACAGAATGACCGTCATTTGTTAGATTTAGTCGAACATAATGAGGTCGTTTGCATAGGTGGATTTATAGGTAAAACCATTGATGGTCTTGAAACAACATATGAGCGTGGCGGATCTGATAGAACAGCGATAGACACTGCAATCCTCTTACACGAACGATATGACATGAAGGTCGATTTTGAAAAAGATAGCTCTGTGCAAAGTGCTGATCCAAAGATAGTAAAGAACGGTTTGGAAAATATTCAATACCTGTCTTATAACGAGGCAAAGCTAGCTGGAATGTTCGGTATGAAGATTCTTGACCCGGTCGCTATAAAGGAAATTGTTGACAATAATTTGGATATCCCTATAGTTATAACCAATATGGGTCATCCTTCAAAAACGACGATAATACAAAGAGATCCTCCACACCAAGCAGGTGTGAACCTAGTAAAAATCGTCACGGGAAAGAAACACTGCGCTATGGTACGAATTGAAAGTATTGCCGCATCTCACGTGATCGCCTCGCTTGAAAAGGACAAACAGTACCATGATTTCGTCAAATTATCTCCGTACAGAAGTGACGACGTAGAAATTTGTCGGTTGCTTTTCCTAGATGCCGACTACGTTCGAAGACAAGAACGTCACTTCAAAGCATACTATCCAAAGGTCGAGATAGTGTATGGAAGAGGTGTAGTGACCCTTATCGGCGACAAGATGTGGCAGATGCCGAACATAGCATCTACTGCTAGCAGTACTGTTGGAGAACATGGCATAAATATTCTCAATTTGGATGCGCAAGAGGAGACATCAAGAATCCTGATTGTCGTAGAAGATAAAGGTACTAACGTAGGTGACGCTGTTAAAGCAATTCATTCAAAACGACCCAATATTCGAGTTCAAAATTAAAAAATGACAGAAGGCAAAATATGGATTGACGGATCTCTCGTACAATGGGATCAAGCAAAAATTCATGTTCTCACTCATGGTTTACATTATGGAACAGCAGTATTCGAGGGAATTCGTTGTTACAAAACCGACAAGGGGTTAGCTGTTTTCCGTTTGCCAGATCATATTCGACGATTAATGAACAGTGCAAAGATGTACTATATGGACATTAGATATTCCGAGAAAGAGCTGCATAATGCGATAATCGATGCAATCAACGCAAATAAATCAGAGGATTGCTACATTAGACCGATCGCCTACTACGGTTACGGCAAAATGGGGGTTAATCCTCTTCCCAATAAGGTTTCTATAGCGATAGCAGTTTGGAAGTGGGATGAATATATTAGAGAAAGCGATCCGCAAAAAGGAGCGAGATTAGTAGTCTCTTCATGGATGAGAATTGATGGAAGATCAATGCCCATGAATGCGAAAGCGGCAGCGAATTATGCGAATTCTGCTCTCGCTAGAATGGAAGCATTGAAGATGGGATTCGACGAGGCAGTGATGCTGAATGCAGCCGGAAAGATTATCGAAGCTAGTGCAGAAAATATATTCATGGTGAGAGACAACGTATCGATTACCCCTCCGGTCAATTCAGGTGCGCTCAACGGGATAACCCGAGATAGCGTCTTGGATATTTTACGACATAACGGCAGTCCTTATGAGATTCGTGATATTTCAAGGGACGAATTGTACATAGCAGATGAAGTTTTCCTTACTGGCACTGCCTCAGGAATAAGAGGAGTAGGAAACATCGATAACAGAATTATTGGTGATGGAGACATAGGTCGAGTCACAAAGCAGATTAAAGGCAAATTCGAAGCAATAACTCACGGAAATGACGACATTTTTAGCAAGAAATGGCTCACTTATGTCAACTAACTGGTCTCTGATAACGACAGGTTCACTTACTTTCCCCTTCATACTTCATTTTTACATAATTTACTAATTTTATAGCATCCTTCTCTTTCAAACTCTGCCTATTCTTACTGATATAAGAACGGAAAGATTCGAGATAATCTGAGGATGAAGGATATCTCCTTTTCGTTTCATTTATGATAACCTCATAATTTCGATCTGGAAAGTAGATACTCTTTGCGACTTTTACTGCTGCTCTTCTAGTATTTTTATCAATCACTCCTTTTCTTAATGCGACAAACAGGTTGTATCGAATATCAATCATCGCCTCTGACTGGAGCTGTTGGTTCTCTGGAGCGAATGTAACTGCTACTTCGTCATCCGCAGCAATTGTGTTCTTTTTGTACAATTCAAATATTTTCCCTATTCCGATCATACCATACTTTTCCAGTTCCACTGCTCTCAATGCCCCAAGACTCGCCCCTCCCAAAACCAGCGTATTTTTCTTCACTACTAATTGAAATACTTCTATTGGAGTGGGAGGATAATCCTGCAAAAATAAGCCGTCGACCAATCCTACTATAACGCGATCATCATCGTTTATGCAACTCATGAGTCTTAGAAAATCTCCTTTTTTCGCCGGTGGTCTATAATCGGCATTAAAAATTCTTTCAGCTTTTTCAATGTCTAGACTCGGACCAATAAAAACAATTGGTTTAATCATTTTTTCTAAAATACCTTCTAGCTCTCCAACCCATAATCGATTTTGTGAATTTAAAAGTCTCTAATCCTGGAACTATAGCTCGCACTACAGGAATTCCAACTTCTGCAATTGTTAAATCTACAATTATTGCTTTTTTTAGGCCCGCGTGTTCTAACCACGCTAAAATCAAGTTAATATCGTCAAGAATATCTCTATTAATATAAGTTTGAACCTGAGAAAATTGGATCTTATTTTTGGATGGCATAAATTGCCATGTCCTCTTGTCGTCAGAATTATTTTCACCATATTTTATCTTTCGCAGGTCGTCCCTTGCACCTTGGATGTTCGCGGCTCTAGTTTGCGAAACCTCAGTGATAGCACGTAACAACGCGATCCTCGCATCAGGGTGAGTGCCATGGCCTTCAACAAGATACCCATAGTCATGAGTTAGCCATTCGATACTGCTCGCATTAAATGTTGGAATTCCAATGTCTGACCTGGTATCCTTTATTATCAGAGGGATTTTAGCTCTCTCAAATTTCCTAACTAATGTCTTTATAGGATCAAAATCTATATCATGAATATCAACATCAGGGAATATACTTGGATCATCCGTAAATTGATCGGCAAGGACAGAAAATACCGGATATTGTTTTGCTTTCAGCGAATTTGCGATAGTTCGTATAAAATGGAATGGGACAGCGCTGGCTCGGAGTTCGGCCAAGCTGATTGCATCGCGTTCTATAATCTCACATAGGGAATGACACACTGCTTCTTCTAATACGTTACCAGAAGCAAGTCCATTTGTATGATAGAACGCAAATGGGTTTAAAGCAGGAGCTTTTGGTGAATATCTGAATAAAACTAGAGATGCTGGGACCAAAATACTCTCTCCACTAAACAACTCAACACCAGGTAGGAAGTCCATCGTCATGTAATTTCGGTATTGAAAATTGACAGGCTCTACAACCTCGTCAGGATGCAATACATTGTACCTCTGTGATAATTGATCATAACTTCCTTGAATGAAACTTCGCTCCGTACTGTTTGGAAGTGAACAGTATCTTTCTATACATTCCATCAACGCACTAGCTTTGGCATGTGCCTTAGTTGTGCCCTTGCCGCTATAAACCCATATGTAATCCTTTGTTCCAGGTAAAACAGCAGAGTAATTTGGGATAGTTAATTTATCCATATATGTTATGTCCGCAAGTCTGGTTACTCCGATCTTCTTAGATATCGACATAATCAGCATGAGCGTCTGTTCAGGGGGAACGACCCTAGAACTTCCATCTACCATCCACTTCTCTCTTTTCTGGAGTTGCATGGCCGTCTACACTGTTTATGAGCCGTGAGCAAGTTCTTATCAAGTTTACGAATCACTCTGAGCTGAATTGAGAAGCGCTTATCATTTTAAATGTTAAATATCTGTTTCATGATGGTCATCTTTGCACAATACATTCGAACTTATTCTACATAGTATCACGCATTAGGCTTATATACGACAATTTTGCATCGTGCACGTACTTGGACTCGAGACGGAAGGACGCAGAGACTATCAGCGAAATTCTGCTTAGAGCAGCGAATGAACCGGAATTTAGAAATCAATTGGTCAAGGAGCCAGCAAAGATCTTAGAACAATACAATATTTCAGCTGAAGCCAAATTGATCATCAAAACTAGCATAGCTGATCTTACACAATAATCTCCTAATATCGCCTATTACTGGTTTTTAACACCATTTATTACAATTTTCCTGATTTAAACAGGTATGGGTGGTTTTGATATAATTTTAGACGCTTTGATACTGGACGCGGATACATACTCACGCGCTATAAAATAGAGTGTCCCCCGCCTCTGACCCACACGTATTCATAGGTAGCCATACACACAAATGTGTACTCCTCCTCGTGTACTCTCTATAACGGGGTGCCTAGAAATATGCGCTAAGATCGCCAGCGCTATTTTCGGCAAGAATACATGCAACACGGGAATATAAAAGATCAACTAACTGAGATAATTTGTGATAAGTTTAATTCAGCTGCAACTACTGGGACCCTTAACTTAAAGTTATCAGTGATCGTTGGCTTAATTTCTCCGATGTAACCGACTGTCAATCCATCTACAATGATATCAGAACTCCTTCCCTTAACTAAGATTGTCTTTATATTGGACGCAGTAACGACATTTTTGCCAAAGCTTGTCTTTAAAAAAGTCTGAACAATCGATTTTGCTTCAGTATAGCTCGCTTTGGAATGAGCGACGACTATCCCCATATTCCAATATTCCTGGATTGAGTCTCTATAATGAAAAACCTTCCCTACCTCGAATAGCATCTGAGGATATTCTTCATGAATATTATGAGACAACGACTGCATCAGAGAAGGAATTAGTGACTCCCTTAGTATTTCATGTTCTAGGCTTTTAGTTTCCTCTGCAGTCAACATGTGATCATGCTCGGGGATATCCATAAACTGATAATGTATTTTCCTGCTGACTAGGTTAAAATTTACTACCTCTAATATACCAAGTCCGGTCATCACCTCTCTGGCGATATCCAAGCAATTTGAAAGATAGTTATGCTTACCTGATAGACCTGAAGAAGGCATCGTGGTCTTCAAATTGTATATACCATAGCCCACAACTACCTCTTCTACAAGGTCGGTACGATCTATTATATCAGTTCTGTATCTGGGAATAGTACACACTATTTGACCAGATACAATTTCCCCGTCCAACCTACTTTTCTTCAGACATTTCAAAATTTCAGGAGCTTTTAATTTCAGACCAAGTATTCTGTTGACATATCCTATCTGAACATTTATGTTGGAGGGATCCATTTTAGGTGTCTCCTTAATTCGCCCCTCTGAACTATCAACAGAGACTGTTTGAATTTCGAAACCTGAGTCATATAATGCCATAGCCAACACAGAAAGGACATCATCAGCTGCCTTTAGATTATTTGCAGTAACTTCAATGAATAGGTTCTTCGTGGAAGTACCTATTTTTGTCAAATTACTGTTAATTATTGGAGGAAACGACAGAACATTATTTTCGGCATCCAGAATGATTGGATATGTGTTTGATTTCTGTAAAATATATCCATACCGATGACCAAGGTCAGATTCTTTTAAAATTTGCTGTATTGAATGGCTTTCTGAATCTCCCAGTGGAACGAACGCAAAATCATCTTTGACTGTCTTATACGTAACAGGAAACCTTATTGAATCTAAATTGTGGATTCCAATTGAGGCCTTAATTCTGCCCCTTCCTATTACGTTCTGGAGGTCTTCCTGCATTGCGATTACTTGCTTAATGGTTTCTTCATCGAGTTTACCATTTTTAGCAACCAACGATACAATGAACGGCCTGACTTGCTTTGTGGATATATCTACTTTGATGGAACAACCACTCCTTCCAGACAACTTAAATTCTGGAATCCCAGTTTCTATTTCTAACAATCCTTTCACGGCCCTAGCGATCCCATAGTCTGATGAAAAGTCAGGTCTGTTAGGATTGTATTCAATTCTGACCGCAGAGTCATTGTCTATGCCTTCAATATCTACTCCAATAAATGGAAGCATCTGTAAAATATCATCTAATCTTTTGCCAGGAAAGAATTTATTCATCCTCTCGAAGGTGAAGGTTACAACTGGCATCGTGGTATACCTCTAAGCCAACCTAGCTTATTCTCATAAAGGTCACGCAAATCGGCTAGACTAAAACGTAACATTGCGATTCTTTCTAATCCGCCTCCCCACGCAAGGACTGGATTCTTTAAACCTAGCGCCTTAGTCACTTGGGGTCTAAAAACACCCATTCCAAATAATTCAACCCACTTCTTCAGTTTTTCATTGTAAATCATAGACTGGAGAGACGGTTCTGTATAAGGAAAAAAAGTAGGCCAAAATCTTATTTTCTTAATACCTAATCTTTCATAAAATTCGAGCTGCAAACCCATCAAGTCTTGCAATGTAACTCTATTCCCGGTAACGATTCCTTCTACCTGAGTAAATTCAGCGAGGTGTTTATAGGACACCTTTTCATTCCTAAAAACCCGACCTATTGAAAATATTCTCGCGTTTTCCGGTTTATTATCTGCAAGGTACCTTATCGTAACGGCTGTTGTATGTGTCCTTAAAACGATCCCCTTTGCATCATCGATATTCCATTCATACTTCCAACCTTCCTTGTGAGCGCTGGATATTTTGTGAACCTGATCCTCTGAGGCAAATTTGTCTTGCTTTAATTGGGATAAATAGAAGGTATCTTGCATTTCTCTTGCGGGATGATCTTGTGGAGTGAAGAGAGCGTCGAAGTTCCAAAAGCTTGGTTGTGTAATCGGCCCTTCAATTTCAGTGAAACCTAAGGCGACGAAAATTTCGCTTACTTCATCGATTAAGTTCACTAGGGGATGCCTTCTCCCAGGGAATAAATAGCGTACAGGAGCTAAAACGTCCATCGCAGGTGGATTAGCGCTTTTCAATTTTCCATCTGATGTTTTTCCTGCAGCCGGAACTTCCATCGAACATGTGTTGACGAACGACAGAGCTTTTTTGCCAATTTCCAATAGCGTGATGGTGGTTTCGTTTATCAGTTTATGTTCCGTAACATAAGCATGATCTCGGCTTTTCAAAGAATTAAAGGCGTTCAATTCTTCCCTTGTAAGATCCGACATCTTGAAATTTTCTTGTTCCGCGAGCTTTGTCAACAATTTTTCCTCGGCGGACTTGCTATCTGCCGCCGACGTTCGAACGAGTCTCTTCACTCCAAGCGAGTCTTGTTCTTGTTTTATCCAGTTGTTTTGCTTGGCGTATCTAAACGCACTGTGGCTCTCTTTTTGAGAGAAAAAACCTGAGCTCGATATATCTTCTATCCGATTCTTACCATTTTTTAGGTAATCTACAAGCCTTCTTTCTGGCAAACCGTGCTTTATTGCTTGATAACCACTTGGCCCTAATGAAGCCGAATTTGTTTCGTCAAGATGAATCAACCCTTTCAATTTCAGCCATTCTATACCACGTCTTATCTGATCGATACCTAGAAGAGTATCCTTTCTTAATTCTTCTATTGATTGTTTATTGCGACCGACAAGAGATTTTAGAAGAGATATCTCAACAGGGTGCAGTGGACTATAGGTGTCATTGTTAGTCATCGGACGCAAGAGATGTCAGAAAAAAAGACTTTTTAAACGTTTAAGATCTCTGCTGTATGTCGAATCATCTTGGAAGATCTCGCAAGCACCTGTGATGACGAATCTGATGATAATAATTCAAAAGATAATTTCAAAGTTACACCTTGGGAAGTGGAGGGAGAAATAGATTACAACAAACTCGTCATCCAATTTGGTACCCAACCGATTACCTCTGAGATAATAGAAAGGATCAAACACGTGACGGGCGAAGTTCATCCAATGTTAAAACTGCAGTATTTTTTTTCCCATCGTGATCTGGATTGGATCTTGAAAAAGCATGAGGATGGAGAGAGTTTCTACCTATATACCGGTAGAGGACCATCAGGAATGATCCACATAGGTCATGTGATGCCATGGCTATTTACTAGATATTTGCAAGAAAAATTTGATTCGAAGTTGCTTTTCCAACTGACAGATGACGAAAAGTTTCTACAGTCTCAGGATCGTTCAAGCCAAGAGATCAGAAATTACACCTATGAGAATATATTGGATATCATTGCAGTAGGCTTTAAACCGTATAAGACGAAGATTATCATTGATACAAAACATATCCAGCACCTTTACCCTATAGCAACTCAAATTGCAAAGCGAATCACATTCTCTACTGCAAAGGCAGTTTTTGGTTTTTCAAGTTCGACTAATATAGGGATGGTCGGGTTCCCACCAATACAGGCAGCACCTTGCTTTTTGCCCTCTGTCATTGAAAATAAACCAACCCCGGTTCTTATTCCAGCTGCCATAGACCAGGATCCTTACTGGAGAATAACACGAGATGTGGCAGAACGTATGGGATATTATAAACCTGCACAGATCCACAGCAAGTTTATCCCCGGTCTTGGAATGTCAGGGAAAATGTCATCATCTAAACCAGAGACAGCACTGTTCACAACGGATGATCCTGAGGTCATTGATAAGAAGGTTTCAGCTGCTTTCACCGGAGGACAACCGACGATAACCCTTCAGCGACAATTGGGAGGTAATGCTCTAGGATGTCCCGTTTTCTGGTATTTACGATACTTGTTCGACACTGAACAAGAGTCAGACGAGAGGTTACTCAAATGCAAGAGCGGAAATCTTCTTTGCGGTGAATGCAAGAGCGATTTGTCAAAGGGATCCAAAACCTTTATCATGGAATTCAAAAAGCGTAGAGAAAAAGCAAAAGATGTTATCGCCGATTTCATGTTAGATGGTGAGCCTTATGAAAAGTGATACCTGATGAATGTGGAAAAATTCGAGTGCGAAGATAAATACGAAGCTGAAAAGCTGGCAGGATTTTTAGCGATACATGAAGATAACAACATTTTTCTCCATGGGCTAGCTAATATAGTTCAAAATGAGGTTGTTATCATCCTAAAGGATAGGTCCTCACACAGTATCATGATGAAGGATAGTGATACTGCGTTCAGGTTGAAGTCACTTATAGAAGAAGTTCTTCTGCAAAAGAAGAGAATTTTAGGAAGTAATTTCGAAGATTACGTGACAGAGATCATTATTGGTTGAACCGAAATAACAACAAACAAAAATCGAAACATCCATCACATGGTCTATGTGTTAGTATGCTACGTAAATACTACAATAACTTACCTTGAGGATCAATTTGACCGGTTCTAATGCGTGATGACGAAATTGGATTTCCGTCTTCGGCTCTAACCAAATCCACAGTAACAATGGTGAGAGGTTTAAGGCCTTTCTTGGAACGAACCTCATTTATTTCCAAACCTCTCTTCGATGTTTCGGAACTCGCGATGAGAGCATCCACCTCATCGGAAATTACTGTCGGGCCGTACGATGTGTTAAGCTTGCTTATTTCATAATTGACGTCTCCAAAATTCCGTTGAATTACTAGTCGAAGGCTGGCTACCCTTTGTTGGTAACTGTGAGTGATCTTGCCTTTCCCTTTTACCCTATCAGCGAATTCGTTACTGGAAACCCCAATGATTACTTTCTTGCCCAATTCGAATGCTTTAGACAGCAGAGCCAAGTGGCCAATATGTATTTCATCAAAAGTTCCACCAGTCGCGACAACCTTAAACTTTTGTGTCACGTATTGTCTAATTATATACATCTATTTGCATGTAAATAGTTAGAGATACGGCCTATACGTTAGTGACACGCATCATAAATATGCCAACGTATCCATATTAGAAGTGATTTTTCGTTGCTCTGACGCATTGTCGTGGGTAGCTACTTCTGCAGTATATAGACTGGCTGTCGTATCTCAGTTGACGATACGGTTCTATCGATGTATACCTATCCACTGCCACAGAATTCAGAATAGTATTTGACTTTGGAATAGGGCCACTAATCTATCAATCATGAATCTCAAGTTTTCTGCCATGGAATATATCTAGATCCTGAAATCGGTGTATAGGTCACAAGGTGGGTAGTACGGTCCATAAATTAGAATTTGTAAGTTTTATTAATAAAGACAAATTAAACTATATTTTATGTACCTTTTTGGAAGATTTTTACACATTGGGGAGGACACACATTCTCACAAGCCATACAGAATATACAGTCTTTTTCTCTAGCCATAAATGTTTTCTTTTCTGACCCCGGATGTCCAGGAGTATCTAACCATTCA
>Ga0153924_1000750_pt1 | contig 19330 bp, 19 predicted proteins | sample TSNJ008MetaG_FD_104709 | JGI IMG/M metagenome (GOLD analysis project Ga0153924, IMG submission 104709) | Attine ant fungus gardens microbial communities from New Jersey, USA - TSNJ008 MetaG | ecosystem: Host-associated > Fungi > Mycelium > Unclassified | place: USA: New Jersey, Wharton State...
GGCGACTTTGAGATTGGATTTCTTTTCTTGCATTTTCGTTGGAATGACCATTACATTTTCGTTAATCATCATTTTCTTTATCTCCTTCACCTATTTTTTAAATTTGGACAACAAAAAAGCAGACCCGAAGATCTGCTGAAAAGATATGGAATATGGAAAAAGACCACATTTCAGACTTGTTCATTCAAGCCTAAAATGTAGCCTTTAAGTTGGCATTAGTGGTGATTATAGATACCAGCGTTTTTGCTGGTTCCAATCAAGTTTTAAGGATGTTGCTTGGTTATCAGTTGGTCAACTTAGGAAACTATTGCGATATAGTTTAGTACATTTACAATGGCTCTTTACCATACATGTTTTACACGATGGACATTTATACCTATGCCACAAAAACTGCGTGAATGAAGCATTGAGCAATTGGCAGCATCTTGGACGGTGTACTACGCATCGTGGTTTTACATAAAATATGGCTCGGAGTGAAACACGGTTCTTTCGCGTGGAGCGCGTTTATAATAGCGGTGATGTCAAAAAATCCTCCTGTCAGTAAAGGCGCTAACAACGGCTTCGCTCCACGATGTCAGCGCACCTGTTTACGTCCGCGATTATTTCGCTCTCCCAGAACCGGAGAACGAGCCAGCCATCGTTTGTGAGCTTCTCAGTAATTTCCTTATCCCGTTTGATGTTGCCGAGGATTTTATTCCTCCAAAACTCAGAGTACCCAGCGAGTTCCTCCTCAAGCGAGGGGATACCCTGAATCGCCCAGTTGTGACCGTGCCAAAAGTCGCCATCGCAAAACACCACTATTCTGGCTTTGGTGAAAACAATATCGGGTCTGCCGGGCATCTTAGTGACGTTCACGCGATAACGAAGCCCTTTGCGCCATAGTGCTTTTCGCAGGAGCATTTCCGGCTTTGTGTTCTTCGGCTTGATTGCTGACATGATTTTATGTGTAACTTCGGGCGTTCTTGCCACAAGATCATCCCTCTCATATTAAGCCGAGCAGAAGTAAACTTCCACACCCACAGCCGACAGCGCGTTGGTTATCTGCGTTTTGTCACCCTCGGTAATGTCATCGTTGATAACCGCCAACTGCAGGCATATGGACGGATACCTGCCCTCAGCCCGAACACCCGGTGTGCGGGCGATATACTCAAGGGCTTTTCGGAGCGCGGTTTCCCATTTTAGCACAGTACCTCTGCCGATGACGAATATACGCTCATTTGGGGAGCGGCAAACGGCAATATCCCCTTGCTTCAAAATGAAGGCTTCTTCCACGTCGAATGTGTGGCAGATAATCTGTATCGGGTCGTGCGAACAAAGAATCTGTTTAGTTTTCTGCTTGGTATATGCGTTAAGAACGCCGTCTTTGATGTACGTCCTGACTTTACCGCCTTGAACGTACTCTTTGATTACGCCGCCAATCTCCGGGTCGTCAACCAAATCATCCATGAAACGCCCGTTTTCGACGCGCCCTCTTGAAGCGTATCCATGCTCGTCAGCTCTCTTGAAAACAGACTGTTGAATACGTGCCGCGACATCTTTCGGTAACGCTTTAGCCATTAAAACCCCTCCGGGAACGTCAGCTTGATCTCGTCGTCAGAACCACTGAGGTCAGCCACGTCCTCAATCCAAACATTCACAAAACGCTCCACCTTGGCGTCGGAGAAGGAAACAAACCCTTGCTCCAGGAATAATACTTCTTTTTCGCGCCCTCTCGCCTTACCCTCGTTATTCATCTCGACCATCTCAGCCATCCGCCGAATATCGGAGACGAAGTCCATAACGATTACTTGGTCCTTACCCTCGGAAAGCCGTAGTCCACGTCCAAGCTGCTGTACAAATATGCGTCTGGAATGCGTGGCTCGAAGGAACACAAGGATATTCACGTCTGGGATGTCAATGCCCTCATTCATCACGTCGACCGCCGTGATCGCGCTGTAATTCCCGGCGGAGAAGCTGAGTAGCCGTTTGCGGCGTTCAGCTTTGTCCGAGGTGGATAGAGCGGCGGTCGGTATCCCAGCGGCTGACAGCATCGCCGCGAAGCGATTGCTATGTTCAATAGACGGAGAGAATATAGCGATTCTTGGGTTTGGCACAGTCTTTACAACATTTTGGATTTCCGTGATAACAGCCTCATCACGCTGTGGCAGGAAGAGGCGTTTATTCAAATCTTTGATGGAGAGCTTCTTTTTACTGATGCTTTGCATGCCGTCCCAGTCCACGTTATCGCATAGGATGCGGTAGTCCACCTTGGACAGGTATCCCATCGCCATGCCGTCAACCAGAGAGACCTTCGCCATCGGCTCGCCAAAAACGGTATTGAGGTTCTGTCCGTCTCCACGCCAGGGTGTTGCGGTCATTCCAATGAGAAATTTCGGCTTCAGATGCTCAAGGCAAGCTCTGAACCCATACGCCATCGCGTGATGTGCCTCATCGACGATCACAACGTCAAAGCGGTCTTCCTCGATGCCCGGCAGATAACCGTACAGGCTCTGATACAAGCCGAATGATACTCCCTCTGTATCCCTGGGCGGTATCCCGTCGAAGAAGACGGAGGTCGGGACGTCCTTTGTGAGTTGCGACCAGAATCCCTGTTCAAGCTGCTGCGCCAAGTCGGTCTGGTGGCAGAGTACAAGAATCCGCCGACATCCGCGATCCCAGAGTTGCCTCGCGATTGTCGCGGCGATTACCGTTTTCCCTAATCCTGTCGCGACAATGTAAAATGCCTTTTTGCCGCCCTCGTCATAGGTCTCAACCACTTTTTTAACGATGCCGTCTTGGTAAGGACGAAGCTTCCTGAGAGCAACGCTGTCGGTGGGCATTTTATCGATGAGGTTCTTAATAAAAGTCCCGTTCCAGAGTTTTAATGCATAGCCATTTGCCGCAAGCTGCTTCTGCCTGGTTTTGGCGGTTTGCGTGAAATCACCGTTGGTGGCGACAGCCGCTATCTCCGTCCCGTAAAAGGACAAAGCGTTCACCGCCTCCTGCATAGCGTTCGGCCCGATATATCGATCACCCGACACTGCTTTTGACTGAACGATCCAAGAGGATATTTTTTCACCTTCGGCGCGCGTCGCCAATATGTCGGCGCCCATATCACCGGAACCGTCAATCACGGCGGTGTCTTTCCACCCGATGTGCGACATCATCCTCGCGACGGCACGTACAAGACCTTTCCAGTTGTTGCCCTCGGAAATGTCCGGCGTATAAAAGCTCATCACACCAACTCCCCTAATAGAAAGTCTATACTTAGTGAGGCGCGCGACAACTCATTCTTTAGGTCGCGCTGCCCGAAACTTGTGTTTGTCATTACCCGCAGAGTGTCCTTAAGGAAGGACATGACCCGCTCTTTGGACTCGTTACGGCTCCTTTCTGTGGCTTTTTCGTCCGAGAAGCTGATGCTCATGTACGGGGCGGTTATCACCTTCCCGTCGAAAATCAGCTCGGGGAACTTGTCCACCAAACGCAGGAGCGCCTTTTCCGGCACATACTCAAGCGCGTCGTATCCGCTTCCCTCACACGCTTGGAATTTCTGAATCAATGTCGGGTTGGCGAACATCCGACCGACCGTTTCCTCTACATCGCCGGTCGCTTCGTGGATGCACCGGAGAACATCGACGGCGCGAGGTCTCAGCGCGTCAATCATTTTCTCCCGCAACGTCGTAAACGCCCTCGTCGCCTTGTCCTGCAACGACTGCCGATCAATCTTCGCCTCCGACATCGTGTTTTGGACGAGCGTGGAGAACACCTCGACCACATCGGTAAGACGATCCCGCACTTTCAGCTTTTCTGCCAGGTATTGAAGCAATAGTTCCTTGGGCGTAATCGGGTACTGCATCAGCACGGGATGCGCCGGGTCGTATACAAAACTACAATCGGGTCCTTCTGAGAAGAAGAAGCAGGGCTTCCTTTCGCCCTTCTCGAGGATAGTCCCTGTCTTCAACTCATAGGCTCGGACGTTCAACGGTGATACGCCGAAGCTGTATCTTCCCGTAAGCTGAACGACTGGGTTGGAGCGGAGAATCAACTCGTCCAGTGTGGAAGTTACCACGGCAGGCGGCGTGGTGGGCGTGGCAGGTGGAACTGGTGACGCCGGTGTCGCTGCTGTAGCTCCGCTTCCAGTCGCCGTTCCCGTGCCGCCCCCAAGATAGGAGTCGGGGTCATCGGAGGGCGCGTCGCCTGGGTTGACGGCGGTGGTTGATCTTGACCCGCCGGTACTCCGCTTCTGGTCTTCCTCTTGGGCAGCTTTCCACCACAGGCTATCATCGATATACTCGCGCTTGCCGCTCTTGAACTGCGCAGCGAATTGTTTGGCGATATCGTTGGGGGCAAACAGGCACTTCGTGCCAGGGTCGGTCCGGGTGTAGGCTGTTGTCAAAATACCCAGCGGTGAAGTCGAGGCTTCTGGTAAGCCCAGCGCTCTCCGCGCCTGCGCCCGGAAGGGACCAATTCCGCAAATCGCCTCGACCGTCTGATACCAGGATGCGTCTGTTCTGTCGAAGTCGTTTTTTTGATAGGTTGGCAACAGATAATCTACGTGCAGCTCGCCGACAACACGACCGCCGACGGTGGTACCAAGATCGAGTGGGTACTGGATGTCCTTCTGACCTGTGACGGGGCTTTCGTACCAGAAGAGTGACTTGTCTGAGATTAGGATTTTACGGCCGTTGCGGATGAAATCTATACCGTAATCGTTTGGGTCGGCGTAACGCTGGATTCCCAGCCACCCGGTAAGGCGCTTACTCCGCTCGACGATGTTCTCCGGCAGCGTCTCGCCTCTCGACTGCGCGGCGTAGTACGGCTCCGCCTCATCGTCGGTCAGGTAGCGGTTCCGCTCGGTGTCGAACAGCGGGTGACCGAGGTCGCGGTCAATAATAATTCTGGCGGGTACGTTCGTCTGTCTGTGAACCACGTAGCGGGCGTCCGACCAGACACAGTGGTTGCGCGGCGACAGTTGCCGCCCTTTGACCAGGATAACAATATCTTTCGTGGTCAACAGCGGGGTGTATATTGATTCCAGTTGTTTCCTGATATCGCTTTCTTTTGCGCTCATAGTGTCTGCAATACCGGCCTTCAGACGGGAGATGATGATTTTCGTACCCGACTCGTCCGGGTTTTCCTTGGGGAGCGTCCTCACGGGCGCGAGGAAACGCTTTGCCCTGATCAGTTCGGAGAAGTCAATAGTCAGTTCGACCCACGCTGCATCACCCGCGCGCGTCGAGCGGACTGTCGTGACCTCGCCGAGACGCGCGGTGGCGATGTTAAAGCCCATGCCAAAAAGCCCCAGGTTGTTGATGGGGTCGTTGCTGGTGTACCCGGCAGTTACGGCGTTTTGCAGCTGCTCAAGGCTCATTCCGCGGGCGTTGTCAGACACCTCAATCGTGCGGTCGGTGGCTCCGACTGAGTCGTTCGACCAGTTGACCACAATCTTCTGCTCTTTGCCCTCCTCTGCGTCTGCCTCGCTCGCGAGAAACGCATCGACGGAGTTATCAATCAGCTCCGCGAGGCATTGCCATGTCTGGAACGGGATATCGCCGAGCGTACGCAGTATTCGTGGCTTCGGGGTAACATCAACAGGAGCAACGTGAGTATCCATCATATTACACCTCTTTCTCTTTCAACGTATTCAGATAATCCGCGACGGAGGATGCCACGCGATAAGCGAGTACAGGAGGAACGGCGTTTCCGATCTGAGATATACTTGACGTCGCGGCGTGTGTAAAAACGAAATCGTCCGGGAATGTCTGAATCCTCGCACACTCTCTGACCGTCAAGCGCCGGTCGAGTGAATAGTGGAACTGCACTCTTGATTTCGGGTTTGCCCTGATTGTATAGGCGGGCTTGTCCTTGTGATTATGCTCATCGCCCTGCCCGTTGCCTTTTTTCGCGCGGGAAGCGCCAAAATACTGGCTTTGATTGGGGACGCTTTCATCCATCACATTCACTAAATCGCCAATTGCCCATTCGACACTGCGATGTGCGTGTATAAATTCTGCTTCGGGCTTCGATGGGAATCCTTTGAGGTCATTCCGCACGCATATGAAGAAAAGTCTCGTTCGTCTCTGCGGAATGCCAAAATCAGGGGCGTAAAGCCGCCACACCTCAACTTTGTATCCTGTATCCCGGAGATCATTGACAATGGTCTCCATGACCTTGCCCTTTTCCATTCGCTCCAGGTTGATGACGTTCTCACCGACCACCACTTTAGGTTTATGTATTTCCATATATCTGATAAGCGCTTTATATAATTGCCCTCGCTCGGACTCCAACCCGCCGAGGGGACCGCAAGAGGAGAACTCCTGACACGGGAAACCGCCGATCAGCAAATCCGCCGCCGCGATGTCTTTCGCGTCCACAGCGGACAAATCCGTAATCTTGGCGTGGTTGCCGAAATACCGATTATATGTCTCAACACACGGGGCGCTGTTGTCGTAGGCGGCGGAAATATCAAACGGTAGTTTCTCATATGTCTCGTCGTGGTATGTGAAATCGCCACGGAACCCCAAGTCCATCCCCCCACAACCACAGAAGTATGACACCACAGAATTTGTTGTTTTATCTTTATCTAAAGCCATTTGGTTACCCTCCCAAAAAATGAACAGTTAGCCGTTGTCTACTGTGCCGTTCGGTACAATTTCCGATATATCGTCAAGTGTACAGTTAAGTGCTGTACATATACGAACAAGAGTATCGGTATTTACGTTTTCGCCCCTCGCCATCTTCGCGAGAGACGTACCGCTTACCCCTGCCATTTTGCTAAGGTCGCCCTTTTTGATGTCCCTATCTATCAACAGCTTCCATAACTTTTTATAGCTTACACCCACGATTTCGCTTCGCCTCCCAAAAGTCGTAATGGCAACATTAATAACATTATACTATAATTTCACATTTTAGCAACATGAATCAAAGCGTTCGCGTAAATATTTTAATTATGCCTTGTATAATTAATCGGTGAGTTATACACTTAGAGTAATTCAACATACTAAATTGCGGGATCAATGAAATTGGGGTCAACTTTGCTGTGCAGTTTTTTGATTGAAGGGAAGCATTAAAAAGGTAGCCGAACCGCCATGCAATATAAATAATCAGTCTATTGTTCTATAGGTACATTTCAGCACTTGATCAAGGTTGTCCAATTTTTTTCCAACTCAGTAGAGCCCAACAACAATGCTGTACTGAGGCTTTTTTTACCTCAATGAAGCAAGCTAAATTGGACAAGGGGTTCAAAAGCAGTGTTTTTCGATTTTTCGTCTCTGATTCTACTGTTTTTCGGAAAAATGCAAATTAGACATCCAGATTATATGACAATGCCCGGAAGCTTTGTTGCACAAGGCTTCCGGGCAAGAAAAATGACCTTCAATTTTGTTCAGTCCAATTAGAACTGTTCAAAACCAGAAGGTCATTTCAAGAGGCTTGTTTCATCAACATACTTGGTTGCTGATCGGCCGCTGGATATGCTCCTGTGCCTAATATAACATATTGCGCCGAATATGTCTATCCCATTGTCATCTCCGGCCCCTGCCGGTGACCGTTCGCAATTTCGAGTATCCGCAGGTATTCCTCCAACCGGGCTTTCAGGTATTCGCCGACAAGTTCGGTCATAGGGCCGGCGTCCTTCCCGGCGTCCCATGCCCGGAAACAATTCATATATCGCGCTCTGTCCCGGAACTTGACGTCTATGGGCGGGAATCCCTCTTTCATCAGCTCCAGATTCATCAGGAGCCGCCCGGTCCGGCCGTTGCCGTCGATGAAGGGGTGAATGGACTCGAAGCGCAGGTGGAACAGCGCCGCCCGTTCGATGGGGTGCAAGGTTTGCATCTCCCCGTGGTAGTCGGTTATCAGCCGCTCCATCTCCATCGGCACCGCCCAGGGCTGCGGCAGCTCGGCCTGTGTACCTGTGATCATCACCGGCACCCTGCGGTAAACGCCGCGGTCCTCGCGGCGGTCCATCAGCACCAGGCTGTGGATGTCGAGGACGGTTTTTTCGGTGAGCGGGGCTGCCTGCCTGACCAGATCCTCCACAACCAGGCAGGCGTCCCGGTGGCCGATCAGTTCCATATGCTCTTTGACGGATTTGCCGCCTATCGTCACGCCCTCCCGCAGCACCAGCGCCGTTTCGTCCAGCGTCATGGTGTTGCCCTCGATGGCGTTTGAGTTGTAGGTAAAGCCGATGATGAATTCGTCCCGCAGGCGCTCGGTTTCTCCCTGTGTCAGAGGGCGCTGTGCGGCCAGCTTCTCCTTCAGGTTGTCAATTTCGGCTATTAATTGGTGCATCTCCACCGTGTATCACCCCGCTTGTCCTTTCAGTATACCACATTTTGGGGCATATATCTTCAAGAATTTTCGTTATTTATATAAAACCCGCCCGCGCTTCAAAACCGGGTCGGGCAGGAAAGACTTGACAATCCCTCCGCTCAGAGTTTTACTACAGACGCGGAGGCTTTTCTTGTTTGAAAAGCGTCATAGCAGGCCGGCGTGTTGCCTCACACCGGCCCTGCGAAAAGGTGAACCGTCCACCCTCGCGCTGCCGCAAGCGGCGCTATGACAAAATCAGTGTACCATGTTTTCCGGCGTTTCACAACCCGGAATCCCAGCGCGCGCGAAGGGGGACGCGGCTGCTTTGGCCGCCAGCCTTTGCGCGCGCTTTTCGCGGGACAGCTTTCCGACACTTTTACGAAAGGTCGGATACTATGAGTGCGTTTCTGGAGTACGTGGATTTTTGCGGAGGGGAGTACGCCGGGCGCTTGAGCCGTTCCGTCGGAGACTTCTTCGAGCTGGCCGCCGATCTGCGGGGCAGGCTCGGCCAGAAAGGGTACCTGCTCGACAACCACCTGTACATCCTGCTCGGTGCGGCGGCCGCCAACCCTGTGTTCAGCGTGTCGGAGCAGGGCTTCAACAATGCCGGCGCCGAGCTGCGCGAGATGATCCGGTCCGTCATGCGGGACGAAAAAGAGGGGCGGGAGCATCCCCTGTATGAAAAGGCAAAGGCATATATCGATTCTCACCCATTGCCGTATCAAGAGAACTACACCAGGCGTTCCCTGTATTTCGCGGCGCTGTTCGGCGAGTTCGCGGAACACGCGGCGGCGGAGTACCGCAGCGCACTGGAGCGCCGCATCCAAAACGATGCGATTCCTGACGCCGCCAAGCTGCGGGAGGTGCGCCGGAGCATCTGCGACCTGCTCGGCGGCGAGGCGGACATGGAGCGTCTGGAGGACCTGTTCCGGCAGTGCTTTCTCTCCGTCACGCCGATGGCCGGCTTCATTCAGGGCATGGCCGACTCGCTGATCTCCGAGATCATCTCCCGCGACAGGGAAACCTCCAAGCTGATCTGCCAGTTGATGCTGGACGCCAACCTTACCGGAGGGGAGTAAACCTCCCCGCATAAAGCTCAAAGCCCCCGTCATGAAAATGGCGGGGGCTTTTCTGTCGCCCTTCCTGTCCGTCACATCCGCATGGTGAAGCCGCCCGTTTGCTGCCCGCCCGCTTCAACGGGGGTGACGTACTCTTGGAGGATGGCGAGGGCCTCGCTGTAGCTCCCGCTCTCGGTGACGCGGGAGCGCATTTCCTTCGCCGCTTCCGCCATGCCGTTTTCCTTCAGCGTCCGGGCAGCGATCCCCATGATATTGAAAATGTTTCCGTCAGCGCCGATGATAGGGCTGGACGGTTTCCGGCGCGCCGGCGCTTCCGCCTGCCGGTTGACCGGGAGCGCGGCAAATTCCTCCCGCGTGTAGACGGCATAGTCTTTTCCGCTGTGCCAGAAGCTGACATACAGCTCTCCGGTGGAGACCTTGATTTCATGCTGCTCCAGCCCTTCGCCGTACCCGTCCGAGTTTTGACCGCTGATGTAGTCCTTCAGCCCGGTTATCTCATCGGGCGTGAGGCCGCCGGTGAGCCGCATGACCATCGCCCCCCACAGCCTGCCGCCGTGTTCCTCCACGGTGGGGGTCATCCTGTACACCTTATCGATGAGATCCCGGTCGTGGATGTACTCGGCCAGCATCCGGGGCGTGTCAAAGGAGCGGTTTTCCTTTTCGATCTGCTCCAGAATTGAATCCTTGTAATACACAGCCTCGCGGGGGTCGATGTCGTCGGCGCAGTAGTCGATGTCGTCGTAGTCCTCGTTATCATTTGCCCGCAGCTTGATGTCCAGCGGAAAGTACCAGGTAGTGAGCGGGCCGATCTGTTCCTCGATGGCAAACCGCGCATACAGGGCAACTTTCGGCGTCTGGTTCGGTTGGTCGTTATTTTTCTGATCCATGCATATTCTCCTTTACCTGCTCATGATGTGGCTCTCCCGATTGACACCGCGTGTTTCTTTCGCTCACACATCCACCCGCTGCTCGATCTCCATGCCGCCTTTGAGTATGACCGTGATCCGGTCTTTTGCCACTACCCGGATGGTGTCCACAAGCTGGCGCACGATCTGGTCATCGTATTCGGAGAGCAGCAGGGGTTCCTGTTCCAGCAATCTCACCGCTTCGGTAACCTGTCGCTCGGTGTAGCGGTCTATGGAGTCCTTCGCCTCGAAGTCCCGCACGATCTTCTGCCATTTGGCGCGCTCATCCATGATCATCCTGTACTTCTCGTCGTAGAAATCCTCGTCGGCGCCGGCCTCCGCGCTCTGCTCAATTGCTTTCCTCGCCATCCCGTCCAACTCCCCGATCCGCAGCCGGGCCGCCTGGTACTCCGCCGCCCCGGTTTCGGCGCAGGCAGCGGCCCGGACGCTGTCGGTGAGCGCGTCCAGCAGCGCGCCCCGCAAAATCGCCTCGCTGACGGTGCCCAGGATGGCGGCGTGCAGGGCGTCCTCCGGCATGGTGGGGGAGTTTTTGCAGAGCTTCTTTCCATGCTCCAGCCGGCTGACGCAGCGCCAGACGATTACCTGTTCCTGCGGCTTTGTCCATGTAACGCGGCGGTATGGCGTGCCGCACTCCCCACAGACGAGGATTTCGCCCAGGGCGTATTTCCCGCTGTATTTAGAGGTTCCCGTCCGGGCATTTTTAGAAGGCACCTTGCGCTTGCAGGCCCGGCGCGCGATTTCCTCCTGCACCTTATTCCAGACGTCGCGGTCTATGATGGCGGGATGGTTGTTCTGGATGTAGTATTGCGGCAGTTCGCCGTTGTTTTTCTCCGCCCTGTGGGTCAGCACATCCTTGACATATGTTTTCTGGAGGAGCGCGTCGCCGGCGTACCGCTCGTTGCGCAGGATGTTCTGGACCACCGCCTCCGACCATGTCTCTTTGCCCCGCGGGGAGAGGACGCCGTCCGCTTCGAGGTCTTTGCGGATTTGCCCGACGCTCTGGCCGGAGAGGTAGCGGTGGTAGATCCGCCTGACTACGGCCGCTTGTTCCGGGTCGATCTCCGGGCTGCCGTCCGCGCCTTTGCGGTAGCCGAGGAAATTCTTGTAACGGAAGGGAACCTTGCCCGCCTTATAACTCTGGCGTATGCCCATGCTGACATTCTTGGAGAGGGACTGACTCTCCGACTGGGCGAGGACGCCGAAGATGGTCAGCAGGGTTTCGTCGTCCATCTCCAGCGTGTTGACTCCTTCCTTCTCGAACACCACCCCGACATTCATATCCCTGAGTTTACGGACATAGCCGATGCAGTCCAGCGTGTTCCGGGCGAAGCGCGAAACCGATTTGACTATGATCAGGTCGATCTGGCCCCGCCTGCATTTTTGGATCATCCGGTTGAACTGCTCCCTCTTTTTGGTGGAGGTGCCGGACAGCCCCTCGTCGGGGAAAATGCCCGCCAGCTTCCAGTTGGGGTTTTCGTTGATGATAGTGGTGTAATATTCGATTTGCGAGTTGTAGCTGTTGAGCTGTTCCTCGCTGTCGGTGGACACGCGGCAGTAAGCCGCGACCCGCAGTTCGCGCTTGCGGATGTCCCGCTCCTTGTGTACCGGGGCGGCGGGGATTTCGGTGATGACTTTTTTAGTGGCCGTTTGCATGGCGCATATGCTCCTTTCCTGTTTCCGATATGATATGCCCTCCCACAATCCGCAAGGCGAGGGAACCGTCCGCCCCGACCAGCAGGGCTTCGGCTATATCGCCGAACAGCGCGGTATCAAAAGCGGTTAGCAGCGGCTGTTCCCGCAGCTCCGCTTTCAGCCGGGCGATTTTCCGCCGAGCCTCACTGCCGTCCGGCATTGCGTATTTTTCGGCGGCGCAGCCGAGGATCAGGGCGGTCAGGTATTCCTCGTCCAGCTCCGATTTGGAAAGCTCCCGGTTGATCTCGTTCTGCATCCGGGCGGCCTCCAGCGAGAGGGCCGGCTCGGACGGTTCCAGGGGATTGAGGAGCTCCGGTTCGGTGACCAGCCGGTTTAAGAGGGCGGTCACGGCTTCCTCCAGCGCCTCGTCGCGCATCTTCAGGGTGCAGGAGCATTCCGCGTTGCCGCAGTGCCACCAGCGGTTTTTTCCGGTGGTATGTGCGTCCTTGCTGAACGGGGAGCCGCACTCCCCGCAGACCATCCGGCGCTTGACCGTTTCGACGCATAGGGGCTGGCTTTTCCATGCCGCTGTTTTCCGGCTCCGCACGGTCTGCGCTTCACGCCACTCGCTTTCGGGAAGGATGGCGGGATAAGCCCCCCGCCCTGTATATTTGGGGTTTTCAAGTATCCGCTTGACCATATGCTTGTTCCACTCCGGTGTGGCCTCATGGTAGCGGACGCCCAGTTCGTTCATGGCGCTTGCTATGTTGAGATAAGATTCGCCCTGGCGGTAGCAGCCGTAGATAAACGCGACGGCCTCCGCTTCCTCCGGGCAGGGGGTGATTTCGCCGCCCTCCATCCTGTATCCGAATGGGATTTTTCTCTGCCACGCCATTTATCTCACCGTCCTCTCTATGTTTTCAGTAAGTTCCAGGCCGCAGGTCAGGCGGATTTTGATCTGTTCCGGGGAGAGAATCGTGATCTTGTCAACCACCCCGCCGAACAGCTCTCCGTCTATGCCCTCCAGCCATTCGGGGCCGGTTTCCAGCGCGGCCGCCAGTGATTCAAAGGCCAGGATTGTCGCGCCGAGCCGGTCCTGTTCCATCAGGCTGGCCTTGAGGGAGCGCAGCTCCTTGACCCTGGCGTTCAGTTCTCTCATTTGGGCAAAATAAAGAACAGGCTCCGTGTACCCCTTGTTTTTCAGACGGTTGAGTACGAGAGCCTGCTCCGAGAGAGCTTGCAGTTCGCTATTTACTTGTATGATCCGGTCGTTTTGTTTGTAGCGCCTGTCCGCCACCGCCTGGAACTGCTCCAGCGCGGGGGACAGGATATCCTGCCTGTGACGGCGGAGCTTGTTCCACATCCGGGCGAAGGCCGCGTACAGCTCCGGTTCCGGTATCTGCGGCGCGGGGCAGAAACCCTTGCCGTGATCGTGCCGCCTGCATACCCAGTAGACCTTGCCGTTTGTCACCTTGCGCCGGTGAATCCGGCCGCACTGCCCGCACACCACCTTTCCCGCGAGGATGTGTTCGCCTGGCGCCGCGCCCGCGTGTTTTTCCCGGCGCCGCGCGATCAGCTCCTGTACCCTCTCAAAATCCTCCCGGCCGATGATGGCGGGGTGGTCGTCCTGAACATGGTACCGGGTCTTTTCGCCCCGGTTCTTGACCTGCATAAACGGGAGCGTGTCGGTGGTGTAGGTCTTTTGCCAGATCGCGTCGCCGGTGTAGCTGATATTGGTGAGGATGTAGAAGACGGTTGTGGGGTGCCAGTGGTCCTTGCCGAACCGCTTGGGGATGCCCTCGTTGTTCAACTCGTCGGCGATATCCGTCATCCCCCGGCCGGAGAGGTAGGCGGCGTAGATCCGCCACACCACCGCGGCCTGTTCCCCGTGGATTTCCAGCGTTCGCGCTTCCGTGTTCAACGTGTAACCGTAGGGGGTGGAGGACGGGAGGAAGTCTCCGGTTTTCATCTTCATCCTGACGCCGTGGCGCATGTTGCCGGAAATCGATATGGATTCCCGCTGTGCCCACAGGCTCTGAATGGAGAGGATCAGCTCGTCGCCAAATTTTGCGGTGTCGATATTCTCCTTTTCAAAAAATACCGAGACGCCCAGCGCGTGCAGCTCGCGGATGGCCGAGACGCAATCCATGAGGTTGCGGGAGAAGCGGGACACCGATTTGACCAGTATCCGGTCGATCTTCCCGGCACGGCAGTCGGCCAACAGGCGCTGGAAATCCGGGCGCTTATCCGCCGACAGCCCGGTCAGCCCCTCGTCGGCGTAGATGTCGACATACTCCCATTTGTCGTTTTCCCGTATGACGCGCGTGTAATGGCGGACCTGCGAGATGTAGGAATTTAGCTGGTCGGCGCTGTCGCTTGAAACCCTGGCATAAGCCGCGACCCTGAGCTTCGGGGCTTCTACCAGCCGCGGATCGATCACGATCATGGTACGTTCGGTTTCCCACGCCGCGTCCGTTCTCTCGATGTTCAAAACCATAGTGTTCATAAGCGTTTCGCCTCCTTTCCACGCCTGTTTTCCCAGGCGTTACCGCATACCCTACCACAAGTCCGCCGCAATAGCTATACCCAAATTCACCAATTAAACGGCGGCAAGCGTCGGCTGGAATTGACGCTCCAGCGCGGCGCGGGCCGCCTCAAACTGCCGCTCGTTCCAGCTCAGTTTTTCCGAGAGCCTGTGCAGGGCCTCCAGCCCCGCCAGGTACATAATGTTGCGGTAGGTTTGTTCCTTCACTGGTTGCCACCTCTCTTTCAACATATAGTCGGGCCGGAGGCTTCCTGTGCGGCTGTCTCCGGCTTCTCATTTGTTCTTATTCTGTATTTTACAGTCTTTTCAAAGGCTACAATTGCTAAGTGGTCATGTTTGCTTCCGCGGCTTTGAGCTCGGCCCATTCGCGCAAGGCATCCTGAAGCGCTCCGAATCCAGGTATATCTTCGTTTGCCTCGAAATTCACAGCATAATCCCCATATCTGCATTTTCCGCCATGAATTTCATTATCGGGATATGATGCCTCACATATGGGGCAATACCATTCGGATACCATGAAGCTTATCCTCCTATAAATCAGCCAAGACAAGGCTGGTGATTGTAAACGAACGCCCGCGCTGCATCTTTTCTGCTTTCAAAATATTCCGTATAGGCGTTTTCCGTCAGGTTGATGATCGAGGACCGGGATAGCTTGTTCTTTCATGAATTTGGCCCTCCTATTCCAGCGTGAGGCCGAGTTCGTTCCACGGTTCCTCATCCAGCCTGATCTCGCCCTCCAGCGGGGAGAGCACCCTGACGCCCAGTCCATCCAGCTCACGGATCAGTCCGAGCGTCCGTTCCGTATCCCTGCCCAGTCTGCCGAGGCTTCTCACCAGCAGGATGTCAAAGGCGCCGTCCTTTGCGGCGCCGGTCAGCCGCTTGAGCCCCGGCCGTTCAAAATCGTGTCCGCTGCCGAGGTCGGAGGAGGTTCCGGCAATGGTCAGCCCCATCTGCCCGGCGTAGTCGAATAGTCCCTTTTCCTGTTCTTTCAGGACGCCGTGTGTATCCTCCGGCGCGTCGATGCGCGTGTAGAGCCATGCGCGTTTTCCTGTATGATCCATAAGGCGTTGCCCTCCTGTTTTCATTTGAATCCCGGCGCCAGCCCGAAGCTGACCCCCAGCGCGCTGTCGGCGGCGCCCATCTCCGGGAGCTTCAGCCTGCCGACATATTCCCGCAGCCGGGAGCGGTCTATGGTCCGCACCTGCTCCATCAGCACGACGGAGTCTTTGCGGAGCCCGCTCACCAAGCCCCCGACCGGCACATGGGTCGGCAGGCGGGGCTTTCCGGTCCGGCTGGTGATAGCCGCCACGATTATGGTGGGGCTGTGGCGGTTGCCCACATTGTTCTGCAGGACAAGCACGGGACGGACGCCGCCCTGCTCGGACCCCACTGTGGGGTTCAGGTCGGCGTAGTAGACGTCCCCGCGCTGTACCCGGCTGTATCCGTCCATCTTCATTCCTCCGGGAAAAAATAAAGCCCCGGTTATACCCGCGGCCTCAAACGGCAAACGGTTGACCGGGGCGTTATTCTCTGAAATAAGTAAAGCGGGGCGGCTCCTTTTGGTTGGTTTGGCATGGAGAGCCAAAACCGAAGGAGCGGCCCCGCCGCTTCTGACATTAAGACTTTCGTCTTGTTTTCTTTTCTGCGCTTCTATTCGACACTACTTCCCGAAGCAGGCCCCGTATGAACAGGGTCGAGGGCAGAGACATAAACCGCGGTTGGCTTCACCGCGCCACAGGAATTTCACCTCCGCCAGGATCGCTGCCGGCCGCCCCCATTGCGTGATCCCGCTTGCGCGGGGCTGTGGCTGGACGGATGTCTTGTACCGGCGCTGTCTTGGCGAAACAGCCCGCCACGGGCTGCTTTCCGGTCGGATGGGTGCCGCTTTGCACCTTGTTTGGCCGTCTTTTACGGAGGGTTCCCTCCGCAGGTGGTCTTGGCGCATCCTCCGCTGTCGCTTGTCCCTTCCGGGACACGCCGGCTAACGTATTTATGCCGCTGGATATTCAGTTTTCAAAGAGCAGCGGGGGAGAAATGGAAAAACCCCCTCACTCTCTTAACACGCCGAGTGAGGGGGTTGAGCGGATGAAATTTCTACTTTTCCATAAGTTTTTTCAGTTTGCCCAGTATTTTGTGGCGTCTGTCATTGATCGTTTTTTGGGGTATGCCGCTCAATTTGGAATACTCCCGCTCACTCATACCCCGGCCGTTTCTGGAGAAAAACAGAGCGTTGATCAGCTCCCGTTCCCGTTCGGGCAGTAATTTGAGACAATCCATCATTTGCCCGATCAGAATGTTTTCTACAGCCTCGTCCTCCACGGAGCCGCTGTCCTCAAAAAACTGCTCGTCCAATTCCAGAAGCCTGTCCAGCGAGTCCTCCCGGCTTGGCAGGAAAACAGCCGTTTGTTCGCGGTGGCTGCCCCGGAAATGTTCGGTTTTTATGTCATACTCCTGGTATTCCATCTTGCGGTCGCTCTCTCTAAGTACGGCCAGTATATCATCGGTGAGTTTCTCTCCGGGCCGCATTTTTTCCTCCGGATAAAGGGATTTGTAATCAGGGCGGTATTTATAGCCTGCCATTTGGCTTTCCTCCGTTCTTCTGATTTTGAAAATCAAAATTTCAGAAGCGGAGGCGAACGGCAGCCGACACTATGCCAGAACCGTAAAAGGACAGCAAAAAACGCGCCGATGCGGAGTGCTCTCCGCGTGGCGCGCTTACTCGTACAAGTATATGCTAACTCTTTATGACACTTGCTGGTGTCGTCCGCGTTACCGTCATGGCCGTAAAAGCCCCAAAACGAACCCACACTTTTTTTGACAGTCTACTCGCGGTTAATGGTGGCGGTATGTATGTGCTGGATAATCCCCAGCGATAGGGAAATCTGAAAATCAAGTATATATAAAACATCCACAAAGCTCCTTACAGACGGCTTTGTGGATGTTTCAGACATGGCGAAGCGACCGAACAAAGGCGTCTTTTTTTTACGCCATGTCCGGCTCCTTTTTATGAATAGTCAGTATGAAGTGCTATTTACATCATTGAATTATATAGTCATTTCCTTACAGCTTATTTTCCTGTAAAATAATGTTGGAGGTGACGCGCGATGCACATCGAGGTAACGTGGATGGGCGACATCGTGCGCAGCGCCCGCGAAGCCAGAGGTTTGACACAGGCGGCCCTTGCGAAAGAAATTGCGGTTTCCAAGCGAACGGTTGTCGCGTTGGAGAACAATCAGAGGAAGCCTACATACGAAATATTCTGCCGGCTTATTCACGCCTTGAATATTTCTGCCGATCTGATTGTTAATCCTGACCGTGCAACCTACACGGCGGAACATGAGCAATTATTCCGCGAATGGCTGGCCTGTGGCGAACGTGAGCAGAAGATTGTAATTATTACCCTCCGAAGTCTTCTGCGGGCGCTGCGTCAGGATGAGCCCGAAAAACAAGGCTGAACAAGCAGAAACGGGCGGTACTCCACACCGCCCGTTTCGCTTTACCTTGTCCACAAGGATTGTCGCTGGCGGTTCAGTCCTGATAATTTAGCATGGACTCAGGTTGTTTTTTGTCATCGCATCGTCCTCGCCGACCATGTATATGTCAATGGTCGCATTAGCCGCCAGCTTGCCATCAGCGTCGTGTCCGGAAAGGAATCGTTGCTGGCTGTAAGCATACCTACTTGCAATGGAGTGATTTTAGCATTTGCCACAGTCACTACACCCATTGCAGATTAGTCGGCCACCACATTGCTCACAACCTTTTCGATAATGAGGCACATACAGTCTTTCTTGGGGGATTGGCCCATAATTATCCTCCAGAACATACTCCACCGGCCTGCCAACAAAATTCATGCCGGATTTAAACGTCATCACCTTTTGAATGCCCTTGTCGGGTATACGGTACAGCTTGCCGTCTTTTATGAAATTCGTTCCGGTTTCAACAAAGCAAAATGTCACGTTTGCCTCAACACATTCTTGACGCAGGGATTTCACCCATTCAAAATTACATGGCCTTGCACCGTCGTAGTTTTCTCCACCACATCCAACCTGCTCTATTTGGCCTGTCTCAAGATACTCCGCAATGTGTATTTCCCCAAGTAAGGGAGCGCAGAATAGACCTTTGTGCTTAAACGGCAGTTGAAGCAGGTGGGGTATTCTCTCGTCAGCGCGGCGCTGATTCTCACAGGATACATTGAAAAATATGTTTTCCCAGCCATTCCCCCAATAATCGGGGAGGCAGCTTTGTACACGTTCCGGGCGCTTGGTCAGCAGAAAAAACTTCACGTCGCTTCGTTCCTTCATAAACTGCCACGCTTCGTCACGCCAAGGGTCGGCTTCTTCAAGAAAGAAGTCTGATGTCATGCAGACGCGGATCAGCTCACCGCTTCGGATTTTGTATTGGCCTTTTCTATTCTTCTGAACTGGATAATCAAAATCGCCTTTTGTGCGGTAAATATCCGAGCCATTGAGATCCCGCATACGGTCAAAAAAGTACATATAGCAATTTTGGCAGCCCTCGCTGCATTTGACACACCCATGCCACGGATTCCATGTATCATGCGTCATGGTTTTCTTCTTCCGCATTTTTCTTTTTCCGCAGGCTCCTGGTGCCATGATGGATCATCCAAAGCGTCGCTTTCGTGGGATTATCATTCATCCATGTATCCACAATAAGCTGCGCCTTCTCGCTGTCGTATTTGTACAGGTCATTCAGGTTATTGCCAACTGTCAGTCGAATGTATTTATCCTCGTCGTAGCGCAAATTGCTGAGTATCAGCATATAATCGTCAAACCGCTCCACGGCGGCGGTCATTTTTTTTGCCCACGGTAGACTGACGCGCATACACTCGCTGGCAC
>Ga0153924_1000752_pt1 | contig 19297 bp, 19 predicted proteins | sample TSNJ008MetaG_FD_104709 | JGI IMG/M metagenome (GOLD analysis project Ga0153924, IMG submission 104709) | Attine ant fungus gardens microbial communities from New Jersey, USA - TSNJ008 MetaG | ecosystem: Host-associated > Fungi > Mycelium > Unclassified | place: USA: New Jersey, Wharton State...
CGGAGGCGATGAAGGAGGCGGCCGAGATCCTCGAGGCTGCGGGCGCGGTCACGGCGGACTACTACCCGGCGATGCTCGAGCGTGAGAAGAGCGTGTCCACGTACATGGGCAACTTCCTCGCGATCCCGCACGGCACGAACGACGCGAAGGACGCCATCAAGTCGTCGGCGCTCTCGTTCATCCGCTACGCGAGCCCGATCGACTGGGACGGCAACCCGGTGCGCTTCGTCGTCGGCATCGCGGGCGTCAACAACGAGCACCTCGACATCCTGTCCAAGATCGCGATCGTGTTCTCCGACGAGGACGAGGTCCAGAAGCTCACGGATGCTCCCGACACCGCGGCGATCCTGTCGATCCTCGGCGAGGTCAACGAGTGAGCACCCCCACCGCCGTCCACTTCGGCGCGGGCAACATCGGCCGCGGCTTCGTCGGACTGCTCCTGCACGAGGCCGGCTACGAGGTCGTCTTCGCCGACGTCGCCGCACCACTCATCGATGCGCTGGCCGCCGCCGACTCGTACACCGTGCACGAGGTCGGCGCGAACGCCCGCGACCACGAGGTCACGAACTTCCGCGCCCTGAACAGTGCGCAGGACGAAGCGGCCGTCGTCGCCGAGATCGCCACCGCATCGATCGTGACGTGCGCGGTCGGGCCGAACGTGCTGAAGTTCATCGCTCCGGTGATCGCCGCCGCGCTCCAGCAGCGCGACGCCGGTGCCCCGCCGATCGCCGTCATGGCGTGCGAGAACGCCCTCAACGCCACGGACCGCCTGCGCGAGTTCATCGTCGAGGCGCTCCCGACCGACGTCCGCGACCAGGCCCTCGCCGAGGCCGTCTTCGCGAACACCGCGGTGGACCGCATCGTCCCGGCGCAGCCCGAGGGCGGCGGCCTCGACGTCACGGTCGAGACGTACTTCGAGTGGGCCATCGACCGGACCCCGTTCGGTGGCGCCGAGCCGGAGATCCCCGGCGCGCACTACGTCGACGGCCTCGCAGCGTCGATCGAACGGAAGCTCTTCACGGTCAACACGGGCCACGCCACGGTCGCGTACCACGGCTTCCTCGCCGGCGCGGACAAGATCTCCGACGCGATCGCGATCCCCGCGGTCCGCTCCGAGCTCGAGTCGGTGCTCGCCGAGACGAGCGACCTGCTGGTCCGTCGGCACGAGCTCGACCCCGAGGTGCACCGCGCCTACGTGCAGGCGATCATCGGTCGTTTCGAGAACCCGCACCTGCCCGACACGGTGACGCGGGTCGGTCGGCAGCCGCTGCGGAAGCTCTCGCGGGACGAGCGCTTCGTGTCGCCCGCGGCAGCCCTCGCCGAGGACGGCACCGAGCCCACGGCGCTGCTCGACGCGATGGGTGCGGCCCTGCGCTTCGACGTCGCGGACGACGAGCAGAGCGTCGAGCTGCAGGCGTTGCTGCGCTCCGACCGGAGCGACGCGGCCGTCGTGACGGAGATCACCGGCCTCGACGAGCAGCACCCGCTGCACGCCGCGTTCGCGGATCGGGTGCGTTCCGCGCGCGCCTAGCGTTCTCACTCGAGGGACTGGAGGCGCGGTGCCAGCTGGCACCGCGCCTCCAGTCCGTCTTGGGTGAGGCTCACCAGCCGAGGGCCGCCAGCAGTTCCGACACCGTCGTGATCGTGGCGCGGCCGAGGTCTGCCACGGCGATGCGCTCCGGGCGGCTGAGCGCCGCATCGGCGCGGAGCACGACGACCCCGGCGACGCCGGCGTCCCGCACCACCCGCGTGTCCACCGCGGTCGGCTTCGCCGCGCGGTCGACGAGCACGACCACCGAACGGCCGAGCAGCGTCGGGTCGGGCTCGTGCGCGATCGACGTGAGCGCCTCGCGCACGTCGGCGGTACCGTCGACGGTCGCTCGGCCGACGACGACGAGGCAGTTCTCCGGCGTCGCCGCGAGCGCCGCGGCCGGCCCGACGTGCGCTCCCATGTCGTGCAGGGTCACCCGCGTGGTCGCCGGCTCGAGCGACGGCAGTCGGGCGGCGAGCTCACCGCCGGAGTGGTCCGTCGCCTGTACGACCACGCCGAGTCGGCCGCCGATCGCGTCCGCGAGGAGTGCCGCGACCGTGGTCGTGCCGGTGCCGCCGGCGACCCCCGTGACGATGACCGTCCGCGCTCGCTGCAGGGCCGCACGCCGTGACCCGGGCATCGGGGGGAGCGGAGCCGAGGTCGGTGGGAGGTCGCTCACGAGCCGTCCTCCACGAGGACCTGGGCGCCGATCGCTGCGGCGAACGCGCGGGCGATCTCGACACCGACGTCACCGGCGGACCCCCACGGTGCCCACGCCTCGGTCCACCACACCGGACCGTCGACGGTCGCCCACGGTGCCAGACGCGTGACCTCGACGGTGTTCTCGACGTACTCGGGCACCTGGACGCTGAGCACCGCGGAGCCCCGACGGTCGACGACCTCGGTCACCGCACCGCCCTCGAGCGTCCGGACGCGCAGGTCGGGCGCCACGTCGGCACCGGCGTCGACGAACGCCGCGAGCTCGGGCGCGCTCGCGGACAGGATGAGGACGTCACGGGGCATCGACGGCTCCCTTCGGGTCGAGGACGGTGGTCTGGCCCGCGGCGTCGGAGCGCGCCGGCTGCGTCGTCGGGGCCGCGGCGAAGTGGGCCACCTGCACGATGCGGGGCGCGGTGCCGCGGCGCACGAGACGGCCGCGTCCGGGCGGGAACTGCTCGGCGTAGACCTTCGGGAAGACCTGGCCCTCTGATCGCTCGCCGCTCAGCACGAGGCCGGTGGCGCCGGAGTCCCGGATGGACTGGATCACGGTGTCGTACATCGCACGCGCGGCACCGGCGACCGGTCGCGTGAGGACGACGTGCAGCCCGAGGTCGCGCGCGGACGGCAGGTACGGCATGAGCGGCGCGAGCGGGTCGGTGCCGGCCGAGGCGACGATGTCGTAGTCGTCGACGAGGACCACGATGCGCGGCCGAGGACCGGTCGAGGTGCCGGCGGCCCGCTGTTCGAGCTCGGCGGCGATGGCGGCCGCCAGCCCGCGGGCGTCCCGGCCGTTCGCCGCGTGCCCGCCGAGGAAGTCGTCCGGGGTGCCCGCCGCTGCGCCACCGCGGACGTCCATGAAGGCCAGGACGAGCTCGTCCGGGGTCGACCGTTCCATGAACCCGGCGGCGAGGCCCCGGAGGAGTGCGGTCTTGCCGCTGGCGGTGTCACCGAACACGAGCAGGTGCTGGTCGACCGCGGGGTCGAACGCCACGAAGTCCATCGTGTCCTGCCGCAGCGCGAACGGCACGGTGTCCGGCGAGGCGAGCGGGTCCGGCAGCTCGGCGGGGTCGAACGACTCCGGGAGCAGCCGGATCGGCGCTGCCGCGGGGCCGCCCCAGCTGTCCGCGACGCGCTGGGCGAGTGCCGCCAGCTCGTCGCCGACCGCACCGTCCTCGACGTCGTCGAGCACCGGCAGCGCGACCTGGCCGAACAGCTCGTCGCCGGTCAGGACGCGGCCCGGCTCACCGGACTTCAGGGTGGCCGCCGCCGCGCGGGCGATGGTCGAGTCGGCCGGGTCGTTCAGCCGCAGCTCGAAGCGCTGCCCGATGAGCGGCTGGTTCGCGAGCCGCAGCTCGTTCCAGCGGGTGAGTGCGACGACGACGTGGATGCCGAAGCTGCCACCGCGCTGGAGCAGGTCGCCGAAGGCGTCCTCGAGTTCCTCGAACTCGGTGCGCATCACGCCGAAGCCGTCGATGAGCAGGACGACGTCGGCGGACCCCAGCTCGGGCACCCGTCCGGCGGCGTGCCGGCTCCGCAGCATGGCGAGCGAGTCGATGCCGTGGTCGCGGAACACCCGCTCGCGCAACCGGATCATCGCCTGGAGCTCCTCGACGAGGCGGAGCAGGCGGTTCCGGTCGGCCCGGGTCGCGACGCCACCGACGTGCGGGAAGCCCTCGATGCGGCCGAGGCCACCGCCGGCCAGGTCCATGCCGTACACGCTCACCTGGCGCGGCGTCGTGGTGAGCGCGATGGACGCGGCGACCGAACGCAGGAAGGTGGTCCGACCGGAACCGGGCGCGCCGATGACCGCGACGTGGCCGCCGCCCTGCGTGAGGTCGAGCATCCACGGGCGCTGCCGCTGGCGTGCCGGGTCGTCGAGCAGGCCGATCGGCACCGTGATGCCGGTCGGGTCCGCATCGGCGTTCGGGTCGAGCACGGCACCGAGCGCCAGACGGGTGGGCAGCGGCGGCAGCCACACCGGTGTCGTCGCCCGGTCGCCGCGGCCGAGGCGTTCGACCGCCTCGTCGACCACGCTCCGGCCGACGTCGGGGGACTCGAGCGTCGCCTCGCCCGGTTCGTCGTCCTCGGTCGCGAGGGTGTTGTAGACCGGCAGCTCGAACGGCTCCGGCGCGGTGTCGGCGGACGTCGGTGCCGCGGCCGAGGCGGGGGTGGCGTCCTCGATCGGGCCGGACACGTAGCCGGACCGGAACCGGGTGTACACGCTGGTGTCGACCTTGAGGTAGCCGTAGCCCGGGACCGCGGGCAGGTGGAACGCGTCGCCGGTGTCCAGGACGACCTGGCTCTCGGCCTCCGAGAAGGTGCGGAGTCCGAGCCGGTACGACAGGTAGGTGTCGAGGCCGCGGAGCTTGCCGGCCTCGATCCGCTGGCTGGAGAGCAGCAGGTGCACGCCGATCGAGCGCCCGATGCGCCCGATCATGAGCAGCAGGTCGACGAACTCGGGCTCCGCCGTGAGCAGTTCGCCGAACTCGTCGATGACGAGCACGAGGTGCGGCATCGGCGGCAGTTCGGGCCGGTGCGTGCGGAGCTCCCGGTAGTGCGTGATCGACGGCGCGGCCCCGGCGTCGCGGAGCATCTCCTGGCGACGGCGCACCTCGCCCGCGATGGACGCACGCGCACGGCGGGTGAGCTGCGGGTCGTCGGCGAGGTTGTCGATCAGGCCGGCGACGTGCGGCAACCGGGCGAACGGGGCGAACGCCGCACCGCCCTTGTAGTCGACGAGGATCATCGCGAGGTCCTCCGGCGGGTGCGACACCGCGAGGCCGAGCACCAGTGTGCGGAGCATCTCGCTCTTGCCGGAACCGGTGGCGCCGATGCAGATGCCGTGCGGCCCCATGCCGAGCTGCGCCGACTCCTTCAGATCGAGCAACAGCGGGGCGCCGAAGTCGTCGACGCCGATCGGCACGCGCAGGAAGTCACGCGGTGCACGGGGACGCCAGGTGCGGTCGGGGTCGATCGTCGTGACGTCCTCCACCCCGAGCAGGTCGGTGACGCCGATCGCGGCCGACGACTCGGCGCGTTCCTCGGCGTCGGCGGACAACCGCAGGGGAGCGAGCGCTCGGGCGACGGCGGTGACGAGGGTCGGGGCGACCGGGTCGCAGACGGCTGCCTGCACGGGGGCGGGCTCGCCCTCGGCCACGTCTCGCGCGTCGACGATCTCGAGCAGGGTGCGACCGGGCTGCTCCGACCGTGCCGTCACGCGCACCCGCACGTCCGAGGGTTCGTGCAGTCGGTCGGCGACGAGGTGCACCACCGTGATGCGGAGGTCCTCCGGGCGGGTCTCGCCCTCCGGCAGCGCGAGGGGGACGGCCACGCTGCCGTGCTCGTCCGCGAAGACCACGAGACGTGGGAGGTCGCTCCGCTTCCCGGAGTCGCCCGACCGCCGCCACATCGCCGCAGTCCGGGCGCGCTCGCCGAGTTCCCCCGCGAGGGTGCGAGCGAGCGTCGGGACGTCCTCGGCCACCCGCCGGGCGTGCAGCGGGCCGTCGAAGGTGCGGTCCATCCGGGCGTGCGGGAGCAGGTCGAACCAGTCCCAGTCGTCCGCGCGGTCGGCCGGGAACGCCGCCGCGAGGTGCAGGTCCTCCGGCGCGTGCATCGCCGCGAGCTGGGCGACGAGGGCCCGGGCGACGTCGAGCACGGCGGCTCGGTCGCCGACCACCGAGACGTCACCGGCGTCGTCGAGCCGGATCGCGATCGGCATGGCGTGCACGGTCCCGTAGTGCTCGGCCACCTGCTCGAGCTCGGCGAGCATCAGCGGGTCGAGGGGCTGCACGGGGTTCTGGTCCGGCGGCACCGTGAGGTCGAGCCACGCGACGTCGCCCGAGCCGACCCGGACGCGCAGGAAGTCGGCGTGGGCCCGACGCCGCTCCCACAGCCGCGCCGGGTCCCCGACGAGCCGGGGGAGGGTGTCCGGCGTCGGGTCGACGTGCTCGGCGCGTTCACGCACCGCCGTCGTCCGGACACGGAGGTCGCCGCGGAGCTCCTCGAGGTAGTCGAGGTACCGCTCACGCTGGGTGCGACGGTTGCGCACGGCGTTGCCGCGCTGGGTGAACGCCATGCCGAGGCCACCGACGAGGGCGACCACGAAGACGAGCGCCGCGACGACCATGAGCACCGGGTTGTTGCCCCGCAGCACGACCATCATCACGACGGACGAGATCGCACCGACCACGGGCAGCAGGGACTGCAGGGGGATGCCGCCGCTCGGGCCCTCGGGGAGCTGGGGCGGCGGGGCGAGCTGCTCGGCGTCGGGGCGGACGAGCGGCGTGGAGACCCGTGCGGGTCGGTGCACGATGCGGTTCACCGGGACACCTCCGGTGCGTGACGGTCGACGCGGCGGTCGACGGCGGCGTCGACGAGGGCCGCGGTGAGCTGGATGAGGGCGATGCGTGAGGCCGTCGGACGGTCGCCGCCGCCGGTGACGCTCGGATCGCTCGGGATCGGGTGCACGGCGTGGTCGGGCCACTCCGCGGCCGTGCGAGCCGCGCGGAGCCCGGTGCCGGTGGTGTCGACGGGGACGACGAGCACGCGCGACCCGGGTGCGTGTCGACGGATCGCGTCGGCGTGCGCCACGCCCTCCTCGACCGACGGTCGGTCCGGTCCGGTGACGAGCGCGACGACGTGTGCGTCCGCGGCGACGGCACCGAGGTCGACGAAGGGACTGCGGGACCCCCAGTCGCCGACGACGACGTCGAAGAAGCGGGCGATCGGGTCGACGGCGTCGGTCCAGTCCGCAGGCGCCGCCTGACGGCTCGGGAGGCGCGGGTCGCCGATCCGGAGCACGTGCAGTCCCGAGCCGGTCACGGCCAGACCGTCGGTCGCGTCCCACGAGGTCCGTGCGGCACTGCGGCGCTCGGACGGCGGCGTCGGTCCGGTGCGGTCGGCACCGGCGTGCGTCGCGAACGAGCGCAGCCCGGCGGCGCCGTCCACCCCGAGGACGCGTCCGGCCCGGCGTCGTGCCAGTACCGTCGCGACGGCCGCCGCGGTCGCGGAACAGCCCGTCCCGCCGCGCAGCGAGGCGAAGGCGATGCGTCGGCTCGTCGGCACGCCCTGCCGGATCGCCCGGTGCGCGTCGTCGAGTTCGCGCGCCCCGCCGGCCACACTGCCGAAGAACGCCCGTCCGAGTGCGGGGACCACGTCGTCGAAGAGCCGCATCGTCAGAACGTCTCCAGCAGTGCGGCGAACAGGCCGAACGTCCCGAGCAGCAGCGGCAGGGTCACGACCACCGAGACGGTCTCGAGCACGTTGCCGAGCGATCGCAGCCGTGCCCGCTGGTGCGCAGCGGGTCGGACGCCGGCGAGCAGTGCCCCGACGACACCGAGCCCGGCGAGCATCCCGAGCACCTGCACGGGGGCGGTGGCGGCGTGCCCGACGAGTCCGAGCACCGCGGCGAGGACGACCGCGGACCAGAGCAGGACGCCCTGCAGGGTGAGCGGGAACGCCCGGGTGCGGAGCGCGGCCACGACGACGACGGCGGTGCCGAGGCCGATCGCCCACGGGTCCTGGTCGGCGACGAGGGCGGCGCCGGCGATGGCGATCGGTGCCGCGACGGCCGCCGTGGTCCAGTCGAGTGCCCGGTACGCGTCGTCGAGGGCGGTCACCACGCGGTCGCGGGCGACGGGGTCGCCGCCGCTCACCCGGTCGTCGAGCCCGGTGAGCCCCGCGGACGACATCGCCGCGGACGGCAGGAGCCCGCACACCACGATCGCGGCGACGGCCACCACACCCCACCCGACGGCCTCGGGAGCGGGGGTCAGCCAGGTGACCATGCCGAGCAGGGGCAGGACGACGCCGACGACGGCGGCGGTGCCGATGGTCCTGGTGCGCTGTCCGATGCCGAGCCCGACGCCGAGCGCGATCCACGCCCAGACGAGCACGAGCGCGGCGATCATGGCGGGCTGGTCGCCGTCGCGGCCGAGCACCGGGCCGACCGCCAGCCCGATCGGCAGTGCGAGTCCGGTGGCCGCCGCGGTGAGGGCGATGCCCGTCCACCGGGCTCCGGCGCGTCCGGCGACGAGGGCCGCGAGCGCGAGGACCACCCCGCTGCCGGCGAGCACCGACGGCAACAGGGCGGGGGAGACGTCCCCGCCGTCGAAGGCCGCCCGGACCGAGGCGACCGTGAACGCCGCGACCACCAGGGTCCCGACGACCGACGCGGTCGCACCCACGGCACCTGCGGCGACGGCCTGTCGTGCGGCCGTTCCCCAACCGTCCGATCGACGACCGAGCGAGTCGGCGACGGCGTCGGTGACGTCGGAGACCTCCGGCGGCGGCGGCGCGTCGGCACGGCGGACGAGGTGCAGGACCTCGCCGTCGGAGATCTCCTGCGACGCTGCGTCGGCGGCGAGCGAGACCTCTTCCCCCGTGACGCGCACGAGGGCGACCGGGTGCGCGCTGTCCGCGATCGGCTCGTCGAGGATGTCCACCAGTCGCGGCAGCAGTCCGGCGAACGGTTCGTCGGACGCGACGACGACGTCGGCGCGACGGCCGGCGCCGACCACGGTCACGCGGGTGAAGTCGGTCACTTGGTCTCCTGTTGCTGTTGCTGCTGGGCCGCCTGCTGGGCGAGAGCGTTCGTGACGAACGAGTAGCCGAGGCACCCGACGCCCACGACCGCGGCGAGGACGACGCTGCCGATGAACCGCTTCACGTTGTCGTTGACGATCCGACGGTCGGCGAGCCGGCCGAGCACGAACGCCTGCCGGAGCCGTCGTCGGTGCGTCGAGACGCTCTCCAGCAGGATCGAGTCACTGTTCCGTGGCACGCTGCACCTGTTCCCTCGTCGCCTCGTCCATCCCCACCGCGTCGGCCACCCGGTCACGCCCGATGTGGCCGAGCACGGTCGCGAGTTCCTCGACCGGGTCGCGGTCCGGGTGCCGTCCGAACGGCAGCACGAGTGCGGGGATCCGCGGTCGTCCGGCGACGACTGCGCCGAACCGAGCGCGCATCGCCTCGGGATCCAGGCCGAGCTGTCGCACCGACGGCGCACCGAGCAACATCGCGACCGGGACCGGCGGGAGCGCCATCCGCGGCGCCTGCGCGAGGTCGGCACGACCCGGACGGCGGAGGACCAGCGCGAAGAGCGGCAGTTGGGTGGCGGCGAGCCGCCCGAGCACCTGCGGCACGGCTGCGACCCGCACCGCCGCCGCGGCGTCCCCGGGGGCGCCGACCGACAGCAGGCCGGTCGTGAGCTCCTCGACGCCGTGCTCGGTCCGCTGCGCCGTGATCGTCATCGCGAGCGGTGCGGCCGGTGATCCCACCGAGAGCAACCGGGTCGGGTCGGGCATGCGCTCGCGGGCGGCCTCGGTGAACGCTCGGCGGTCCCAGGCGCGGGTCGCCGGCTCGTGCGTGCCCCACCCGGTCGGGGCGGCACCGGCGAGCTCCACGGCGAGCAGTTCGGTCGTCGTGCCCAGGACGGTCTCGGCGCTCGCACGGTGCCGGACGGACGCGGAGACGACGAGCTGGTCCGCGGTCGCGGGCTCCGGACGGAGGTGTCCCACGGCGACGTCCTCGACCGTCGTCGGCGGAGCGAACAGCACCGCGTCGGTGAACTCCAGGAGCCGTCGCCCGTCGAGTCCGTTGCGCAGGCCGTCGTCGCCACGGACGACCCACGCTCCGCCGGCGTCGACGAGCGCCTGCCGGAACGCCTCGGTCACGACGGACAGTCCGTCGGTGACGAGGATCGGGCGGGCGCCCTCGGCCGTCGCGGTCCGGAGCACGTCCACCTGGGCCCGGCCGAGGCGCACGATGCCCGCGCGGCTCTCGATGCGGATGGTGCCGCCGCCCGCCGAGTCGACGAGCGGGTGCTTCGCGGTCGGGCGGTCGTCGTGCGCCCGCGCTGCACGGAAGGGGTTCACGCCGCGGCCCCGACCCGGTCGACGACGAACGCGTGGTCGCCGATGCGGACGGTGGAGCCGGCCGTGACGGTCAGGTCCACGCCGGGGACGAGGGCCTCGAACGACGCGTCCGAGCGGATGACCGACGTGCCGTTCGTCGAGCCGAGGTCCCGCAGCACCACGGCTCCGTCCGTCTGCACGAGCGCGACGTGGGTCTTCGACAGCGTGCGGGAGAGGTCGGGCACGGCGACGGTGGCGACGCCCGGTTCGGCCTCCGGGTTGCGGCCGACGACGCAGGTCCCGCGGAACCAGTGCAGGGCGCCGGAGTCGAAGCGCAGCACGACGGCGTCCGCCGGGACGGACTCGTCGGCGACGGGCGCGCTGGGCGGCGGCACGGCCGCGAAGCCGCCGTCGGGTACGGAACCAACGGGTGCGGAACCGACCCCGGATCGACGTGTGGCGTCGAGACCGACGGGATCCGTGCCTCCAGGCAGAGGAGCAGACCCGGGACGGACACCCGCCGACGCGGCCGCACCGAAGGCGGTGCCGAGCGCCGGGGCCGCGGGGGCGAGCGGTTCACGACCGCCGCGCAACGAGGCGGTCAGGGTGCCGGTCGCAGCCGCCCACGGACCGGAGCCGGCGGGGCGGGGGTGCTGCCCGCGCAGGCGCGACAGCTGGCGCACCGGCCCGGCGGGCAGGGCGTCCTCGACGTCGACGACGCGGGTCCCGGTGACCAGACCCCCCGGTCCACGGCCCGTCCTGGAGGCGCGGATCGCCATGATCACGACCGTCACGACCAAGCCGGTCACCGCACCGGCGATCGCCGTGCCGAGCGGGTCGGACGAGGGCACGGCCGTGTGGGCGAGGAAGAGGAGGCCGGCGCCGGCGGCGGCGCCGAGCAGGCAGACGACCACGTCGACGAGTCGCGCCAGCGCGACCGCGCCGGCGCCCGCCACCGCGACGTCGCGCAGGGCGTCGTACTCCGATGAGGCGACGGTGCGACCGAGGAGCGCACCGCAGTCGGTGCAGAACCGTTGCCCCTGCGTGGACGCAGCACCGCAGCGTCCGCAGGTCATGACCGGAACGACGGTCTCGACCACGATCGACGACATGCCCCACCTCCCATCGGCACGTCCGATCATGTCAGAAGCGGGGCGTGACGCGTGTCGCCCTCGTGGTCTAGGCTGCTCTCGTTCGCTGTCACCCGTACTGGGGTGGGGGGAAGAGACAGAGAGGATGAGCGATGAAGTTCGCAATGGGGGCACAGGTCCTCACCAACCTGACCAAGCAGACGTCCGGCGCTTCCGGTGACCTGGGGACCCTGGTCCGGAAGCTCGCCGACTCGGCCGAGCCGCTGCAGGGCCGCTTCAACGGTGCCGGCCGCGCCGCGTTCGACCGCTTCAAGTCCGAGACGGACACCATCGCCAACGAGCTGAACGGTGCGCTCGCGAGCGTGCTGCAGGGCATCTCGGGCATGGACCGCTCGTTCCAGGAAGGCGACCAGGACATGGCGCAGTCCACGAGCTCGCTCGAGGGCAGCTCGAACTTCGACGCGGCCCGCTTCAGCGGCCGCGCCTGACGGATCTTCGGGGAGAGGGAGAGAACACCATGAGCGGTGGCAACCAGGCAGACCGTCGCGACTACGACGTCGCGGCCTCGCAGAACGCGCAGGACAACTTCAACGCCGTCGCGGCCCAGCTCGAGGCGCTCATCGCGCAGCGTGACTCGGACGTGAAGGCCGCGATGGCCGACTACCAGGCCGACGGCGTCTCGGACGACTACCACGCCAAGGAGCAGCGGTGGAACACCGTCGCGGGCGAGGTCAAGCAGATCATCGCCACGCTGCGTGCGTCGCTGCAGTCGAACGACGAGTCGGCGCAGTCCGCGATCAGCAAGGCGAAGTCGGCCGTCGGCAACATCGGCTGACGTGGTCGACGGCTGGCGGGTCGACCCCGCGGGTGTGCAGAACGTCCTGACGGCGGTCTCGGACCGGACGATCACCATGTCCACGGCCCTCGGTGGGTCTGAGGACGGCTCGGTCCAGGGCGTGGACACGATCGTGCAGGACGCTGCGACCGCGGCGCAGTCGCAGGTCATCGGCGAGGCGATCGCCGGGTTCTTCGAGCACCGCAAGGAGACCCTGACGGGCATCCAGAACCGGGTCCGCGCGTCGCTCCTCGGTGCGTCGGGGGCGACCCAGGCCGTCATCGACGGTGACGACGAGATGGCCGCGACCACGCAGGCCAACGCGGTCTCAGCGGCGTCGAACGGGAACTTCTCCGCGTTCGACGGTGCTCCGGGCGCGAACTAGCAGCAGGCAGCAGGGGGAGTGCAGCAGCGATGAGTGGACTCGTCAACGTCGGGGAGATCCCGTACACCGACGTCGACACGTCCGGGATCACCGCGGGGGCGGGCAAGCTCCGGACGGTGGCGTCGGCGGTCCGTGACGGGACGGCCGACATCCACAGTGCGTGGACGCCGATCTCGCACTCGTACGAGGGGCCGGGCGACCAGGACCTGTACGACGCGATGACGCCGATCGTGCCGCAGGGCACGGCGTTCGGCGACGACCTGGACACGGTGGCCAAGGCCCTCGACGACTTCGTGACCGAGGTCACCCCGATCGTCGCGAAGCTCAAGACCTACGTCACCCGTGGGAACACCCTGCACGCCGACGTCAAGAAGCACGACGGCGCGTGGGACGAGGACGAGACCCTCAACGGCGAGAACAACGACATCATCAACGGTGTCGCCAACCAGGTCGTCGCCTACCAGGCCGCCGAGCGGAAGTGCGCGAACACGATCCGCGGGCTCTCGGGCCTCGCCGCGCTGCACGCGATGACCGGCGATGACCCGGATGACAAGCTCGGCTACGGGTACAAGGAACTCCCGATGGGCACGGAACTGCCTTGGGGCACCGCCGAGGCCCGCAAGGAGAGCTGCGGCGAGAAGACGCTGTACTTCGTGCCGAACCTGCTCAAGGGCGTCGTCGTCGACGGCATCTGGGGCACGGTGCAGGGGCTCGGCATGCTCGTCGGGATCGACGGCACCGGGTGGCACCTCGACACCCTCACGGACTCGTGGAAGGGCATGGGGTCGCTCATCGGCTACAACGCCGCGGACGACTCCTGGAGCTGGGGCAACGCGGGCGAGGCCTGGAAGGGCCTCGGCAAGGCGACCGTGGGTTGGGACGAGTGGGCGAAGGACCCGGGTACCGCGGCCGGTCAGGCGATCTGGGGCGTCGGCTCGCTGCTCATCCCCGTCGCCGGCGAGGTCGGCAAGGTCGGTGCGCTCGGCAAGGTGGGCGAGGTCGCGGGGACCGTCGGCAAGGCGGGCAAGTTCCTCGACCTGGTCGACGCGGGTGCCTGGGCCTCGAAGGGTCTGACGTCGGTGCTGCCGAAGCTCGGTGACCTCAAGGGCATCGTCTCCGCCGGGCTCGGCGACTCGCTGCACGGGTTCACGGGCGAGATCGCCGACTTCAAGACCGGGCTCGGGGACTTGCACGGCCACCACGGCGGCGACGTCGAGGTCCCGCCGGCGCGGTCGGAGTCCGGCGTGGACGCGGATGCGCACGCCGGTGGTTCGACGGTCGAGGCGCCGCCGGTGCGTGAGCCGGAGCTCGTCGGTGCCGGTGGGCACGGCGGCCACGGGGAGACCACGACCACGACGCACGGTGGTGGTTCGGAGTCGGGGGCGACCGGGCACGGTGGTGGTCCCGGTACGTCGGGTCACGGCGGCTCGGGTGACGGAGGCTCCGGGCACGACGGACCGCCCACGAGTGGCAGCGGTCACGATGGGCCAGCAACGGGTGGTCACGGTGCTGCCGACGACGGACACGGTCCCGCCGGCGGCAACGGCGCTGGCGAGCATCCGAAGCCAGTGGATGCGCCGCCGCCCACACGTCCCGAACCGGCTGCCGATCCGTTGCCGACGAACCGCGGTCAGGAGTACCCCTCCGGAGATGCGCTGCATCCGGGTCTCGCCGAGCACCACGTCCCGGCAGAGTCCGTCGATCCTGCGACCCACACCGACGGGTGGAAGTACATCAACCGGGACGTCCGGCCGTGGAGCGAGTACCAGGCGCAGATCGCTGGGGTGGATCGGACCGCAGACGGGGCGCTGCCCGAGTACCGGGTCTTCGGGCCGACGGGGAAGGCCGTCGACTTCGACGGTGTCTCGGAGCGGGGGATCCCACCACACGAGGTGCTCCTCGACGCGAAGGACTTCAACCGCGGTCTCGCGTTCGCGGATCCGTCCAGTTCGTACTGGAGCAACCGCATCGACAAGATGATCGCCCAGGCGAACCGACAGCTCGACGCCCTCCCGGAAGGGGCGACGCTCGAATGGCACGTGTCCGATCCGTACGCCGCCAATGCGGTCCGCGAGTACCTGCGGGATGCTGATATTCTGCCGAGTGACCTCACGGTGATCTACACGCCGCGTGTCTGATGAACAAGCTGGATCGAGGACGATGAACTACCCGAACTGGGTCCGAGGTGACCGGGTGCTCGTGCGGGCGGAATGGGACGGTCGCCCGGCGGAGGTGACCGACCTCGTGGATTCCCTGCTCGTGCTGTTGCAGGACATCGACGCAGCGCTCGGTGACCGTCGGCCATGGAACTTCGACGGCGTCGGCCTGGTTGACGAGTACGAATCAACGGCCTTGACGGCACTGGTTCGCGGTGCTGTGGAACGGGGTGACGACGGCGCGGAGTGGCCGACCCACGGGTACAACGTGCTCGCGAACCGCACGGGCGAGTGGGGATTCGTGTCGCTCAGTCTTCGAGTCGGCGCATCGGTCCCGGGGCGCCGACGACCTGCGAACTCCGTGATGGCCACCGTGACTGGTCCGACCGTCGACGGTGCATCGCGAGCACCGAGTGTCGAACTCGTCGAGGCCGTGCTCCGGGCGATCGTGCGAGCGTGGGACCCCGACACCGCGGCTGCCTACGACCGGGACGCCGCTCGCGCCACGGAGGATGCGGGCAGGTTCACCCCAATCATCGGCCAGCGAGCGTGGGTGTCCCGTCGGGTCGGAGCTGTCGAAACCGTCACCTCCGGTGTCTCTGCGAAAGCCGAAGCACAGGGCACCTATCTTGATGCTGATGACACCCTCGACTCGTCGTCGGCTGCGCATGAGGTCCGTGCATCCCTGCAGGCGAACGGTATCGAGACGATCCCACGCGCAGCGTGATCGACGGAGTATCTCCGCCACCAACTCGACACGGTCGCCCTCGATTGAAGACAGCCGGATCGACGCCGCCATCGCGCAACCGAGTGGTGGACTCCTTGTACAGGTGTTCGGTCTGGACGGCAACGCCGTGGAGGCGCGACAGCTCCTCGAGGCTGACCCCGCGTTCGGGGCGCCCACGTTCATGAACCGAGAGGCGTTCATCCGATGACGATGACCACGCACGGGAGAGCGATCGTCGCGGCGCTCGGCCATCCGACCCCACCAGTCTGAGCGGCATCCCGCGGAATCCGAACGTCCTGCTGCAGTTCGGGCATCTGGAGACGCAGGTCGGCATCCAGGTGGACCCGCTGACCGTGTTCGAGCGGCAGAGGGGATCGTCGCGGATCGTGACGACGTCCACACATGAGACAGACGCCGAACGGTACTCGTTGATCGCCGCTCGACCAGAGATCGTTCCGGAACCGGGCGACGCGCACGTTCGGCACACGTGGCCGGTCGACGTCGACGGCGCGAGCTCAACGCCGCGCGGCACTCGGGAGACGGGACGCATCTGATGGCGTCGACCGGCCTCGGAGAACGGAAGAACCTGTGCTTGGCCGCCTGTTCCCGCTGCATCTCGATCGAGGTGCTGCTGACGCGGGCTGCTCGGGCCCGAGTCGCGGGAGTGCGATGGGGTCCGGACCGAGGCCCCACGTCAGTCGAGATCGGCGTGCAGCTGCTGGAACGTCACCCGACGAGCAAGCAACGAGTCTTGTCGGCCGACACTCGATCGATGCCTCACGCGTCGGCGGCCGACTGGTCCAGCGCTTCGAGGGCGAGTTCTGCCTCGGCAGACGTTGCGTGCGCCGGGCCGGGGAGTCCGGTCAGCGGGATCGCGAGGTAGCCACGAGGCGTTTGAGAGACGTACCCGAGCGAGTTGCCCCGTTCTGAGCCCCAGTCCTCACGTCGTCGGAACACTTGCCAGCGCGGACCAGCCGAGTGGTGAACACCCTTCAGCCACAGCCCCGTCTCGCCGCGCACCCAGGCATCCCCACCCGCTGCGCGCCACGCGTCGACGGCGTCGTCCTCCCGGCGGCCAAAGCCGTCGCGGGCACGACGATCAGCACGAGCCCGGGTGAGGGCATCGTCGAGTGCCAGCGACTCCGCGTCCGCAGGGTAGATCCGGATGCTCCCGTCCCACATGGAGGCACGCTCATCGGTCGACGCGACGCGGAACCGGCCGTCGTCGAGCCGGTCCACGATGACGGCGTCGGCGTGATTGCCCGGACCCTCGAAGAGGACCAGGGCCAAGCACTCGGCGGCACGTGCGCGGAACGCGTCGGCACGACTCGTCGGTTGCTCGTGTCTCGTCACGGCAGCAGGCTACCGGCGCGGCCGAGTACGGCGAGACCGCATCATGATGCTCCGCGACCTGGAAGAGTTGATCGCGAGCGGCGGCGGCCGCGAAGTCATCTACATCCCGGAGGCCTGAGCTGCGATGACGTACCCGAACTGGCTTCGCCGGGAAACCGTGCTCGGAACTGCGGAGTGGGATTGTCGCGGCGAGAGCGCGTTGGACGTGTCGATCCGACTTCTCGACCACCTTCGTCGAGCGGACGAACTCCTCGGTGTCGGTCCCTGGATGGTGAATGCCCCGCAGGGGAACCTTTCGGTTGATCCGGAGGGCGGGGGATTGCTCGCGCACGTAGAACGGGCGGTCTTCCGTGACGATGACGGCGTCGACCATCCGTCGGCGGGTTACTCCATCCAGTTGTCGAAGGACGGCGAAGGCGGTTTTCACTCGATTCTGGCCTCGGTAGGTTCGTCCGAGCCAGGGCGGGTGCTTCCCTCGAACTACGTGACACTCACGCTCGGTGCTCCCAGGCGGGATGGTCGACGCGTGGCGATCAACTCCGAGTACGCGGCTATGGCGTTCAGTGCCATGATCCGTGTCTGGGCGCCGGACTCGGCTGCGCTCCGCAACAAGGAGGCGCTCGCCATCGCCAATCGTGAAGAGCGAGGGGACTTTCCGCCGCTCGTGGGGCAATGGGCATGGGTATCCGAGCGTGTCGGGGTCATCGCGTCAACGGATGTGGGAGTTTCCACTGTCCGCGGTGACGGTGGCACATACGTCTACGCTGATGACGAACTCGACGCTGCTGCATCTGTGCGGAACATGCGGTCGACGTTCGAGAAAAATTCGATGCTGGAGCTACCGTTTGGAGCCCCGCCGTGGTGACGGGATGGGGCTCGGATCTTGTCGGAGCGAGCGGCTCGGGTCGAGGCGTCTGCCCAGGGTCCGGGAACGGAGCAACAGGCTCGTCGTCTGCCGCGCTTGCGGTTCGAGCGTCCTTGCAAGCGAACGGCATCGAGACCATCGCGCGCGCCGCATGAACGGCGTGACGTCGTCCCCACGGAGCGGGGACGGATGGCCGGCGTGGTGCCGGACGAGCCGGGTCACCGCGCGTGCCGCCTGGGACGCTCGTGGTGAAGAAGTCAGCGCTCTCGCAAGTCGGCTCGCTCGGCAACTCCGGGCGTACGACGAGATCCTCGGCCGTGCCGATGCGTGGACGCTCGTCGATGATGACAGCACCGTGTCCGCTGATGCCTCCATGCTGGGTGCGGTGATGGCCGTCAGGGTGCACCGAGACGCCGAGAACATCGCTTTCCCAGCGCACGGGTACGTCCTCAGTGTCGCCCGCGAAGCGGCAGCAGGGTTCCTGGCGGTACGACTCCGGGTCGGATCGTCGCGGGTCGTCAAGCGGATGCCGGCCAACTCCGTGCAGGTGACGATCGCCGGTCCGTTCCGGAACGGGGAGCGGCGGTCCATCGATCCCCATCTGGTGGAGGGAGTCCTCCGCGGGCTCGTGATCGCGTGGGAACCGGATTCGGCGGCGGTGTTCGACGACGACGGGGCGAGCGCAGCCGAGGGACGTGGCAAGTTCGCCCCGGTGATCGGGCAGCGCACCTGGGTGTCCGATCGCATCGGCGAGGTCGAGACCGCGACGTCCGGAGTCCGCACGCACCACGCGGACGACGGCTGCTACCTGTTCGCGGACGATGCACTGGACTCGAAGTCGGCCGTGCACGAAGTGTGGTCCACCCTGCAGGCCAACGGCATCACGGCGATCGCGCGGGCGACACCCACGGATCCGTCGTGACGGCCCGCACGGGCCGGCCCGATGAGCGCGCGTACAGCGATCGGACTCTCGCGGTGCTGCGCCACGTCCTCGCACGCGCGGGGTTCGACGACGCGACGACGCGGTCCGACCGGGTGGAGTTCGGTGACCTCGAAACGCGCTTCCGGTAGGCTCGCTCGCCCGGGAACCGCGTTCGGCCGGCCGCGGGATCGACCTGCAGCGGCGCGGCTCGCCGGCGCGGCCCGCTCAGACGGCTTCGGCTGACCGGCGTAGCGTCCACCCCATGACGAAGCACTGGGTGGCCCCGCGGTTCGGTGGCAGCGAAGTCCTCGAGTACGTCGACGCCGAGGTCCCCGCGCCCGGCCCCGGCGAGGTCACGATCGACGTCCGCGCCGCCGGCATGAACCCCGCCGACACGAAGCACACCCGGCAGGGTGACCCGTCCGACCTGCCGATCGCCGTGGGCTACGAGGTCGCCGGGGTCCTCAGCGCGATCGGCCCGGACACCGAGATCGCCTCCGGCGGGGGAGTCGTCGGCGACGAGGTCCTCGCCTTCCGCGTCGCCGGCGGATGGGCGGAACGGATCACGGTTCCCGCTGTGGACGTCTTCGCGAAGCCGGCCACGCTCGGCTTCCCCGAGGCGGCGAACCTCCTGCTCGCCGCCGCCACGGCGGCCGACATGATCCGCGTCACGCGCGCCGAGGGGCGCGACACGGTCGTCGTCCACGGCGCCTCCGGTGCGGTCGGCGTCAGCCTCCTCCAGCTCCTCCGCCCGCTCGGCGCGCGGGTCATCGGCACCGCGTCGGAGCGCAACGCCGACACCGTCCGACGCTTCGGTGGCGAGTGGGTCGCGTACGGCGACGGCCTGGAGGCGCGGATC
>Ga0153924_1000753_pt1 | contig 19295 bp, 22 predicted proteins | sample TSNJ008MetaG_FD_104709 | JGI IMG/M metagenome (GOLD analysis project Ga0153924, IMG submission 104709) | Attine ant fungus gardens microbial communities from New Jersey, USA - TSNJ008 MetaG | ecosystem: Host-associated > Fungi > Mycelium > Unclassified | place: USA: New Jersey, Wharton State...
AGCGGAGCGTATGAGGCGGTAGCGCACGCGCACGCCGCGGCGTATCTGGCGCTGGCCGAAGACCTCGAGGACGCACGGGAGACGACGCCGGATCGCGCGTGGGATGCGCGGGCCGAGCCGGAGTTGGAGAATTTCCGCGCGGCGTTAGCATGGGCGTTCAGTGCGCGGGGCGACGTGCTGCTCGGACAGCGCTTGGCGGGGACGCTGCGCCCAGTGTGGTGGGCCTTTGGTGCGGCGGAGGGGCGGCGCTGGGTGCAGACCGCGCGCGAGTTTGCGGACGCGCAGACGCCGGCGGCGACGCTGGCGGCGCTCGATTTCGCCGAAGCGATCCTCACCGCGATGCTCGTGCAATACAAGGCGAGCCTGGCGGCGGCCGAACGGGCGCTGGCGCGCTACCGCGAGCTGGGCGACCCGTTGCGAACCGCGCACGTCCAGCGATTAGTGGGTCGCGTGCTCGTGTTTCTCGGAAGAATTGCGGAGGGAGAGGCGCTCTTGACGCAGGCGTTGGCGGAAGCGCGCACGCTGGGGGTGCGCCGCTTTACGATCATCGTGCTGGAAGACCTGGCGGTTGCGCGGCAATTCGCTGGCGATGTGGCCGGAGCTCGGCAGTACTCTGCCGAGGCGTTGGCCATCGCCCGCAGCATCGGCGCGGAGCGAGAAGCGGCCGCGGTCGCGAGGAATCTTGCCGAGGCGGAGTTTCGCGGCGGCGATGCCGCGGCCGCACTGCGATTAGCGGGCGAGTCGCTCGCGGTCGATCGCGCGTTCAACGACACGCGCAATGCCGCAGGAGTCCTGCGCAACATGGCGGCGTATCTGGTGGCGCTGGAGCGCTACGACGAGGCGCGCGTATCGGCGCGGGAAGGGCTAACCGCCGCGCGCGACACGCAGGTTGCGGTAGGCGTGGCATTTGCTCTGCAGCATCTGGCGGCGGTTGCTACGCTTTGCCATGATGTCGCGGCACCGTTACGCGAGGAACGCGCCCGCGCGGCGCGCGTGTCGGGCTATGTCGATGCGCAGCTTGCTGCACTCGAAGCGCTGCGCGAGTACACCGAACAGCAAGAGTATGACAGGATGCTGCCGGCATTGCGCGATGCGCTCGGCGTCGATGAATGCGCCAAGCTCATGGCTGAAGGCGGCACCTGGAACGAAGATCAAGCCGTCGCCGAAGCGATGTTGATCTGATTCGCGCGCACCTTACCCACGGCCATCGACCTTGACGCGGATGGCACGATCCGTATAGAGAAGCCCGTTGTTGAGGTCAAGGTAGATGGTGCGGTTGCGCGTCTCTATTGGTGTGCGTAAGGAGGTAGACCCGGCACGCATCCAACAGTTGCGTAGGGTTTCGAGTGCATCGTTTGAAGCGGCAGTGAGATCGCGATCCACCGTGTAATGGACCAAGACTGAGGAATAATGGGCGCAGTCAAGATCGATGAGGATATGCGAGTCGTCAACAGCGATGGCACGTGCGACTGGTTGCGCATCGGGTAATGCGCGTCGCGTATACGTCCTGCCCCGATAGGTGACGTCTATCCTACCAAGACGATGTTCGATATTTGGCGTGGCGGAAACATCAGCCATATACGTTAGCCCGGGATGCGCATCGCGTACAAACGAGGTGCTTCGAACAAACAAGATGCGGCCTTCACGGTCGTAGCCCGTAAACTGCGTCACACCGGCGTCGCCAGGCGGAATGGGCACTCCGGCACCGATTTCGGCCTCAATCGTGTACGTCCAATAACCGCCTCTCGTCCCGCGCGGCCCTTCAGTGAAATAGAGGTGGAGGATTCGTCGCGTCGGTGGTATCGCTGAGGTGGGGTCGTATCTACCGATATGGCGAACGAGTCCCCTCGTCGAAATTCTCTGCGCGAAGAATACAGATACAGCAAGCGCAGTAACGCTCAGGAAGACCAGAATGTACCAGGGCAAGGACGGCGAACGACGCATCGACGGCACTCCTCCTCTCCCTGCGTTTTCTCATAGCGATCACCGTTCTCTTTGAGAGCATCAGTGATATTCGCCCATTGTGATGTAGCAGGAGAGGCGGGAAGCCAACGACACGTCCTTGCATTGGGGCTCGAAAATCGGCATGAGCACCAAGAAGAAGAAGGCCAAGAAGGCCAGCCCGAAGAGCCCGGAAGCCACGATCCTGTTCATGCTGGTTTCTCCTTGATCGAAAGTTGGGGTCACATAGGCCAATCGTCCTTCTTTGCGCGGACGGTAGGCTTAACAAGGAGCTAACGCTCCGGGACGTACGCCCCGCTCCCTCGGCCGCGGTTTCGTGATAGCATAACTGAGAACACACGAGCCCCTCTGTTATGAGAGGGGGCGGTGTGGAGTGTGCTAGGGTCCTTTACCTCACGCTCGGGAGCGTACAGTGTTAAACTCTTGGAAAATTCCCTTTTGGTCGTTTGCCGGCCGCCTCGCGGGCGAGCCGCGCAGTGTCGCCGAGCCCGAAGAAATCTCGGACCGTTTAAAAGGCATGATCGCCGATCTCGATGCAGGCGAAGCCGAATATAATGCAAGGCTTGCCGCGCAGCGCCCAGCAATGCTTCCGCTAGGCCGCGAACGCCGCAGTTAGGTCGCGTGCACCGGGATCGAAACGGCAGGCATGCTGGGATCCGGCCATATCTGCAGGAGTAGATTGCCGCGGGCCGGTGTGAACACATAATCGCGCGTATCGCCCACGGTGATCGCATCAACGGCCGGCTGCGCCCTGCGCAACGCTGCCGGGAGGTCGGCACCGTCTACTGCTACCGGCTGCCATTGGATCACGCTGTTGCCCGAGCTCAGTGAGATCATCGCGTTCGTCCAAATCGTCGTAATGTTGATGAAGCGTAGCCGCTGTTGAACGCCGGCTCGTACGACCAGTGGGTCCGGCGCAAGGACCCTCTAATGAGGCTGCTCCTGGCTCGTCAAGTGTTTTGACAAACTCCCGGCTGACCGAGCCACTTCCGCTTATACCGAGCGGTCCCTCGTTTCGCGGGCATCGAGATCGGCCCGCATGTATTTGGCGATCGCGGCAGCTTCCGGCGTGCCGACGGCTTCGAGTCCGGCGATCGCGGTAGCGATGTTTTCCGCTGGATGGTTGCGATTAAGTTTGAAAAGACCGATCAGCGAATCGACGCGCAATTCCACGCCGACAATCGCTTTCAATTGCGATTCCATGTAATCGGCGGGCGCCTCGTCGATCGTCCAATTCGCGCCAACGCGTGCTTCCTGCGCGTTTGTCAAGCGGCTCACGAAAGCGCGCAGCCACTCTGTGTCGTGAATGAAACGCGCGCGGCCGCGCGCCTCAACTGCTACGTAATCAAACGTCGGGACCACGCGCCCGCTGGTTCGTTTGGTCGCATACCAGGTCGGTGAGATATAATGATCCGCAACGCGAAAGAGCGCAACGCCGGTGCCATCGCCGCCGCGCCATTGATCGTTGGCACGGGCGATGTGCCCCTCGAGAAAAAGCGTCCCGTTCTCCTGGCGGGCCAGCATTGGCATGTAGGTGACGGCGGGTTCGCCTTCGGCCACGGTGATGAACGTCGCAAGCGGATTTGATGCGATCAGCGGAAGCAGCAGTGCTGGATCGTCGGCACGGACGTGAGGCGGGCGGTAGGTCATTCGAGCGCAACTCCCTTGCGAGCAAGCGTGTAAGGTGTTTTCGTGAGCACGCTATTCTCTCCCATCGGTCTGCGAGACGTCACGCTCGAGAACCGGATCGTGGTTTCGCCGATGTGTCAATACTCATCGACCGACGGCAACGCCAACGATTGGCACGTTGTGAACCTCGGCCATTTCGCACTCTCCGGGCCGGGCTTGGCTTTTTTCGAGGCAACCCACGTGAGCCCCGAGGGTCGCATCACGGACTGCGATCTCGGGCTGTATTCCGACGACAACGAGTCGGCAATGGCGCGCGTGATTGCATACATCCGCCGCTGGACGCGCAGTAAAGTCGGCGTACAACTGGCGCATGCAGGACGCAAAGGCTCGACCATTCCGCCTTGGCAAGGCGGCGGTCCGGCAAGTGGAGAGCATGCTTATAAAACCGTCGCGCCTTCGGCGCTACCGTATGCCGATTGGCAAACGCCCACGGCGCTCGACGGAGCCGGTTTACAGAAAGCGCGCGGTGATTTCGTTGCGGCCGCAAAGCGCGTGCAGCGTCTTGGCGCCGACGTTATCGAACTGCACTTCGCGCACGGATATCTCGCGCACGAATTTCTCTCGCCGCTTTCCAACGTTCGAACCGACGCGTACGGCGGTTCGCTCGAAAATCGCATGCGTTTCCCGCTCGAGCTTTTCGAGGCGGTTCGCGCCACCTGGCCGCAAGAGAAGCCGCTCGGGGTGCGCATGTCCGCCAGCGACTGGGTTGAAGGCGGATGGGACGTGCCGCAGTCGATCGCATTCGTACGGGAATTACAAAGCCGCGGCTGCGACTTCGTCGACGTTTCCAGCGGTGGGCTCTCGCCCGACCAAAAGATCGCACTCGGGCCCGGGTATCAAGTGCCGTTTTCGGAAGCAATCAAAAAGGCGACCGGCATGACGACGTTCGCGGTCGGCATGATTACCGAGCCTTCGCAGGCCGAAGAAATCGTCGCGAGCGGGAAAGCCGATTGTGTTGTGCTGGCACGCGGATTTATCCGCAATCCTAATTGGGTCTGGGATGCGGCCGACGAGTTGGGAGCGCAGGCGTTCGTGCCGCCGCAGTACTTGCGCGCCCGCAACACCAAGGCTTGACAGCGGGGTGTACACTACTTGAGGATTTCCTCGTTAGGCGAGGCGTCTGCACGAGAACAGGCCGCTGCCCGGAAAGGTCGAGAGACCCCAATGGGTTACCAGGCACCGTCGAATCAAGGCGGTATCTAATGCGGCTGTCCTAGCGCCCTTCGACAGGCTCAGGGTGACACGGCCCTTCGACAGGCTCAAGGTGACACGGCCCTTCGACAGGCTCAGGGTGACCACGGCCCTTCGACAAGCTCAGGGTGACACGGCCCTTCGACAGGCTCAGGGTGACACGGACTACGGCGTGCGGTGCTGAAGCTCAACGTTGAGGTGAAGCGGAGCGGCGAACGCTGCGAGCGATCAACTCATCGTACGAGGATGTACGATGAGTTTTTATTTTTGCCGGCACGTGGCCGCGAGGGGGGTGAATGCTTCGTATGGACGATGGACCGAGTCGATTTCCGCGGGCTCGCGAGAGCCGTTTTGACCGCGCCGTCCATGCGGCGCACGCACACTTTTTCCCGTAAGGAGGCCTTGTGCCATGAAGGCATTGCTGGCATTTCTCCGTTTTGCTGCGCCGATTGCAGCGCATGACGACACCCTGCGAGCCAATCAGTTTGACGACGTGACGCGGTTCAGCCCGTACGTCGCGATGCTGCCGCTGTTCAACGGATAGGCAGTCATGGCGACATGGCTATGCCGTTTGACGACGTTCCTGACGTCGCATTCATTAATGTCCTTAATGAACGAATCGCGCAGCAACGCAGAGAAATGCAAGATGAATCGCATGTGGCTTGTGGTTCGCGTCGCGCAAATCGCACTTTCACACGGATCGATTTAGGGGAGCGGCATCACCGGTGTTCCTTGAAGCTGCATTGGCTGCGACGATCTGCGTGCAAGGTGCGCAAGCTGCGGTGTCGGACAAACCGCCGGCGGCGCCTTCGGCAAGACCGTCGGCAACGCCGTCACCGGCACCTTCACCGTCACCGATCCCCACACCGGGTTTCGCTCTACACGTGCAAGGCGCAAACGTTTTCGTTTCGCAAAACGCAAACGGCCCGGGCCTCTCGCCGCCCGAGGCGCCGGCGTTCAAAGCCGGACTTCCAATCTCGCCGATGTCGCCGTACGACTGGTTCACCAGCGCCGCAATGACGCCCGGGAACGCCGGCCAATTGCAATATCTCCTCGACGGTACCGACCGTTTGCGTAACGTAACGATCGATGCCACGGTGCTCGTTGGTGCATACGCCGGCGATTTGAACAACTTGATGTACTGGGGCGAGCCGTGGGCCGGCCCGCTCGATCCGCATGAAGGTCATTCGCCGATCGATTACTCCATCAACTTCCCAACCAGTGGCGGCAGCGGCATCGAAGGAGGCGCAGCGCAAGCCGTGTTTCCGTACAATGCGTCGATCGCAAGCAACGACGGCTCATGGAAAGTTAGCGGCGGCTACATCAACCTTACTCAGACCGATCGCTTCGTCTTTGCACCGCCGGCCGTTACGAATTCGTCGCCGTCAATCGGGATTCAAACAGCGGAGACGCTCGGCCCAGGTATGCCGAACGTCGCCGCATGGACTCCATCGCCGTCATCGTTGCCGCTGCTGGGCGCGGATTTGGTCTCGACGCACGGCGATTCGACGGTGGAACTCACCGATGCGTTGTTGCCGGTTTTGCAAGGAACGCAGGCGCGCCTTGCAATGGGTTCATACGTTTTGGATCGAGGCGATGGCGGTCGCTTCTCAGCTCAGGTGGCGAACATCTCGACCTCCGGCGATCCGATCATGACGACAACGTTTTTCGGCGCCGATCAGAAGCTCTATCCCGGACCTCAGGGGCGTCTGTTCTCGAGCCTGCTGCAGAACCAAGTACAAACGACCGCGGGCGTGCGGGCGCTGATGCATCCGTATCGCGGCGATGACGTTCTAATTGAGCTCGGGCAAACGTGGTATCACGATGGGCTTGCCGTGGAGCCCGGCACGCAGAAGCCAGGCACGTACGAACACTTCGCGTTCACGCGACACTTCGATAAGAGCCTCGACGCAGGGCTGGAGTACTACCGCTTCGATCCGCGATACGCAACCGTGATCTTGCCGTACGGTGTGCCGGAAAATGTGTGGAGCGTCGCGTGGTCATGGCCCGGACAGTGGCTGAAGTCGACGTACGAGTCGATAGACAACACGGTAATCGGAATCAACCGCGAGGGATTTCGCACGCATGCCGATTACACGCACGGGCGTTTAGAATTACATGCTGATGCGTACGTGTGGCGTCAGGTTGAGCCGATCACGCTTGCGAATGCCTCGCAAGAGGGATGGATCGACGGATTCTTCCTTCCGCAATTCGACAACGATGCCACGCGAGGCTGGCAACATCAAGTCGCGCTTTATGCCGCCTGGCATTGGGCAAACGACGATCTCGTGCTCGACTCGGTGTGGGATCGCTCGTACCGGCCTGCGATCGATCCGATCGATTTCGTCAGCACCAATTATCCGCAGATCATTGCCGGCTTCGAGCACCACTGGAATCAAAAGGTCGTGGCAGCCACCGGCTATGCGCGTTATAGCGCAAACGGAACGTGGTCCACGACGCCCATCGAAGGCGTCTACGGCGTGGGCTTTGCCGGCGCAGAGTGGAACTTCAGCGCAAGCCGGCAGTTGCTCGTCCAATTCCGCCGCTATACCCTAAACGGGCTGCCCTCCCAACCGGGCGGGCCCCCGCCCACAATGCACGGCACCGCGTTGGTGATGGATCAACGCGTGGAATTCTGATAAGAATTGTGGTCACCGGGCAGGGGTATCACTCGAGCAACCCTAATGGCGCCGGGTTCTCCCCCTGTAGTTTGAGGAGGTCGGCTACTCCACGTGAAGATCGTGGTCACGGTCAAGCTCGTGCCGGACCCGAACGCCGAGAAGCGTATCGACGAGGGAACGAAGCGTTTAATTCGCACCGGTGTTGAAACGGTGCTCAATCCGTATGACGAGTACGCGCTCGAAGCCGCGCTACAGATAAAAGAGAAAGTTGGTGGCGATACGACCGTCACGGTCTTTAGCATGGCACCCGAAGCGTTGAAGGAAACGCTGCGCAAAGCCCTGGCAATGGGCGCAGACGACGCAGTGTTGCTCAGCGACACAGGCTTAGCAGGCAGCGACGTCTGGGCTACGTCTTATGCGATCGCGCACGCGCTCGAGAAGGCTGGCTTCGATCTGCTGATCGTAGGCGGACTCTCGGACGACGGCTCGACCGGCGCCACGCCCGGCGCGCTGGCCGAGTATTTGCAGACACCGCTCGTAACCAACGCGCGCAAGGCAGAAGTGAGCGGATCTCCTTCGACGGGCTCAGGATTGAAAATCGAGCGCGAAACCGATACGGGCTATCAAGAAGTCACGGTTCCGCTGCCATGCGTGATGACCACTGCGCTGACGTTCGGCGAACCACGCTACGCTTCACTCAAAGGCATCATGGGGGCCAAGAAAAAGACGATTGCGGCGCTGACCCTCGCCGATCTTGGCTTGGAGCTTCCTGTCGGTCAAGCCGGTTCGAAGACCGAGTTGCTCAGTTTTGCTCCGCCTCCGGCGCGCGGCAAGGGTTCGGTGGTTGAGGCTGCCGACGGAGCGGCAGGCGCGAAGGTCGTCTTCGATTTCCTCAAAGAGCGGAAGCTCGTCTAGTATGAACCACGTTCTCGTTTACGTTCAGCACAAGGACGGGCAGACGCCGAAAGTCACGTTCGAGATGGCCACGCAAGCGCGCAAGCTCGCCGATCAACTCGGCGGCAAAGCGCATGCGCTGGTCGTGGGCGCCGGAGCATCGCAGCTCGGACAGACGCTTAAGACCTATCCGCTCGATACGATCCACGTGAACGATGACGCAGACGTCGATAGATTCTTGCTCGATCCGGTTGTCGATTATCTGGACGCTGCGGCGCGCGCGATCGGACCCTCCCTCATTCTGGTTGCCAACACGCTAACCGGCAAGGACGTTGCCGGCCGTTTGGTCGGCCGCCTAAATGCCGGCATCTGCGCCGACGCCACCGATTTCAAAATCGAAGGCGGCGCGATCGAAGCGGTCATGCCCAAGATGGGCGGGGCCTCGATTACGACGTGTAAACTGCGACCGGGCGACTACGGAATCGTCACGATTCGTCCGAACGCTTTTTCCGCGCAGCCGGGCGGCGCCGGTGCGGCCGTTCAAGCGATCGAGAAGCCGTCAGGCAAGACCTATAGCGTGGTCGTCGAGAAAGATGTCGAGGAAGGATCCGGGGAATTAGCGCTCGAGGAAGCACCGGTCGTCGTGGCGGGCGGACGTGGATTGGGCGGCCCGGAACCCTTCGAGTCGTTACTGCGGCCACTCGCGGCCGCACTCGGGGGCACCGTGGGCGCTTCGCGGGCTGCGGCCGATGCCGGGTGGGTTCCGTACAGCTTGCAAATCGGGCAAACAGGCAAAACGGTAAGCCCGCCGCTCTACATCGCGATCGGTATCTCCGGCGCGATACAACACAAGGTCGGCATGCGTTCTTCAGGTACGATCGTGGCAATCAACAAAGACGGGCAGTCGCCGATCGCCGAATTTTCGGATCTCCTAGTCGTAGGCGACGCATTCGCCATCGTGCCCGAGCTCACCAAGCTCGTGCAAGCCGCAAAATCATAAGTTAGGATCTAGGTTCACGTTGAAACAGTTCGCATTTTTGCTCACGACGCTCGCGGCGTTCGCCGCGGCACTGGTTATCACGCAACCCAGCGCACAGGCCGGCCTGTTCGGCGGTGGGGGCAAGAAGGCCGCCGCATCAGCCTCGCCGTCGCCGTCGCCATCGTCGTCCGCATTGCCGACCGCATCGCCGGAACCGCCGTCGGTCGCAATTCCGCGTCTTGAGGACAAGCTCAAGGCCAACCCAAACGATCAGCAGTCCATGACGGAATTAGCCGGGCAATTCCTGGAGATCAGTCGTCCCGATTATGCAGCGCAGCTCACCCAGCATCTGCTGCAGATGGGCGATAAGACGTCGCAGGTTTATTATCTCGACGGTCTTGCAATGCAAGGGTTGGGGCGCCAGGACGCTGCGATCGCCGATCTCGAGCAAGCGGAAAATCTCGACCCGAGCAACATCGGCGTGCTCGAGCAGCTTACCGATTTGTACCTCAAGGCGAATCGTTTCACCGATGCGGAGCGCATCGCCAACCGCAGTATCGTACTGAACAAGGGCGATGCTGAATCGTACTCGATGCTAGGCGCCGTCTATGCGACCGAGCAGAGGTACGACGATGCGCGCGCTCAATTTGAAATCGCAGCGGCGAAGGACCCGAAGAATTCGGATCCGATCATGCAGATCGCGCAGACGTATTCGGCGCAGAACAACACTCCGATGGCGCTCCAGACGATCGCTCGCGCGCTCGCCATCGATCCGAAGAACGTGCAGGCACTGGTGTTCAAGGCCGACCTCTACGCCCACCAGCACGACGACGCGCGTGCTTCGGCGGCGTACGACGATGGGATCGTTGCTGCGCCTGACGATGCTTCGAAGGTGCAGATCGTCGTGCGTAAGGCTGCCTATTTCATCAATGATAAGAAGTACTCGCAGGCCGAGGGCATCTTCTTACAGGGCATCGCGCAGTATCCAAAAGTTCCCGAGATCTATCTTGCCTATGGCGACTACTTGGCCTCGCAGAAGAATTTGGACAAGGCGAAAACAGAGTGGCAGATGGCGCTGTCGATCGACAACGACAGTACTGATGCGCTCAGCCGGCTCGCGCAGCTTTCGCTGCACGAAGGGAAGTATCAGGACGGCGTGGTCTACCTCAAGCACCTCACGTCCGTTCAGCCCGATCCGACTGCGTTTGCGCTCCTGGGTCAAGCGTACTCGTTCCTCCACGATTATCCGAACTCAAAGGACGCGTGCAGCAAGAGCTTCCAACTGCAGCGCACGCCTGATTCGCTCGGATGCATCGCTGGTGCCGATTTCGAGCTGAAGAACTACAAAGAAGCCGCGCAGATCTTCGACGTCCTGGACAATAACGCTAAGGGCTTCTTGGATCAGAGTCCGCAGTTGCTGTACGTTGCGGGAAAATGCTACCAGCAAACCAATCAGCCCCAGAAGGCCGTGATCGCCTACAAGCGATTGCTGCCGATGCTTCGCAAGGGCACAAAGCAATACGCCCAGATTCAAGGCTGGATCGCGGATTTGAGCAAGCCACCCAAGCCGGCGCCGAAGAAGAAGAACTAGGGAACAACTGAAACTCGTCTACGACGCGCTCTACGGCGACCATCTGCGCGGCATCGGGCATCCGGAATCACCCGATCGCGTGGAGGTGGTCGCTGCGCATTTGACGCAGCGCGGTCTCGCAACCGATATCGCCGCCGCGCGCGATGCAAAAGACGAGGAGATCGAACGCGTTCACGCGCCGGGCTATCTGGAGTTAGTCAAACGAGAGATCGGCGATCTCGACGGACCACGCTACCTTTCCACCGGCGACGTCGTCGTGGACGCGCGCACGCTCGACGTCGCGCGGCGCGCCGCCGGCGGGGCGATCGCCGCAATGGATGCTGCGGTAGCGTCATCGCAGCCAGTGTTCGCGCTGGTGCGCCCGCCCGGCCATCACGCCGAATCGCGGCGCGGCATGGGGTTTTGCGTATTCAACAATGCGGCGATTGCGGCTCGCGCGTATCAAGCGCAGTCCGGCGGGCGCGTCTTGCTCGTCGACTTCGACTACCATCACGGAAATGGTTCGCAAGATGCCGTAGGTGCCGGTTTGAGTTACATTTCCACGCATGCATCGCCGGCCTATCCCGGCACCGGGCGCGAAATAGCGGTGCTGGACGGTGACGCTTTGGTCAACGTGCCGCTACCAGCCTCCGGAATCAGCACCGAGGCGTTCGTCGCGATTTGGGAGATGCTGCTCGGACACGTGGCGGCCTTGGTGCGGCCCGACCTGATCGTGGCAAGCGCCGGATTTGATTACGTCGCCGGAGATCCGGTCGGCGATCTCGGCGTCGACGTGAGCGCGGCATCGTTTCTCACTCGCGCAATCAATCGTACCGCGCGCGAGCACTGCAATGGTCGTGTGGCCTACGTGCTAGAGGGGGGTTACGATATCGACCAGTTGACCGAATCGATCGCGCAGGTAATCGCGTGTACGGACCGCGGCGAGACGGCGCAAGCCGGTGCCCAGCCCGATTCGATTCCAGCCGCGCAGCGTGAGCTGCTCAAAGCGGTCAAGTTTTTGTAACAGACACACCTGCCCGCCGGGTGGTGCGGTATACTCTGGGGGCCGACGGCGTTTATTATGACGCCGCTGGTCGTTGCCGTGCTAGCCGCATCGGAGGCAGTTATGAGTGCGATTTTTCTGGCGGTCTTATTGGGACTCGCCGGTCTTGGCATAGATCTCGGATACATTCAGTTTCAGCAGCCTGCGCAGCAGTCGGCCGCCGGCACCTGTCTCTATGTTCTCGGCGCGGGCATCTCGACCGCCGGAGTCGATTTTGACGCTCCTCGTTGCGGCGTGGTCGTTAACGGTCCCGTGAGTTCCTCCGGCGGTATTATTAACGCCGGCTACTTCGGTTACAGCGGCACGTTGAGCAACACCGGTACGACGTTTTCCGGAGCGCAGCCGACTCAAATGGCGCCGGCAGTTAACCCGTGTCCGAATATCGCGGGATGCAATTACCTCACGAACAACGCGCCGACGGGAACGTCAATGTCGTCCTTCATCCAAAGCGGCGGGTCACTCGCCCTGCGGCCCGGCACGTATGGCAGCCTTTCCTTGTCCGGGGTAAACCTAACGCTATCGCCTGGGCTCTACGTCTTCACCGGCAATGTTTCCGACGCGGGCGGCACGATTACCGGATCCGGCGTTACGATTTACCAACGCAGCGGCGGCTTTTCGTCTAACGGGGCTTCGGACTCGCTCTCGGCATGCACCGCGTCTTGTTCGAACGGTGCGGTCTCCGGTGTTCTCTACTTTCAACCGGCTCGCAACTCGAGTGGGTCAAACTTTTCTGGTGCGTCGGCCACGTACGACGGTCTCGTGTACGCTCCCTCCAGCGCGGTATACATGTCCGGCTCGGGCCGAGGCTACGCCATCTATGTCGTCGGATCCGCAAGTTTGGCGGGCGGCACCTTCTCCGATACGCCTACACAGCAGAATACTTGACGGCGACCGGGTTCAGGCACCTACGGCAGGACGCTGGCGCCGATCTTTTCGAGTTCCGGTAGACCCAGTTCACCAACAAGGGCGAAATGGCGGATGCCGTCGGACCACGCCAAGAGCGTCGTCGGCCCGTCCTCGACGTACTGCGCCGAATGACCGGCAATGCGCGTGTCCGATGGGCGATAGCGCGAGAGGTCTACGGCAGCGTCTTTTTCGTTTTGAAACAGCGACACCGTGCGAATGCCGTCGGTGTAGAGAAGTTGTAGCGTCGGCACTGACTTGATAGAAATCACATCACCGGCGACGGGCACGAAGCCCTCGGGCAAATACTTGGGCTCCAATGCTTTGAATCCGGCAGAAGAGATGACGTGAGGGATGTCGCTTGAAGGAATGGCACGTTCGGTACCATTCACGCGCCGCAGTCCTCGCGGCAGTTCGAAAATGGCCGTCGGGATGGCATTCGTGTAGCGCAGCTGCTCGACGCGCGTTTGCGCGATCAGCGAACCGTTGGCGGCATACTGCTGCCGCTCGAGTACCAGGCGCGTGGCAGCATCGATTCGCACGCGCATCGTGGTTTGGCCCGTGTATTTGTTGTTGAGCACGACGACGTGCACGTGCCGGCCGTCGAACATCTCGTCGGGGGTGTAGACGGCGTTATAGTTCGACATCAAAACATTGAAGTTGTCGTTGGCAGCGACCTGGTCGTCGAGCTCGTCGTCCTGAGCAACGACGACGTGCTCGCGTTTGACATCGATCGAATACGTCGTTGCGCCGCGCGAGATGATCGAATCTCCATAAAGATCTTGCGGCGCGATGTACCAGCGCCGAGTTAGGTTTGGGGCCCGGTGCTCGATGCGGTAGATCGCCGCATCCGAGCGCTCCGCTCCAATGCGCAGCACTTGCACTTCACCCACGTACGAAACGCGTTGCGGAGCGCTGAGCGCGCTGCGCAAAAGAGCGATGGCCGGAGGGCGGGGGGCGGCACCGAAGAGCAGCGCCGCAAGCAGCAGAGTAGCGCTAGCGCTCCGCGTCATCCGCGGCCACATCGCTGGCTCCGCTCGATGCGAGCCACTGCTGATCCGACGCGGACTGGCCCGTGAACAGCGAGGACGGCACGGTCGTGCCTTCACCGAACGGTATCGTGCTCGTGAGCGCGGCGTGATCGTCGAGGTAGTACGCCGCATCGATGATCGTGGTCGAGCCATGACGCAGGTTCGGGCCGTAGCCCAAGAAGGCAGCAATTGCCAGCATCGCGACCAGCGGAATTGCTACCGCCGGGCGCCAGATTGCGGCAAAGCGTGAGCTCCATGAAGGTGCGGCGTCGGATTCGACGGCGTTCCAGATGCGCTCCCGCATGCCGAGGGGGAACTCGCGTTCGCTTGCAACGGCATACTCGCCGAGCAATTCGGTGACGCGTGCGTGTGCGTCATAGTTTTCGCGGCAATGCGCACAACTCTCGAGGTGCAGCAAAAGCGCCGCGTCGGCGCCCGGAGCGAGTTCGCCGTGGAGGTAATCGATGATCTGTTCTTCGGTTGGATGATTATTCATGATGGCTTTGCTGGCGACTCGATCAGACGGCGTAATTGATGCCTTGCGCGATGCAGCCGCGAGCGCACCGTGCCAATCGAGCAGCCGACGATTTCGGCGATCTCTTGGTAGCTGTATTCCTCTATGTCCGCGAGGATCAACACTTGCCGCTGCTCCAGCGAGAGGGCTGCCAGCGCCTTCGACATGTCTTCACTCAGCTGCCGGTCAACCAACTCTTCAATGGGCTCGACGGCCAGGGGCCGGCTCCCACCGAACGCCTGCGGGGCGTTATCCTCGGGGATCTCCTCCTGGTAACGTCCTTTCCGCCGCCGAAGTTCATCCCTGTGAAGGTTCGTAACGATCCGGTAGACCCAGGAAAGGAATGACGTCCCCGGCGCAAAGCTGCGCCACGCCCGATAGACCCGGATGAAGGCCTCCTGGGTGAGGTCGCGGGCGTCGGCCTCATTGCGGGTAAGCCGCAGCGCGTAATTATACGTCGCCTTGCCGTAGTCGGCAATCGCACGCTCGAGAAAGGCGGCCTGCTCAGGGGTCGGCGGTTCGAACGGCTTTCGCGGGGCAGCCATGAACGGGCTCTACGCAGCCCGGCTCCAGATGACCCGCCCGATGAGCCACAAACTCACCGTCACGACGATCCCGATCAAGATGAAGAGCGCAATCTCGAGCAACACGACGCCGGCGAATTGACTTCCACCGCACAGCGCTACGACGCTCGCGATCAACGAGAGCTTGAGCCGCTCGAACGGATTGCTGGCCATTCCGTCGACTGCGCGCGCCTCCGCAATCACGGCGCGTGGATCCCAGCCCGCAGTATCGACCACGTACGCAACCCTACCGCTCGGCGTGACGATGTAGAGCCGGTCGCTGTGAATGTAATCGTCGCTGCGCGTTTGCAACGACGAAATGCCAAACTCATCGAGGACGCGTTGGATCGTCGAGCCGGTTCCCGTCAACAGCGACCAGATCGCGGGGTTTTGACCGTATTGCTCTCCGTAGGCGGTGAGCACCGCCGGCGAGTCGTAGGGCGGATCGAGCGTGATCTCGACCAGCGCAAACCGCGCGGGATCCAATGCGTGCTCCAGTTGCGCGTATTTCGAGCTGATGGCGATGCACACGTCGGTATCGGGGCAGCGCGTAAAGATGAACGAGAGCAGCACCGTCTTGCCCGCAAAGGCGCTGCTCAACTGAACGAGCCTCCCCTGCTGATCGACCAGCAAGGCACTGGGCAGCGGCTTTCCGATGTCAACGGGGACGACGCGACCTGGGTTGGGTATGCCCGGTGAAAACGCCGCGGCTGCAATCGGATCGCGCAGCGTCCACGGCAGCGTCGAGCGGTCGAGAAAGCCATCGATGCCGGTTCCACTGCGCACGCCGATCGACGGCGAGAAACGATATCGCCGTGTCTGCGCAGGAACCGTACGCGTGATCGCCGCGCCTTGCACGATCGCCTGCCCAGCACCCAGCGGCGTGATGACCACGCCGTGGAACGGAAGCAAGACGGTGAATAGCAGCGCGTGGATCATTGCAGCAAGATTCGGAAATCGCCTTCAAATGCATGCAGCGAATCGTCGTCATCGTGGATCACACGCTCGTCACCGCGCCGATCGATGAGAAACGTATAGGAACTGTGTGCTTCGTCGTAGCCGCCGCCCTTTTGCGGCGCCAAGCGCTGCGCCCACACGTGATAGGAATGCTCGACGTTTGCGACGGCTGCTTGCGACCCGGTAAGCGCGACGATGCGTGCCCCCGCGAATCGCCGGATGTACGCGTGCAAGACTCCCGGCGTATCGCGCTGCGGGTCGACGGTCACGAAGGCGATCTCTGCGTTTTTCGCCGTCGCGTGTTCCTTTCGCAGGGCGGCGGCAAGCTTGGCGAGCGTATCGGGGCATGTGTCCTGGCAGTGCGAATAGCCGAAAAACAGCGCGACGACTTTCCCGCGCTGCTGCGAGAGCGTCCACGGTAGGCCCGTATCTGCGGTAAGCGTGAAGTCCGGAGCGGGTTTGACGGGAAGCGCGATTCCGGAGAAGTGCTGCGCGTTCGCCGCGCAAGCGGTTAGGACGGCGAACGTGAGAGCCGTCGCGATGATGCGGATCAACTGCCTGGGTGAAGCGCCGTCGTGATCATGAAAAAGACGCCTAAAACGATGATGACGGCTGAGAGCGAGAAGGTAATGGCGTTGCCGAGTGCGGTATTGTGCCGGTCACCGATCACGCGCTTGTCGTTAACCAGAACGAGTAGGAAGCACAGCACGACCGGCAGCACGAACCCGTTGAACGCCTCGACGTAGACCGTGATTTGCACCAGCGGAAGGTTGGGAATCAGCACGACGGCGGCGGCGATCACGACGCATGCGACGTAAAGCGCGCTGAAGCGCTTCGCGCGCAGACCGTCGTTGAGCGAGCAGCGCCAGCCGAATGCTTCACCGAAAGCCCAAGCCGTGGCGAGCGAGACCACGAAAGCGCCGAGCATCGACGCACCGATGAGACCAACCCCGAAGGTAACGCCGGCAAACCGTCCGACCAGCGGCTGAAACGCCATCGCTGCATGTGCGGCGTCGCTGACCGGAATATGATGGACGAAGAGCGTTGCTGCGGTGGTGATGATGATCGCGATCATGATGCCCTGCGTGAGCACGGCGCCGAGCGCGGTATCAAAGCGCGCGAAATTCAAATCCGGTACTTTGAGGCCTTTGTCGACGGTAGCGCTTTGCTGGTAGAAGATCATCCACGGCATGATCACGGCACCGATGTTCGATGCGATCAGCAGCAAGTAGTTGTAGTCGTTCAACGGCTGTTTGCCGAAGATGCCCTGCATCACGATCGCGTGAATCGGCGGATGCGCGGCAAATGCTGCGGGAATGAACAACAATTCGACCGAGCACAAGGCGAACGCGAACATCTCGGCACGTTTGTACTTTGCCGTGAAGATGACGACGACCAGCAGCAGCGCGGCCAAGATAACCAGCGGCGCGGGCGGCAGACCGAAGATGAGTGCAGCTCCTGCGATGCCCGCAAACTCGGTGACGAGCGCAGCGACGTTCGTAATCAGCATCGTGCCGAGCGAGACCCATGCCCAGCGTAAGCCGTAATACTCACGGATCAACCGCGCGTGGCCTTTGCCGGTCACCGTGCCCAGACGCACCGTCATCTCTTGCACGACAAAGAGCGGGACGATGAGCAACAACTGCAGCAGAATGAGCTTGTAGCCGTACTGCGCGCCGGATGTTGCAGCCGTCGTGATGCTTCCGGCCTCGGTGTCGGCGAAAGCAACAATCAACCCGGGTCCGGTAACGGCCAAAAACCGCAGGACGATCTGCCAGAAGGATTTGCGGTCGGAACCGGTCGCGACGGGGCGATCCAGGATGGCCATAGTCACTAGTTAGGTTAGCCTAAATTGCCGGGAACCCCCTCCCTTAAAGATCGTTCGCGGCGGCCGATCTTTAGTCGGCCGCAGGGGCTCCAGGCCGCCATCTCGCATCGAACGGGCGCATGAAACCGGCGCTAGCTCTAGCTCGAGTTCTCCTGGGGGCGCTCCTGATCGTCGCGGGGGCACTCAAAATTGGTCACGCAGCGTCGCTGGCGTCCTCGATCGCCGGATTTCGTCTGTTTCCTCCGGCGGTCGTTGCCCCGGCGGCCGTCATCCTGCCTTTCTTTGAAGTGCTCGTCGGCCTGTATTTGGTCGCGGGGCTTTTCACCCGAATCGCGGCGTGGACCGCCGCGGCGATGTTCGCTGCGTACGCTGCCGCGATCGCATCAGCCGTGTTGCGCCACCTGCCGGCAAACTGCGGCTGCTTTGGACCAAACGATTCGTCGACCGCGGACTGGCCGCACGTCGCTTTTGATCTTGCGCTGGCTCTCGTAGCGTTTTTCGTCGCGAAGGGAGCGCCCGGCGCGTTTGCTCTGGACGGGAGAATCAATCGTCGATGAACCAACGGGTTTTGGCCATCGCCTCCGCCGCGGTACTTGCCGTTCTGGTGATCGGCGGCATCCTCTACGTGCGGCTTCATCCTTCGGGTCAGTTGAGCAACGCGTCGAGCGCGCCGGTGAACGCTTCTGCACAAATAGGACAAAAGGCACCGGAGTTCTCGATTCCATCGACGCAGGGACCGTTCGATTTGACGACCGTCGATAAGCCGGTTTTCCTGGAGATCTTCGCGACGTGGTGCCCGCATTGCCAACGCGAAACGGCCGTGTTGAACAAGCTGTACGCGGCGTATGGTTCGAGAGTAGCGTTCATCGCGATTCCCGGAAGCGACACCGCCATGGACGGCGCATCGCCGGAATCGCAATTCGACGTCCTCAACTTTCAGATGCGCTTCAATGCGAAGTATCCGATCGGCGCCTACGACCCGAACCTCACCGTTGCCAAGCTCTACCTGAAGGGCGGCTATCCGACGATCGCCATTATCGACCGCAACAAAACGATTGCGTATCTAAACAGCGGCGAAGTCCCCTACGGAGAACTCGCCGCCGCTCTCAATCGCGTGCTCCACCAATGATCCAACGGCCAGCATCTCCACCGGTCGAAACCTTACCCGAAGCGAGGATCGCGGAAATCGACCAGGCCTTGCACAATGGGGGAAAGATCAAGGCGATCCAGATCTATCGCGAGATAACCCACGCGAGCCTCCGCGATGCAAAAAACCTGGTAGAAGAACGCGCCACCCAAATCGGCGCCGTCGCAAGCTATGCCAAACGTCTGAGCTGGCGAGATTTGATCCTGCCACTGCTGGTTCCGCTGATTTCCGCTGGTTTCATCGCGCCGGCAGAGCGCGAGCGCCGACGTTGTCACCCTGAGCGTGTCGAAGGGCTAGTCTGCGGGTGGGAATGCGTAGTTTGGTGGCGGTACGGTCGGCGTTCCGATTTCCAATACGATTTGCTGGTGTGATTTCAGCGGTAT
>Ga0153924_1000754_pt1 | contig 19292 bp, 27 predicted proteins | sample TSNJ008MetaG_FD_104709 | JGI IMG/M metagenome (GOLD analysis project Ga0153924, IMG submission 104709) | Attine ant fungus gardens microbial communities from New Jersey, USA - TSNJ008 MetaG | ecosystem: Host-associated > Fungi > Mycelium > Unclassified | place: USA: New Jersey, Wharton State...
ATGTGCGGGGGAAGGGTAGTGTCTCTGTGCTCGGAGGTGTCCCTGTACTCTGCAGCATACTTTTGGAGAGTCGAGTCGGCATTTGAGGGTACATATTTGTGTGGATTGAGGGCGACGAGACCGCAGGAGCCAATACCTGTGTAAATTGTGTCTGCCATGAATCTCTCGCGAAGGCAGGCGACAACGAGGTCATCATTGACATTGGGGAGTGCAGAGAGATCGCTGGCGGCCTCGAGGCGCTGATGCGCACTCATGGCTGCGGTAGACTTGCGGTTCATGGTGTCAGGCCCTGGGCCTTGTCGACGAAAACAAGGCGGACGACGCCGTGAGTGGCTCGGTCACCATCAGGTGAACATTCTCATCACGTGCTTGTCTATATTTACAACCAGGTCTGCTACTCAAGATCGAGATCGGTATCTGCCCGCACCGACTGGTACATTCTGACCATCGCATGCACCTGGGCCCAGCGTCCTCCCTCAGTTTCTTCTCCTTGTACACACACACGCTCCAAGAAGGGAAACAGCCGGTCGATTATTCGTGCTAGCCGTAGTGCCGGCACCAGTTGCAGTCGTTCATCTGAACTAGCCACCGTCAGTACTTGCAGCCGATGTAGACTCGTTCTTTCCTCCTGCAATATCGTATTATCCCCAGTTGAGATGGGAATCGTAAGGTGCCTGAGCTCTGGGCATCGCCTCGATAGCACCTGTAGCGCACTGATGGTTGGTCGTTCCATGTCTGTACTCACAAACGGGAGACGGAGCGTATGAATCTTACTCGCCCATGGCGCATCAGCCATGTCTTGAATGTTCATATTCGTCATTTCCATCGTGTGGCTTTCAATTTCCAGGTGTCTGAGCTCAGTGAGGCCGAACAGCGGTGACAGTGCGTCCATTGAAACCTCTGGAATCAGGTCATGTGGGTCTGGGATGTGCACCATCCGGATATAGGTCACTGTATCTCGCCATCTCAGCGCCACGCACGCTAACAATTCCCGTCTGTCCACAGGATCTTCCAACGAGCTCTCAAACCCAATATGCCGCAGTTGCGTCGTTCCAATCTGCACGAGGAATGACTTGACAAACGAGAGTGGCGCCACCAATTCCAACCAGGTCAATTCCCTAAATCCAAATTCTCCTTCGCCTGCACCACTATTTATAGCCACCTTTGCTTCACGACTCGCCGTAGTCTGCGTTTCATTCCGCCTCGAATCGTGCACGGTCATCAATTCGCTCTCCTCCAGATCCATTTCCAGCCTCTCCAGCACCGACAACCGTCCCAAGCTCCTAATAAGCTCGATCCCCACATGCTTTCCCATCCCACGCAAGATCAAACTCCTCAGGCACACACATCTACCTAGATATCCCAACGTATCCTTCGTCAACCCCTCCCCAATCAACGTCACTTGTTGAATTCTCGCTCCCTCGCACAGAAGTGTGTGTAGAAACGTTCCAATGAGTTTATCTTCTACCCCAGTGATCTTTTCAAAATGCAAGAACTTGAGCGAAGGTGTGAGGAAGAGACATATTGAGGAGATGAGAAAATCGTCTGGAGACATATGTGGACATTTGAGGTGACGCAAAGACGGGAGAAGAGGTGTTGAACGCAGTTGTGCGATTCGAAAGTAGACGTGCATCGCTATATCCAACGAATCAGGGTCATGAATATAACAGAAACTCTTCACTCTTCTCGCATAATAATCGAACCTCTCCCAATCAGCTTGTGTTACTTGTCCTCTTAGCACCTACACACGAAGAAAAATAACAACTCGGCCAAATGGAATGACCAAACACTCACATAAATCAAATCACTCTTCTCAAAAGCCCTCAACAACCTGAATAACGGAAAGAACTTGTCCAAACTTTTCCACAGCCGATCCAAACTCGGTTCCAACCAATACATCTTGTTGACCAACGCTGCATTCCTCAGCGCTTTTCTCTTCGTGAGCACCTCCTCTATTGGTAGGGACCAAGTAAACGGCGCGAGTGTGAGGTTTTCGAGAATATGGTCAAGGATGTCGGGTGAAGTTAGAGCGGCCAAAGTTGCTGATGTCGATGATAGGGTAGTTGTTAATGAGGATAGGACAGTAAGGGAAGATGAGGGTGCGAACGAAGTCGAAGCTGAAGAAGATTGCATGAAGACGAGAGCCAAACGACGAAACTGAGAAATCATAATCAGCTCGAGTAGGACTTGTGACTGTAAGCACAGACCGAACAAAAGACCGAAGAATTACAATGTACCCACCAACTGGACGAGGAAAGCCTATTTTTACCCCAAGAATCAGTATACGATACGTTAAGAAATGACCGACGCTCACCCGAAGAGAAGATGAATTAGAAGGCTAGTGAATCGTTGGTTGGACCCTGAACAAGCCCAGGAATAAGAAACAATGAAGACAAGTGCTCGAGCTGCTTGATTTCATTCATCTTTTACCCACGCTTCTCGTTTACGGTATGGGTTTACACAACAAGAGGGAGAGAACAACTCATGTTCCAGGCCAAGGAAAATAAGATATGTGGTATTCTAGATACTTATGAGGCCCTGGATTCTAGGTACTCTATTGTTTGCTCAGCACTACAACGATCGTCAGCTCATCCGTGAATGTAAACGAAGCCGACGTACGTGGCCAGCCCTTGCAAGCCGAGGTGCTTGCCTGCCTCTTCGCGTGCTTTCTGGACATCAGCCATACTAGGTTCCAACTCTAATCTGGGTCTGCTTTTCTTTTGTACATCTTTCTTGTCTCTGATCATTAACCGCAACCTCATGCCTTCGTGGCCAAGGTTTTGAGCGCTGGTCTTTTCGAGGTATTGGTCAAGACCACCGCTCTAACGAATCAGGCAAGCTGCTGACTAGGACGTGATATAGTGTGCACCTTTCGAATGGTCCGCAGAGCACGTGTTGTGACTTTGAGTTTCAGGTCATAGCCCAGTGTTTCTGATCGCAGGCGTTTTGACTGCACATTGGGAAGCCAAGTCCGACGTGTCTTGTGCATGGAAAAAGGAACGTTGTTGCCATACTGTTTCATTTTTCCATGGAAAAGGCCAGACTGGGACCGCTTGAAGGGCTGCGAAATGACCTCGGAAAGACAGGCCAAGCTTGGGAACATGAGTATGTGGTGTTGTTTGGATTTGGTGTTCTGATGGATGATGTTGAGTCACGTGCTTGATTGTCTATTCGACCGAGTACTGCGATGAGCGAAGGGCGGCAATGGGAGGACCCACCGTCGGCGGAGAGTGCGAGCCGGCGGCCGGCGTCGATCGGCGAGTTGGCGGAGCGCGCCACCCAGTTTGAGTGGGACAACTCCCGCGACCTCAAGTACTGTCTACGCTTGGCAGAGCATGCCCGCAACCAGGCAAAGGCTTATCACTCTGCAGGCGACCTCGAGTCTGCCTTTGTTTTGTATGCAAGGGCTGCTACAATCGCCCTGGAAAAACTACCTGCCCATCTACAGTACAGGTCAGTTCTCAAGGACGCTCAGAGGGACAATTTGGGCCTCGTGCGTGATTCTCGGGGCCTCACACGCCTGCTTTCTGACCATGTCGTAGAATGGCCAGGACATCCTCGATCGCATGAGCAGCCTTAAACCTATTCTCGTAGATCGCTTTAATAACTGGCGTGCGGCCCACCCCGAAGCTAGTCTCCTCCCTCTATCAGATAATCAGGACTCTCCAATGACCGCTGCTGATTTCAGCAAGTCCTTGAAAGACGAGGCCGCCGCCTGGCGTCAGTGGCGTAAAAAGCATGAGACACAAGTCCAACAGGAAAGGCAGCGACAGATCCGTCCTCAGCCACACCGTCAGCCCACTCTTGATCGCCGCAAGCACGACTCGATTAGGCATTCCCCAGCACCCTCTGTCGCAGATTATGCCTTTGTTCAGCCTCCCAGTCATGGTCCTGGTTCCTCAAGTACAAAAGTCATGGTTGTGCAACCTGTCAATCCAGGATCATCACAGCACAAGAAACAAGCCGAACAGCAAGGCATCCTTCGTCGTCAACAAGAAGCTGAAGCAGACGCCAGACAAATTCGTCAAACAATCGCTGTCAATAATGCTTTTCCTCGCGAACACCATCAGCAAGGCTCTCTTTCGGCCCATTCTTCTCTCAGCTCTGTCAATAGTATGTTCCCTCCAACGCAGACCTCTTCCCTTGCCACCACACCCACATCATCCTACCATCGAGCCCCTCCCCAAATGTCTACGTCTTCTCAGCCTACAATCTACCCATTGCATCTACAATCCGTTGTCCCACCTCCAGTTGTGGTCCCCGCTCAGCGAACGCCACCACCCCAGAATACACTCACCCCTGTGCGCACTCGAAATGCAACACCTAGTCCTGTGCTGACACCTATCAGTCGACAACCAACGCCCAACCATTCCAGGACTGAGTCTCCTGCCCCTCTTTATCTGTTCCCTGGATCTAGTCCGATCAATCTACATCGGACGCCTACGAGGGCTTCTATTCGTAGGTCTGTGTCACTTTATTAACCATCGAAATTGTGATTGACTCTTTTTCTATCACTCATCAATTCGTGTGCTTTACTGTCCGCCTTGACTCCAACCTAATATCTAACTCTTAGTCACGGGTCGCAAAATTTCTTCAGCACAACTTCACCACCTCCTAAAGACGCACAAGCACTTTTCCCTTCACTGATGTCACCTCATCAACAACAACAAGGGTATTATCCATCACATTATTCAATATCTATGTCCATGGATCGGCTTAAGCTGAACGATACCACCGATACCTCTAGTACATCCTTATTTAATCCGAATATTGGCACTCATGCGCCTTCCGGAAATCTTCCACCTCCGTGGATGTTTGTTTCCCAGGAGATTACGAGGAGTGCTGCCGCAGGTGCAGATGCAGGTGCGGTGCAATCTGCGCAGGGAATTGTGGATGGCGGAGTCAAGTCGAGAAACTCGGGGACAATGGCGTATCACAATCCTTTACCTCCACCTCCGGGAATGGGAGTTGACAATGGTCCGATGTCTTTGTCTTCTGGCAGTGTTCCGTATATTCCGATGCCGCCACCACCGCCGAATTCCTCGTCCGCGAGTCAGGCTTTATCGGCTGATAGACGTATTCCTCCTCCTCCCCTTCCTCTTCCTGCACCTCCTATCTATTCCCAATCTCAATCTCAACACCATTCCAATCAGCGTCAAGAGCAACATCGGCATCGAGATAAACACCGTTCAAGCTCTAGGGGGAAAATATTGAAAACAGTGGTATTACCGCGAGAAGTGCTGCCTCGATTTTTGGCGATAGCGAGTTTGAACACGCATGCGAATATAGAAACGTGTGGGTTGTTACTTGGGAATGAGGTCCGGGTTGATGGTAGTGTTGAGCATGGGCGGTGGCATAATGAGGGTGGGAATAACGAGAGGGAGAAAGTTGGTGGTCAGGGGATGAAGGGAAAGAGTGAGTATGTGGTGACGACGCTGTTGATACCCAAACAGAGAGCGACGAGTGATACGTGTACTATGGATGGGGAAGAATTGGTTTTGGAGTTTGTGGATCAAAGGAGTTTGATAACTTTAGGTTGGGTATGGAAAATGTTTCTCCCCCCCGGGGTTGGAGTGTACTGAAATTTGGGATTAGATTCATACGCATCCTTCGCAGTCTTGTTTTATGTCCTCGGTGGATTTGCATACGCATTCTGGGTTTCAGAAGATGTTGCCGGAATCGGTGGCGGTTGTGTGTGCGCCGAAGAGTAAACCAAAGTGCGTGGTGTGTCTTTCCCCTTCTACATATATATATCCCTATCCCTTTGTTTGATTTTTTTTTTCAACAACAATTGACATTGGTTTTTTTGGTTTAGCTTTGGCATATTTAGATTAACGGATCCACTGGGTTTATCGACGATATTGGAGTGTAGGGAGAAGGAAGCGTTTCATCCTCATCCGGATTTGCCTATATATACTGTACGTATCTCATGTTTTTTCTTTTGTTTTTTTTCTCATTTTTTGGTGGATTTTTTTTTTAGGATGCGGATAGGGGACATGTGCAGATGCGGGATTCGGCGCTTGAGATTATTGATATGCGTTGATGATGATGTTTTTTTTTCTTTTGAGGACTGAGATTCAGTACTTTCTTCCTCTCTCTCTCTCTTTTTTTTGCTTTCCTGTTCTAGAAATGGTTGTATCTGTTTGTCTGCTTGTTGCATGTATAGCTTGTTCTGAAGCTTGTTCTTTTTTTTTTTTTTGTCCTACCTCCCAGTCCTCTCCCCCCTTTTCTTTGTGAATCATGATTTGTATGTGAGCGCTCTTGACCAGATCGACTGGACTACTGGAATAGGAAAGAAATAGGTGTTTTTACGGTCACTCAAGCTGTAGCATAGTGATACTTGGAAACATATAAACCATTATCAGTACCCTAGATGATTTGTTGTATCTCGGTAGAAAAACTTGGATGTCAGGGGTCATTCAAGTTAGTGTTGCCTCGAGAACGAATTAACTTGGATACCGTCAATTTTTATTTCTACTATCCTAAACAAGGCTCGCGAACTTGAGTTCTGTTGCTGGATTTGGAATCGCTATAGTGAGTTATTGTCCACCTGTAGACACATCTGTCGCCTTTGAGTACTGGCCCCGATCTCATTCCAAAGAAGTTCAAATAATGCATCTAATTGACTATCCCGGGACAATTGAAATCCATTACCATGAAAGAAATTCGAGGGCAGGAATTGAAAACCGGTTAAATTCACGGATATCCAATACTTACTCAATCTAAACCCCTCCACCACTTTTCTCAACGGGTATCACCCTCCTCTCTCTGATCTTGGTCTTGAGAGAACCTGTACCAGCAAACTTGGCAGGTGAAATGCTGACCTCTCTCAAACCACCACACACTTCCAAAAACGCGTCCCAATCCAAAGTTTCACGGTCCCTAAATCCAGCTTCTTCGAGCACGTATTCGAGCTCCTTGAGTGTGATAGCTTCATATCCTGCCACTTCTTTGATATAATTAAGGACATTCGCAGTAGGAACTTGATTCTTCTCTTCTCTTTGACCAGAAGAGGGGACGGAAGGAGCAGAGGACGTAGCGTATTTGTCAAATACGGATTTGAGAATTCCAACTTCACCGGCTTCAAACCGTGCACGACCGAGGACTCGAATCCTTTCGCCGGCCATGATGACAGAGGTAATAGTACTTCTCTGACTGTTAATGACTCCGACGATATTCAAGACACTCCGGTTGATAAGCGCATGGATGTACCAACAACCCCTTTCAAAGTGTTCGATCCAGCCTCTGGGTTGCATGCGCTCTCGAACACGTCTTACAAAGTCACCGCTGACGTATCCCTCATCTAAACCCATACTTCCGCACAAAAATTCGACAGCGTCGCGAATTTGTTTTCTACGTTCGGTTCGGGACCAGTTCAGTTCCGTCGACATGATATCAATGACACGAGGGAGGGCATCTAGTGCTGCGCGGCTATTGAGGAAGGAAAGACGCATACGGCGAGCGAGAATGTCAACTGCTGAAAGTGCGTATTCATATCTAAGTGCATAGTAGACTTCCGCTTCAATGACTGTGGCGGAGATGATGAGTGGACATAACAGTGAATAGATGAAAGGGGGCGTACAGGGATATTGGGGTACTAGGCGTTTACCATGCAGTGGCCAGCTTTCACCTGTTGGCTCTGCTAATCCACAAACTGTCCATGCACGATCGCCGTAGTTCTCTGAGAGATGTTTTGCTACATCCGACTCAAGGCCGTACTGCAGAATAACGTAGGGATTCGGAATTGAGAAAAAGAGGAAGTAGTACTTACGGTTTGGATCAAGCCAATGAACATGTTCCTGCTCCAGCCATCGCTTCCGACTAGCCGTAGCTTCTCAGTAACACAACTACCCTTTACCTTGTTCTCCAACCCGAACACTCTCACTGCTTCATCAACAGTCTCCTCTGCCATTGCTCTATATGTTGTCCACTTTCCACCTGCGATCGTCAACAGGCCACTCTCGCTGACATGGATCATATGGTTTCTAACCAATCCTTCAGTTGAGCTTGCACCAGGATTCCTGACAAGAGGTCTCAAACCACTCCAAGCGCTCAGAACGTCCCCTCGGCGGACCTTAATATCAGGTGAGAGGTAAGATCGGACTTCCTCTAAGACCCAACGAATATCCTCTTCGGATGCGGAAGGATTCCGCGATACGTGAGCCGGGGAGTCTGTTGTTCCCGCTATAGTGTTGCCTTGCCAAGGGAGAAAAAAGATGACGCGGCCATCGGAGGTTGCGGGGTCAAGAAGACCCATTTTACGAGGGGAGTAGTAGTTGGGCAGGGTAATGTGAACTCCAGAGGAAGGTTGGACGATAGGTTGGTGAGATGGGTTGTCAAAACTGAGAAGGGTATCAGCGAATGGACCAGTCGCGTTGATGATGCCCTGTATTCATGAGTTAGGAGTGGGATGGGGAGGATGGGGTCGATCGAACCTTGGCACGAACAGGAAACTCTTTCCCTGTGAGATTATCACGAACACTGGCACCTGAAAGCTTTCCAGAGGCATCCTTATGAAGCTCGGTGACTTCACAATAGTTGGCGACCTTGGCACCGTGTTTAACGGCGCTCATGATAAGGGCAATATTCATTCTCGAATCATTGTGCTGGCCTGAACGAGATTTAAGTCAAAGTATCAATTAAAGCAATTAGACTTGTACCATCGTAGTAGACAACGGCGCCGACGAGACCCTCACTCTTGAGCATAGGGAAAGTCTCTAGTGCCTTTCCTTTACTCATGACATAAGATGTCTCCATGTTCTCCTTGCCAGCAAGAATATCATATAGCTTGCAACCGGCGAAATAGTAGGGGACTTGCCAATACTTATAGATCGGTAACATGATCGGTAACATATTTGATAGATAAGGTGCTGTCTCGAGGAATATTCGACGTTCATGGAGGGCTTCGCGTACAAGCTTGTATTGGTCATAGTCCAGCTCAAAGACCGCCTTCTGTAGATATCGTACACCGCCATGTACAAGTTTTGTCGACTTGGATGAAGTACCTATTACGAATGACATGTTAGGTCAGGAGCCGCTGGTGGAATTAAGTCATTTATTCACCCGCAGCAAAGTCGTCCCGCTCAACCAGGGCAACTTTTAATCCACGGCTAGCAGCATCGACAGCAACGCCAGCTCCTGTTGCTCCACCTCCTACAATCAATAGGTCGAATTCCTCACTAGGATGTTCTCCCGACTTTCGGAGCTCTGAGAGCATATCAAGCCGCGAAGGCGGCACCCATGGTGACGGTGGCCGCCTTGTCTCTTTTGTGCTAGAAGGGTATGCAGGTCCAGAATTAAGGTACCAGTAGAAGCCGCCTCCCGCAAGTACGGTGCTCCCTGTTGCGTAGGCGAGTGTCCTCCGGGAAAAGAGTCGGCGTAGAACTGACATGGTGACCAACGCCAAAGTAAAAGGCAGTAATAGTAGCAGTAATGAGGCTTTGCCTATCCAGAATGTGATCAATTATGCCCGTTCGTGCCAACTGCACCGCCAACTGTCAAACCGAAGTAAGTACTTCACACACGTTCACAATAGAGCCCTGTAATTAGAAAAATGCACCTTCTACGATTGGTTCGACCTAGAAATCTGACGACGCAAGCGGGAAGAAATGGATAAACCTATCATTGGTGTTCTTCACAATTTATTCGGGAGCCAAGTCTATCCCGGGCCGGTCGAAACGGACCGGATCAGTCCAGCAAACATTTGGAATCACTAGCTCGTATGCAACCTCGTTAGGATCAACGATGAAAGAAATGAGGTCACAAGTGAATCTATATTCTGTCCATCACGCTATCATATTATTACTCTGTCTGGACCAATTTCGAATCTACCTGTGTCTTACTGCTGCCGATGACCACAGTAGCTGTCCACATCCACCGCTGGTCTGGAGCTTGTTATTACCAGCGTCCTCGTTTTTCATTGTCATCAAAACCATCTCAACTTGATTATGGAGGGCCAAACAGCAGGTGCAGGTTCTTCTCAGCCTCAACAACCTGCAGACATACCTCCCACTGCAAGGCAACCACACATCCAATTATCACCTGTCATTGAACGACCTCCACATCACCATGGAGAAGGTGAAGTACCACTTGATTCCCTGGAGAAAACACACTCCCGTGTGTCGATGGATTTCTTCGATCCACAGGGCGTCCGTAGGCTTTCGAGGACATTCAGCCGTCTTTCTGCTCAATCAAGCGAAGAGCCAACTTCCGAGGCAGGTTCTGAAATATCAGAAGATGCTCTGAGGCCTGATGGCGACCGGTTTGACTTCGAAAGGGCTGTTCAAGTATATCTGCGAAAGTATGTTCTTCGAGTACCTTCATCTCGATTCGTACCCAAAACCTTTTCTTTTCTTTTTAGGCGTGGCGAGGCCGGCATCAAGACCCGGCAACTAGGGGTTTTGTTTGAAAATTTGGGCGTTGTGGGCCTTGGTGCATCTGCTAGCTATCAGCAAACCCTTGGCTCTATCTTCAATCCAATTAATATTGTCCGTGCAGTTCAATCGCTGCGCCATCCACCTTTAAGGGATATCCTCACGGACTTTGAGGGTGTTATTCGCCCAGGAGAAATGCTTCGTAAGCCTCTCTCGGTTACGTCGTATGTGTTTATCCACTAACCACAAGTTCTTAGTCGTCCTCGGAAGACCAGGTTCAGGGTGCACAACACTCCTCAAAACACTTGCTAATCGTCGCTCCGAATACCACGCCATTACAGGTGACGTCTACTACGACTCTCTCACTCCTTCTCAAATAAGACAAATGTACCGTGGTGACGTTCAATACTGTCCGGAAGATGACATCCTCTTTCCTACCCTCACTGTTGACAGCACTGTCCACTTTGCCGCACAGACGCGTGCTCCTCAGCCCAGGATTGAGAATCAGACGAGGCGAGAGTACACGAGGCTGATCACGGATGTTTATACGACGATTTTTGGGTTGAGCCATGTCAAAGGAACGTTAGTGGGTGACGCAGCAATCCGAGGTGTAAGTGGTGGAGAGAAGAAACGTGTTAGCATTAGTGAGACACTGGCAACGCGAAGCCTGATCACATCATGGGACAAGCAGGTCTCGTTTCTTCCTACACCGAGTCTTATTCTCACATATTCTTCCCCAGCTCAACGAAAGGTCTGGATGCCTCTACAGCCCTCGAATTTGCTCGTGCTCTCCGTATTGCCACAGATCTCTTACATGTCTCGACCATAGTTTCAATCTATCAAGCTGGAGAGACTCTCTACAACATCTTCGACAAGGTATGCGTCATTTATGAAGGTCGTATGGCGTACTTCGGCCCAGCCTCCGAAGCAAGGCAATATTTCATCGACATGGGATACAAGCCTGCCAACCGCCAGACAACCCCCGATTTCTTGATTAGTGTAACAGACCCCGAAGGCCGAACAGAAAGTAATATTGATGAGGAGTCGGTTTTCGAAGTTTCGGGTCATGACCAAGAGCGTAGAAGTCAACGAAGTTCGACGATTGGTATTGAAAGAAGGAGACCTATCCCTCGCACAGCGATAGAGTTTGCAGAATACTACAAACAGAGCGGGATTCGACAATTGAATATACGAGATATGGAGGATTATAAAGAGCATTTTGTTGGAAAACCTGAATTGGAAGCGAGTTACAAAGAAAGTTCAAGGGCGGAACATGCCAGACATACGAGGAAGAAGGTACACCGTCTTTGTCTATTCCAAAAAGGTGTCCTGACACTCTTGTTAGAGCCCCTACATTATCTCGATTCCCATGCAAGTAAGAATTGTGATGAAGCGTAGACTGCAGATCTTAAAAGGGAACTATACCGCTCAAGTCCTCTCTACATTGTATGTTTTAACTCTGATGCTATTAACCTGAGTGTTCTTAACAATGACTATAGCGTTTTTGTTATTCAAGCTGTCATCATTGGTACGACGTTTGTCAGAATGACAGACGCGACGACTGGTTATTTCTCTCGTGGAGGTGTTCTTTTCTTGTAGGGTCTCATTTCTTCCTTAGGGACTAAGACTGATGGTCATCTCTAGTTCCGTTTTTGCACCAACTCTATTTAATATGTCAGAAATTCCGTCTCTCTTTGCACAGCGTCCCATTGTCCTTCGACACGCTCAAGCTGCAATGTATCATCCTATGATTGAAGCCTTGGCGATGACACTAGTGGACGTTCCATTTACTGTTATCACGATTACTTTATTTGTGGTCGTCATCTACTTTGTTTCGGGTTTACAGACCAGTGCTTGGCAGTTCTTGTAAGTACATCATATCATCTTCACGCCACAAAGGGATTATTGATTCTGGGGTCGTATAAAGTACATATTATGTTTTCATTATTACAGTGGCGATATCCATGAAAGCTTTCTTTCGTGGGTTGGCGGCTGCCTTTCCTGCAGAGGCGCCCGCGCAAGCTGTTGCCGGAGTCTTGCTCTTGGCTTTGTCTCTATATACCGGCTATCAGATACCGAGAAAACAGATGATCGGTACATTAAGGTGGATTTCCTACATCAATGTACGTTCTCTACCAAATTGCAGCTACTTCAGGACGCCTACATGTCATCTCAATAGCCGATATTCTACGCGTTCGACTCGCTTATGAGCACTGAGTTCCATACGGTCAATGGTCCTTGCTCGAATCTCGTTCCTTCAGGTCCAGGCTATGAAGGCATCTCACTCGCAAACCAAGTTTGTCCTATTGTTGGTGCTGAACCTGGACGGGAGAATGTCGTTGGACAACGATACGTTGGGCTGTCATTCGGTTATGAGTTTGGTCATGTCTGGCGAGTGAGTATCTTCAACAAAGAAACATTCTCAAATTGTACTAATCGAGTTCTAGAACTATGCAATCTTGTGTGCCTTTGGTGTATTCTTCATTCTCTGTCTCCTCTCTTTCACAGAATTCAACGCCTCAGCCTCGAGCTCCATGTCCGTTATACAGTTCAAGCGCGGATCAAGATCCGCCGTAATTCAAGAAGCAGCTATGGCCGTTGGAAATGATGAAGAGAAAGAGGCCGTGGCCAAGGAGGAAGCTACAGTCACTGGGGTTGAGGGTGTCGAAGAAGATGAGAAGAAGAAAGAGACAGCATTGAGAGAGGCACCGAAGATGACGAATACTTTTTCATGGCAGCATGTGAATTATGTCATTAGTGCTGGGGGAGGTAAGACGTGAAAACTACTTGATGATGTGAGTGGGTTTGTGAGCCCTGGGAAGTTGACGGCATTGATGGGTGAATCTGGAGCTGGAAAAGTACGTCGTGTTCTTTGTCAAGTATATCTTGGGTGTGACCTCAATGATGATTTTCGAAAGACAACATTGCTGAACGTCCTTGCTGAGAGGGTTGATACTGGTGTCATAACGGGTGATCGGTTCTTCAATGGACAACCTCTTCCGGCAGATTTCCAGGCCCAAACAGGTTACTGTCAACAAATGGATACCCACGAACCTACAAGCAGCGTCAGAGAAGCACTCAGGTTCTCCGCTAGATTGAGACAACCTTCAAGTGTCCCTGTCAAAGAGAAGGATGATTAGTGAGTAATTTTTCCATGATGCGATAAAACTAAGACATTGGGGCCTAGTGCCGACCAGGTTCTGCAAATGTGTGGCCTCGGCTCATTTGCCGATGCGATTGTTGGTTCTCTTGGTGTCGAACAGAGAAAGCGGACCACAATCGGTGTTGAGCTTGCTGCTAAGGTGAAACTTTTCCCCTTCCACCTACTATGTGACTAACTGTACTTGCAGCCTAAGTTGCTGCTGTTTCTGGATGAGCCAACCTCTGGTCTAGATTCGCAGAGCGCCTGGGCTATCGTTTCATTTTTGAGGCAATTGGCAGATAATGGACAAGCTATTTTGTGCACGTCAGTACCCACTTCTTCTTCGTAGATGCATACTTATGGCATTCGGTACCACATCACAATGGTTCAGCATCCACCAGGTATGGATTTTCGAAGCGATGATTCAAATGGGAAAACTGACTGTCACATTAGCCTTCTGCAGAACTCTTTTGTGTATGCTTAACTTAAGATTGGAGGACCCGAGAACTGAAAAGGCTTTTACAGGTCTTTGATCGGCTTCTTTTGCTGCGAAAAGGTGGTCAGACAGTCTACTTCGGTGATATCGGGTCAAATGCAAGCTCTGTGATCAAGTATTTCGAAGCTGGTGGCGGACGGCGCATCCAGCCTGGTGAAAATCCGTGCGTGTCATTCATCCTCGACCTTCTTTCTTTGACATCACTTCAGAGCAGAATATATGCTCGAAGTTGTCGGCGCTGGTGCCACAGCTGTTGCCAAACAAAACTGGTACGAAGTATGGTTAAATGCGAGCGAATGCAAACAGCTGCATGCAGACCTTGAGCACATCCACACTGAGGGAAGAAAACAACCGCCTGTTGGTAGTACCTTGCATGGAGCGTACGCTACTCCGTGGCTGTTCCAGACTAAGACTCTGTTAAGACGACAATACGCAAGTTATTGGCGTAACCCGACATATCTTATGTCCAAGCTGACGCTTAATATCATTGGCGGGCTGTTTATTGGATTTACGTTCTTCAAGTCAGGGAGTAGCATCCAGGCGAATCAGGATAAGCTGTTTGTGAGTAGCACTACTTGTAAGTTTGGGACGGTTGTTCATTCTATCAGGCAATCTTTATGGCCACAGTCCTGGTATGTCGACCATATCTACTGTACCACAATCTAACACTAATCTAACACTGTTTAAGAGTGCTCCTCTTGGAGGTCAAGTTCACGTTCCATATATTAATGTATGTACTCCTCAGGAACGCATGTTCCCAATGATTTTGACAGCTACCTAGATGCGTAACATATATGAAATCCGCGAACGTCCTAGTCGGGTGTATAACTGGTCGGCGCTGACGACGTCGCAGCTTCTATGTGAGATTCCTTGGAACATGATCGGGGCCTCGCTATTCTTCTGTTGTTGGTACTGGACTGTTGGATTTGCCACTTCCAGAGCTGCTTTCACCTGGTTTGTATATGGGGTCCAATTCCCCCTCTATTGGACTACCATTGCTTTAACCGTTGCCTCTGCGTGCCCAACTGCTGAGATTGCTAGCTTGCTGTATTCATTTTTGTTCACATTCGTCTTGACATTGTAAGTCTCTGTACCTAGACTTCTCTGCTCTACTAACTCGACCTCTAGCAATGGAGTGCTCCAACCATACCGTCAACTACGTTGGTGGAAATGGATGTACCGTTTGTCTCCATACACATATCTCATTGAAGCACTCCTCGGCCAGGGTGGGACATTGTCTTTTGGTTGTGTCTTTTTCAATGCTAAAATGCACCGCGCAGCGATTGGACATATGGAAATTAACTGCTCAGCCACGGAGTTGGTGACTGTTGATCCTCCATCTGGTCAAACATGTGGTTCCTTTTTGCAGGAGTATATTTCACGTTCTGGGGGATATATTACCAATCCCGATGCCACGGCTGGCTGTCAGTATTGTTCTGCTCGAACCACCGACGAATGGATGGAGCCCAATTTCAATATTCTCTATTCAAACCATTGGCGGGATTTTGGAATCTTCTGGGGTTATATCGTGTTCAACGTAAGTCACGTTATTCCTGCAATGTCATCTATATAATATTGAACAACACACAGACAATATGTGTTTATGTCTTTACATATCTCATTCGAGTGCAGTCTCATAAACGCTTAATAGACTTCAGTAAACGGAGTGTATCATCAGTCCTCGGCGTATTCAAAATCGGTAAAGGTGATGCTTAGACATGGAGACACCGTCGAGGGAGAGGTCTTTTATCATTATATATAAGTAGGATGTTATTCAAATTTCTAAAACTGATCTCTACTTTGGTCATGATGTTTTAGTCACTGCACCGCCCGACCTCGGTAGCATGGAGCCTATACATCATCAGGTGATGTTGGGAAAGTGATAATTCAGCAGAAAAGGTAAGTTCGTGGGGGCAATACGTAGATCTCGCAATTACGGTCATGATAGCTGATAGAGCAGGACCCCAGAAGGCTAGGCACATACTGCTGTGCCTAGTAACTTTGTATTCCGATCGAGAAAATGTCCAAAATTGGAATTCTGAGAACATTTCACCGAAGATCATTGTAAAATAAAATCGAGATCTTGTTGACCTCATCCTTATGGTAACAATCACAAAAGCAATATGGCTGTTGATATTCCCCCCTTGGTTTTGACGTCCAAGCGGCTGAGTAATCTATGCTTGTCACAAGGTCATCTCATATTGTCAGTTTAGATTTCTCTTCCTCAGAAAGATTTCAGCAGACTTGTTGAGCTTCAGAGCTACACCTGCTACCTGAGGCTCTCTAGTCTTTTCATCAGACAACTTGATGTCGTAGTTGAGCAATATACGAGCAAGGACGGTCTTCACTTCGGTGACAGCGAAAAATCGTCCTGGACTTTTTTTCCACACAGAACGGATAATGAATCAGAATTCAAAAAATTTGAGTGATACTTACCATGCTCTGTTTCCAATACCAAAGGTCATGTATGCCAGGTTCAAAGAGGTCATCTGCCATTTCGAGGGATCCATATCAACAAAGCGGAAACCCTGGAACTCGTGAGGGTTTGAGTAGACACGCTGGAAATACGTCAGAACAATAGATAGATAAGAGTTTTGTTCAACTTTCACCTCGTCTGTATTGATTGCGTGACCGGCTACTCCAAATAACGTGTGTTTGGGAATGAAAGTCCCGTTGGAAAAAGTGAAGTTATCTACCGCCAATCGTTGAGTCATAACTGGATGAAATAATCGTTAATGTTCCGAGTCGGTGGAATCTCATTGATATCGGATGTCTCACCAGCATCTGAACCATGTATGCGTTGCGACTCTTTTATGAAACTATCTAACTTCTTCATTTCTCCGATTGAGGTTTTGTTCCATCCCTCCGCTTCAACAATCATCCATATCTCTTCCCGTAGCGGCTCAATGTACTCATGATGCGCTGCGAGGCAATGGAGAGCATTTGCTAGAAGCTTCAAATTTCAAATTAGATATGCGTAGGGTCACGAGTCGGAGACTTACACCTGACGTAGTCTCGATGGCCGCAACGTGGAGCAGAACTATTCGAAGGACGACATCACGAAGGGTTTGATGGTTCTTATCTGCGCCATTCCATAACCATGTAATCATATCATTCTGCGACGGCGGTAAGCACTGGACTCTGAAAGTGTCGGTCAAACTGACTGAATCTACGTCCGGATTCTCAATGCCCTCTTGTAAACGCTTGTTAAGAACTGGAAGTATGAATGCCTCAATCTCACGTATCTTCCCTTCCGTGTCAAATTGAAGTCTACTTGCAAGACTGTAAAATCCGCTCTATGAAAAAAAAAGATCGTAGAGTAGGACCAGTGACACCTACGGTCTGAGCCATTTCGGAAGAATGCCGAGGGCTGGACCATCCTTCAATACGTGCACAGCGTACTGTTCCATGGCTTCAAGAAATTTTGCATTGGAAGCTGAAAGGGGCTTTTTTTCAGTATACTAGTCCACCCTACAAAAATGAAAGCATACTGAGTTCAGGACCAACGAAGAATCGTGCGCTGAATCTTGAAACAATTTTTTCAGCAGAGAGACGAGTAGGAATGTTTATCCAGCCTTCACCGGTCTGAGTATTCATAGACGAAGAAAAACGCACTGATATATACCTTGATCAGCTCCTGCTAGAAGCATATTTAAGGCCTTGTCTATCTCGTCTAACATGCCGGAATAGCGAGCGCCGATATTTCTCGTCATCACACCACGGACAACCTGGATGTGGTAGTCATCGCCATTTAGCCCTGGACCAATTGTGTAGTCGAGTTGAAACCTCTTTGATTTTGTAGGGTCAATACTATGTCTAGACAAGAGATAGAAGAGCACAAACCTGGTCGAGAGCGGCAATGAAGGATATTTGTTTATTGCTAGCTTTTTTTATATCCTCCAAAAGTTCAGGTGCAGCTACAACTACAAGCCAAAAGAAAGGTGTCGGTATTTTGAAAATGGGGTACTAGGTAGTCAAATTTGTTAAGACAATGTCAGCGATACAATGCATGCACACCTTCTTGTAACCTTCTTGGATCATTTGTGATCCATAATGTATTGCCTTATAAACCCCTATCCACGAGGTGAATAGTCCAGATGGACCTATGGTAGGTATCTTTTTGAGCTATGGTCCTCTTCGTGAGCCAGGCATAGTCAAAACGTTGAATATAATCCATACGGCTGAGTCTTTCCTTTGTATCAAAGCATAGCAGGAAACAGCAAGCCCAAATGCTGCTGGATAAATGATATCAGTGAGAAGCATGTTATTCAAGTTGCAGCGCTGTAAAAGAAGCACTTAGTTCTAAATGCACAGAACTATAATATATTTGTTGGAATATCGAGCGCTACACTAAAAATACGTTAGGTTTCATTCCTGATGATCATTTGATGATGGTAGTTAGAGATAAATACAGGCAGGTGAGATGAAACTCGTTGTGCATTTGCAATGAGTTTTCGCTCCCCCCCTTCTTCTATCTTAACTCATCATGTAAGTCTACCTGTCAAAGAAGCACATCAGTGGGGAGTATAATAATCTGCCTCGGTACTTGAATACACAGAACTAAGGTGTACAGCCTAAAACTGTCTGCTGACAGTGACATAGATGATCACAGATCTTGACGCGACAGACAGTTGAACGTAGTTGGGCTGATCATTGTCAAGTTAGAGATCACTATGCTATCACATCCACTCAAAGCCCTTTTCTGGACGAAACCTACAATAAACATACTGATCAGGAGACGACGTTATCGGATCCGTTCATTTATTTTTTGTGCCTGCTACAGTATCACATTTAGCTGTTCACAAAGTGGACAGGTTCTAGTGTTGTATTACAGTCTTGAAGCAGAACGAGGGACAAGTTGAAAAGAAATTTGAGAAGAATTCAAGAATTCAACTTTCGACAGAAATATTACTAAGGATGTCTCTACGCAAATGCAGCCCGCTCCGTCTTACTAGGCTCGCCAAAGCCGTGGCTTTGGTCATTTACAAAAGAACGTGTACATTGTGCCATTGTGATAGAACTGCCATGTACATCCACATCAACGACAAGACATTTATAAAAGAGGCTGAAAAACTTACGCTCGTGAGATGGGATCTGTTTGATAGAAATTGGAAATAGGCTTCTTGAAAGCAGCACCGCCAATCTTGGCACCTGCTGTCCTGTCCTGAATCGCCTTAATGCCCACCAATGCAATCTCAGACGATGTCTTCTCTGTAATATCATATCTCACAAGCACTGGTGAGATTTCCCACAGCCTATCCCTCAGCTCTAAAATGTTATC
>Ga0153924_1000758_pt1 | contig 19230 bp, 23 predicted proteins | sample TSNJ008MetaG_FD_104709 | JGI IMG/M metagenome (GOLD analysis project Ga0153924, IMG submission 104709) | Attine ant fungus gardens microbial communities from New Jersey, USA - TSNJ008 MetaG | ecosystem: Host-associated > Fungi > Mycelium > Unclassified | place: USA: New Jersey, Wharton State...
AGGTGACTTGACATCCCAATTCAGCGACTTGACATCAGTGGGGACGCGCCACTGCCAAGATGTTGATGGCCATTTTACCTGGAGTCGAACTTTTCAATTTGTGATCGACTCATGGACGTAGGTTCACTTTATTTTTCATAGCCAATTCATTCTGAAAAATATAATCTTCATAGGCTAAATAAATGGAGATGTTCTTTCTAACCCGCTTCTTAGCCGGACGATTCTAATACTGTAACATGGTTCAAATTAAGCGTGAGATGAAGGAACAAATGATTGTAACGCTAAAATGATATCCAACTGAAGATTGATATATGCTAAATAAAAGCCAAAGACGCAATTGCATCATTTACACTCCAATATGACAGTGTAACTGTAGTGGTACCGGGAGGACCTTTGTAGGAAGCGAACAGATATATTCGTTGAGACGAAGCTAGCTGTCACAGCTCTAGGGCATGGAACTCGCCCATAACCCAAAGCAACAGAAAGAAAATGGAAAATAGTGTAGATTCAATAAGAACCAATATCAAGGGAAATGCAGATAGTTCAACTGATGGAATTTGAATTTATCAAAATAAGAAAAAATCTTCACAGTCAGGAGTCGTAAAGTGACTGAATGATAGAGAACTTAGCGGCCTGTGGAGATTCCTGGGCGCCGTTAGCGATCATCTATCAGTGTGGAAAGGGTCAATATAGTATCAACCAAACTTAGGGTTTGACTACCCACTATCACTAAATTTGTACAATACACGTGGTAACCTCGCCTCTTACCTGCAATTATGAAACAAGATCACAAAAGAGATGCCACAGTCCAAGCTTCTTTGAGATCTGATAATTCCTTGTAATGTCGAAAATGGCATACGACAATGAAGAAAAAAGAAATTATGGACAAGATCAAAAAAAATCACCAATGTGGCATTGTGTAGAGGGGCTGATGATCAGACATTGAGGCGTGCCCCCTGAATAGACAAAGGATATTGGTATTGCTAGTACTCGGAGACATGCTATTTGGAGAAAAGTGGGGTTGTTGGCCAAAGCTGAGATTAGCTGCATTGCAAATGGAGCAGAAAATTTCATAAAGCCGAATCGACAACAGGATGGGTTCGTAAGCATGATAAAAACTTGGAGCATGTATGGCGATTAGACGGTGATAGGTTTTATAATCTACCATACATGGACTAGTTACTGCGTCATCATAGGTCGTATTTGGAATTTTCAGTTCAGCAGATAGTCGATCGGAGGAACCAAGGTTGATGTGGGATAAAGATGACACAATATGATGATGATGTCATGCACACCTGTCACGGCAAGCCAAAATGCCGTCCAAAGCTTGTGATCCTGATTGGCAGAAAGATATCCCTGTAGATGAGTTCAGAACAGCTGGGCCCGAGGCGATGGCCTTGCCAACAGGTCCTCTGTCTGAAAGTGATGATGTCAGAGACGCGGACAATACTTTTGCAAATTACAATGATCCATCCAAAGAAGATAATGATAGGAGCTGAAGAAGTTAATGATAGGTGTTTGGCAAAAGGCCTCCCATAAAGGGGCAATGATAAGAATGAGAAAATTGTTTTCTGTACAGTAGCTACTGCACGGGAAACGATTGAAGTTGGCTATCCAGCATCTTTTTAATGAATGTTCATCTCTGTACTTAACGCAAGGCTTGTATAGCACAGAAGTGGAGACACAAGAAGTCCTCTTGCGTCCGTCACGATCTACATATCACACTGAACATACATTTCGGGGGCAAGAAGCGGCAAATGCATGTAATAATAACCAGAATCTCACAAATCTAGGGATGATCTTGGCATTTCTTTCATATAAGAACGGGAATGATTGAACCTACTCACCATCCTATTTCTCCTAGAGCTACTCGACACGAGGAATGCAATAAACACCCACTCAGTATTTTTGTTAAGTCTGGTGTACCAGCCCAAATCAACGTCCCTTAGAGGAATGAACAGAGGGTGGGCCACAGAATTCCATATCCATTTACATGAAGTATTCTTACTTATCTTTCAAATCTATTTTACTATATGCATGATTAGTAGTCTTTTTGTATATCCTACATGAAAAAGCCGTACTCATCATTTCCCTGATAAGTGTTCGTCCATAAACTTTTGGAACAACGGCCGGTAATCCTCATGCCATCTACTCAGCGGGGGCCGACCTTCGGCAATGTCTCTGGCACTCCACATAATCCTCAATTGGTCGACCTCCTTTGGCGTCTCATTATCGGGTCCGATAATGTAGAACTCGCCCTGGCGAACTTTGTCTAGCATATATGAAATTGACTCTTGAGGTGTCCATGCACTATCAGGTTTAGTTTCTAGCCCCGTGTCATCGTCACCTGTCAAGCCCGTCCAGGTATTTCCTGCACTATCGGCAATGAGATGATATGTGTGTGGTTTTGTTAGGAAAAAAACTCACGTGAAGAGATGACTGGTAACGTTGCAGGCCGGAAGTTCACGTAATTCGTGAGCAAGGCTTTCTGTTAATGACTTGACAGCAGCTTTCGATGCACTGTAAAGCACATCCCCTCTATGATTTACTTGAGCTTGGAGAGTCTGAAGACAATGGGACGGTATCACGTACGGAGGATTAGTGATGCCACGTTTTGAACCACAATTGATAATGATGGAAGGGCTGTCTTGACGTAACATTAACTATGTGTATCTTTACAGCTGGTCTGGTGTCATGACTTGTGATGAAGCTTTACCGGTATAAATATATGCTGAACATGAATCATGCTGTGATTGAATTCAATGAGGTATCCCTAAGCTCGGTCGAAAGACGCACCCAAGGACATTTACATTGAAAACTTCTTTCCATCGTTCAGGACCATCTGGATCCCATGGACTAACACATAACCGAATTCCGACATTGTTCATCAAAAGACCCACCTAAGATATGGTCACTTAAACTATTCCTCAGGTAAGACATAGTTCTTTTAAGGACTTGCCTCACCCCAAGCATCGCACACCTTTTCCTTGAACTTTACGACCTGATCAAGGTCCGACACATCTGCAGGTACAGCCACCACATTCTGTGCACCGATCATATCCACGAGCTCTCGTCTTATGCTATTGAGTCGCTCCTTGTTCATATCTGCGATAGCAACCTTCATTCCAATTCTGAATTATGAACCGAAATGTCAGCCATTTGCACTTGCAGACAATGACTCTCACCTGGCAAATTCCTTCGCAGCAGCCTTGCCAATTCCGTGCCCTGCACCTGTCACTACTGCGACACGACCGGGCAGAAGAACAGGATGTGTAATCATTTATTGCTAAAATATTGGTAGATTTCAGAAAAGGAGAAGTAGTATGTTTGTATCCAAGTGTTGCGATACAAAAGGTCCGATAGCGATTTTTCCTACGCTGCTCGGGATGACTCATAATTGATAGTGACAGTCAGACAAAGAATGCTGAAATGCCTATGGCAAGATTCCAACGGCAAAATTGAGGAGGGATCGGAGGTGGAAGTAGAACAAGTATGAATTGAAAGTCTTGACATGCCGATCGAGTGACTCTTCGAGGATTTGATTTGTGAAGCTATTGAAAAACATGTCTAATCCTGCGATATGAACACAATTGATTCCCACGCGAAAGACGATTCAATCCTGGCGTATCATCTCTTCTTTGCAGGTTTCACACATATCAGATAGGCGCTGTGTCGAGACATCAATGGTCTGACAGCGAGAAGGCAAAGTGGCCAGGCCTCAACTATGTAGGATCGTGACAAGGTTCTAAGTGTGAAAACATGTCAGTCCAGCCATTTCAAAAACAGTTTTCACATCTGAATGTGCACGATGTCATGTCAGTTTACTCAGGTGAGCATTTACTTTTTTGTCCGGGATGTTGCTGAGTTTGTTCCCCTCAGCATCCATTGTTCGTGTCGGTATGCATCCATCCATTGTTATTTGGGACAACAAAGCGGGGGCTGGAACAAGATCCAGAACAGGCATTATATCCCATTAGAGGACCGAAGGGAATTCTGCCGCATATCCGGTGCTGCATCAGCATCCATGCCAGCTCTTCTCCTCTCGTCACTTTCTCGAAGCCCAATTCCATCCAAGGCCATCGGTGGTGTTAGGAACGAACATTCCATAGGGACCTTGTGGGTGGCATTCGATATGATCGCCTTCTTTGTCAAATCAGGGAAGGAAGGGATGTAATATTTCATCACCGATCCAAGTTGAAGAAAGCAAATGATCCTGCACTTCAGGTACGCAGGCTCACGTGTCATCAACGCAAGTCCAGCGCCCCAACTTCCCAAACACCTGCTCTACCCAGGAGGCTCAGACCCTTGTAGACAAATTTAAACACCTTTCTCCCCAAACACCTCAGCATCATGATGAAGTCCTTCGGCATGATTGATACACTCACACCCCTCTTCCCCTCCCAAATTCGTCCAGATATTCCCTGACAGAATGGCATACCTGACATGATGCTGTCAAGCCTTGATGTTCAAGAAAGGAGAGAAGCTCAATCAATCAGATTTAGTCGAAGGTATGGTCTTGAAGAACAGTTGTTGACACTGGTGGGAAGCTTTCGTTTTGACATGAGAATTTGAACTTCGAGGATGCCGCATGTTCGCCGGAGGATCCAATTCAATGACCAGACTGCCAGAGGTCACCACCCCTCTTTGTCAGGTCAAGTATACGAGTCCCGTTACAGGTTAGTGGAAGTAAATGCCTGTCATTGTACAGATCATGACGAAAAGGGGCTGCAACGGAGGGTTGTACGAGTCATTTCTGAAACTTGGAGATAAAGGCGTCGTGAAAACGGCTCAAGAGGCATGTATTAGAGATTCTCATACAGTTACTTTGATCAATCAATGCCTCGCGAATTATCGTAGGCTATATATGATACAACAAGGAAATCAAATACTTTGCCACCTGCGAGCATCTTTGGCCAATGCGCTAGTTGTCAAATGAACTGCTGAGACACATGGCTAATCCATGATGATGAGCGAGGTGTAGGAACAGGCCAACTCGCTTCACATCTCATAGTTCGGACCTTGCCAATCAGATGCATTTAAGTTGCCCTGATAGTGATTTTGGAGCCTCCTCTCAGCCCAGTGGAAATCAAATCTGAACCGGAGCGACCAATACTTAGGCATGCACGAAGTGGGTAAAATTATCACAAGATACTTGTTGGCGTACAGAGGAGTACAAGCAGGCAAGACCAAGACCACAGGCGACAGTGTGCTAGAGGGTATCTGTAGTGACGATGTGCGGCGGAACTGCAACGTTGTTACATGTTCTTTCACCGGGTAGCAATTCTAGCGGCCAGAACAGATTTTTCAAGTCTTGATTGAAGTAAAAATTACGGCAGTCCTCAGATGGGACCCACATACTGGCCCTGGTTCAAGTGCCCCGAAGAGAAAAAAAAGGGTGTGTGTGGTTGTATACTGGAACAAGCACATAGGTGCTAACATATATAGCGGTGACTACACCCAAGCTTGAGGGGTGATCAATCGGAACTGTTCAAAGTTGAGTGTGAATGTTGGTGGTAGAGTAGATAGGTTCTTCCATGAGGTTATGTAAGTTGCGATTCTTATTCAAGGTGTATTGTATCTTTCTACAGTGCTTATTTCCTACTATACACAACCAGTGCTTATACTAATGATGGACATGATAAACTTCTGGTCAATGTCTTACACTGACTGCCTGGTCCCCCGATTGATCATGTGGTATTGTCATTTGCCCAGAACCCTAGTGAGATAAGCTTAGATGAATATTCAAGACAGATCAGGCACATCTCCAACTTGGCATCGACCCCAGACTTCGCCTACATAATCGGCCATAATCCGCATCGTTTCTTTGGACGGATGGCTAAAATATGATGTCAGTCATATGTCCCTCGCCATTTATCTTTTGCATACCCGGGGATCCAGTAGAAGTAGTGTTCCGGGTCATCACACATGCCGATAGTAGTGCACCCTAGATCTGCAGTGCACTGGGTACATGAATCGGTGCTGGTATATCCGAAAGCTTGATATCCGGGGTTTGCCCCAAGAACGCCATCCCAAATGTTGGCAAAGTCGATGTAGGATATATTGAGTCTCACAGGGTCGATGGAGCCATTTGTCTGTAAACCTGTCTGATGAAAAGTACTCAGACCGGTATAGATGGTCTGTTTAAACGCTTCTCCAGAGGGTGCAGTCGTTCCGCGGCCATAGACATCCAGAACCATGAAATTACGAGCGTTTGTCGGTGGCGACGCCAGAATCTGGATTTGGTCCAGAAGAGTTTGGGCAGCTTGTGGCATATGATCACCATCCTCTGGGGAGCGATAGTCAGTGGGCGCAACACCCGAACCGAGCATAAAAATAGTTGCTAACGGAGGGATGCCAGATAATCACTGTTATTCGACTCAGCAAAAACGTTGGATTCAGGAGGAGATACTTACTTGATGCCAAAAAATATGCTATAAAGGGTGGTATTTGGATTCAGGTGATTATGTTGGCCGAGGAACGTTTGCACTAGGTGATGTAGTTGTTCATCCAGGTCAAGATTCAGGAAATTCATATATGGTGCAATTCGGTACCTTGTCCGAGGAAGTCCACCTTTCGAGGGTTGCTTGGCCAAAGAGAAAGATCAATACACGCTCCCGATTGCTGGTATGAATCAACGACTCAGTAGAATTGACAGACTAGATATCGGCTTACGGCGTAGTCCATGATGGTTGCTTTAACATCATTTACTACGTTTTCGACCCAGGTTAAGCCATTCGTTGACCTACCACCTGCCAATGGACTCGGTGGGACTAGGATAGGTGGATCAAGTCGAGAACCATCGGACTTCCCTCCGTCAGTGTAACTGTCCTATGTGATATCCAGCAATGTTTCTCCAATATGAGCTTCAGACCTACTCCGAAGGACACAATAGTTCGGATGTTCCTACGATCTATCCCTGCATTTATGTTTGCCTGAGTACCGGATAGTTGACCGCACTGAGGAGAGACAGCCAGATGTATACCGTCGTTGTCGGAAGGAGGTGAGAATAATTGCTGATTGCTGCCACCGAATTGTACGCGCAGAAATTCAACTTGGTTGAATCTGGGTTGTACACGTTCTGCAACACAGGCAATTGGCAAAATCAGCGCTATTGGTGTCAAATACTTGATAAACATTGTTCGTCGTTGAATTATGTGTCGTGGAGGAAGAATGCAGCGGGGTGACTTTTCAGAAGAAGGGCTAGAATGTGGTTCTTGGTGTCAATCGCGGATTCGATTATTCGGGAGCCAGAACGACAGGGAAGCGAAGGGCGACTGTTGGACTGCTGAGAGAAGAGCGTCTTCTTTATATGCAACAATGTCTTCCTTGTTCTTCATTTGGTCACATCAGCTTGGAGGCGGATAGACATGAATGGCACATGCCACTGCTAATTGTTCCTTTGCTCATGTAACAATGTCACGTTTTGTAGATGAACTGAGGTTCATGAGAGACAGTATCATGTTCAAGGTTCCTTCAGGCTCTGATGTACCTAGTTAGGGGGGGGGGAGAAGTGACTGTAGGAATACAGCACTTTGCGCTTGCACCAAGTCTCCGTGGCTCGTCGATGGACCATTCCAGGACCGTATCTTAGCACTAGCTGTGGTATATAAATGCAGAATCCTCTCTCTTTCCTCCTGGCGGACCGAAGCGGACCGGACCGTGACAGGCGTTATGAACATTTTTCGTCTTTCCCCTCATCAACCATGGCAGAGCAGGCCACCCAGCAGCCAGTCATTTTTACCACTAAGACACAATATCCTCTTCCCACTCGTAAATTCATGGTACCCACAACATGGAAGAGATATCACCTCTCCCAGCTTGTCAACAAGGCATTGTCCCTCGCTACAACGACCCCATTTGACTTCCTGATTCGAGGCGAAATTCTCAAAACTAGTCTTGGAGATTGGTGCTCAGAAAACTCTGTCGGAGGGGTATGGTTCTGCTTTAAGTTGTCATTTGTTTGCTGATATAATGTATATCGAAAGTTTAGGAAGAAACACTAGAAATCGAATATATCGAGTCTGTATTGCCTCCGCAAAAGGTATCCGACATTTCCCATGAGGACTGGGTGTCCAGCATTTCTTGTGATCTGTCAGGGTATGCCCACACGCTTTTTTGAATACCAAGAATCTAACGATGGCACGTAAATAGTCATTTATTAACTGCATCCTATGACGGTCACATCCGCGCTTTCGATTATTCAAAAAATGAGATAGTTTCTTCGCATATGCACAACGCTCCTGTCACGGGCCTGTCAGTGATTCCATCGCAAATCCACGATGAATCTTCAAGTTACACTATCGCGACATCATCTCAAGACTTGACAGCCATGATCTCCCGGCTCCGGCTTTCATCCGATGAGACATCGTCGCAAACTCAGAGTCTTGCCACTCTTCATCTACATACTGCTCCCCTCTCGTCTATAGCGACCAACTCCTCAGGTTCCCATCTCCTTACTTCCTCTTGGGATGGTTTAATTGGCCTATGGGATACGGTCATTCCTCCGACAGATGAAGTACCTGAACCAGAAAGCTATATGCGCGAGAGAAAGAAGCGAAGAAAAGTCCAAGATGACCCGAAGCCCTGTAGAAAAGCGCCGATCAGTGTTCTGAAGTCACACACTAGTCGTGTCTCTAAAGTCGTATTTAGACAACAAAAGGGTGCTGATACTGCTTACAGTTGTGGGTTTGATTCCACTGTCCGAGTTTGGGATACGGAGATGGGTGTTCTAACTCAGACGATTGTAAGCATATCGAATCCCATCAATCTCTGATAGTGACTTATTTTTTGTCTTTTTGCAAGACCGCCGCTGAAAAGCCTTTCCTTGACCTTGACGTTTCATCAGATGGTCGACATGGTCTCGCTACGTCTACGGACAGAACAATGATGCTTTATGACCTTCGTTCTGACAACTCATTGGTGACTGCCTCAAGTTTTTTGCATCCAGCAACACCATCTTGTGTTTCCCTGAGTAAAAGCGATAACCAAGTCGTGACAGGTGCCTATGATGGCGTTGTCCGACTGTGGGATCTTCGGAGTACGAAGAGCGCCATGACGAGCTTCAGGGTCTGGGAAAGCAAAAAGATATTAGATGTTGATTGGAAAAATGGTATTATCGGAATTGCAGGTGAAGGAGGGGTGGAGATTTGGAAGGTTGAATGAACAGTTCTATGATCTCATTGTGTCAACGCCTGATGTCGCTGTCATTTGAATTTGATTGAGTATTGTATCTATATGCACTGCAAGTAATCTGTTTCCTGCGTGATGTCATATGCCGATCTGTGTCCTGGCACAATCTTACAGTGTGGTATCAGATTGTTACAACCTCTTGGTTTCAACTCAGGTTACAGTCTCTTTAGTTGAGACTGCTTAAAAAGTTATAATTCCATTTAAGTTTCTGGCATCACATTGTTGATTTTCAACCAACCGGATACTTGCTGGACTAGATATCTCATCAGCTTAGTCACTGTAACCCTCTATTCACTTTGGATGTCTAGACCACTCTAGACCTTGGGTCTTTTATCACATTTATTTATTCTTTATTATACTACTACCATTCTATCATGCTGCCCCAAAGAGCATGCAGAAATAAAGGAAGGCAAGGTTGATTAGTGATAGATGTCTGGTAGTACAGTAGAATAGATGTCTGGTACAGTAGAGTACTTGAGGAGGGGAAGGAATGAATCTCCTAAAAGTGATAGTGGTGGTAAGGAAGAAAGGGTGACCACAGGATATATTTCTTGGTAACAAATTATTCAGAGGCAATGCCCTACATATTTGTCAGGAGGAGTGTTCGAAACATGAGGCACAGCGGGGTTAGATGGCCAACGATCAAAATAAAATTTCCTCTGCAGGAAGGAGACTAGTCTTTGAATTAATATGAGTTATTCAGACCAATACATAGTCACAAACCTCCTGGGTATTAATACAGGGCTTGACTGATTCTATAGCAAAAAAACAAATATAAACGGTATTCTAACCTGACAGATTTACAACTGCGGTGTTAGATTTATCTTTTGACCTCTTGTGCTGTCCCCTGCGCGATTCAGTTGGATACTCGCATTTGAAAAGACGACGAGCACATTGACTGAGAGTAATTAACATTTAATAGTTTCGATGGCTACAGGAAACACTTACTTGCAAGTTTGATCTGGATTGGACTCTAATGGGCGACCGCACGCAATTTTGCGCTCCCGGCAAAAGAGGCATGCCAGACCGAGCTTTTTTCCTGTGGATGACGACGCGCTTGTCTTCCCAATTCCGTAGGGAAGAGGGATACGTTTAGGAGGAGTACCTTTTAATTTTGATGTTCTGCGCACTGCATCAGGAGTGACATGCTTAAGACTATGTCTGGTCCCAGAAGCCGACGAAAGCTTATGTGCAGGTTTTTCGCAGCTCAGCCAATCGAATTCCGAGTTGAAGTCAGCTGATGCATGTTTGGCTGTCTTGTCCTCCATATTTGTATGAGCTTTCTCGAGGGACTGTTGTCCCGCAATGAATTTATCTCCGCCAAAGGAGATCCCATTTGTGGTTTCGGAGAGGGACGACAAATATATGAGGTTTGCAGATAACTCAGAATACGTGGATTGTTGATCCGGGAGCAGCACGGCGGGTCGAATGAGAGCAGGATGATCAATATGGTTACTGGAGAATAAAGAGCTTCTGAATGGATCGTGGGGCTCGGAGTAGAATGCATCTCCTGCCGCTAATAGATTCAAATTTCCAGTGGTTGGGCCCATCGATCCATTCGAGGAAGTATCAAAACGCAACGTATCAGGGTAGTCCTCGCATCCATCGTAAGTTTCGAGCATTTGAAGTTTGGCTGGAATAGCTTACTGAGTGATGTTGGCCTGAAATTACCGGTTTATCGCCTGTTTCGCCATATGCACCTTCTGCTGAGTAAGAATCGTCATGAAAGAATTCACTGCTGTAATAATTCTCATGACTATCCCATGAGAAGAACTCGTTCGTATATTGCATTCCCTATCTAGTCCATCAATGACCACAAAACGACATTTTCCTTCTATCTGCATACCTGAGGGGTAAAGTATGTCAGTACCTTCGAAGAGAGTGAGGTCCGATACGAGTGATCGGCCGCATAAGACAGGAGAGGTCCGCTGGATAAAGGAGTTTCAATCTGATAGGTTGTCATTTGGTAGACAAAAGGGAGCAGCAAGGCTGGAAGTGGAATTCGCTGAATGGGAGGTACGACGCAATGCGAAGTCGATGCAAGAAATATACATGTATATATATGCACAATACGAAGAATGGCCGCTTCGGCCACGAGGCTGTCAGATAAGGTCTTATTTAAACTAGGCCATCAACTTCCACGAAGGAGCTCCAGTAATAATGTCTATTGAGTTATGAAATGCAGGCAAATTCAGAAAAGACTCTCTTCACGCCAGCTGTATTATTATCATGCCATACCTTAGTTTTGGGCAGTGAAGATATCAGCCGAACACATCAATATTGGATAGGTCCCTCCCCTGCGCACATGAAGAGAATATTGGGCATGAAGCATAAAAGGAAATCATAGTCGAAAGAACTCTCCCTTATTGTATCAAGTTTGACTAAATCGATTCCTCGAGGCAGTACCTTTCAGCACAAAATGGCCCCGAGTGTGCACAGCCAAATTAGACTCAATTCAGAAGCAGGATTACCAGAAAGGAAAAGTCTCTGTTCAGCCAGCTGCTAAACACGCCGAGTCCAGTAGTACCAGTTTGTGATCTCCCAGTAGCCGAAGCCTTTACATGCATTCATGCAGCTGGTAAAGGCCGTCTGTACTGACAGACAGCTTACAGTTGTACTATACTATCAATCACTGTGCCACCGCCACCTCGGCGCCTGGGTAGGCCTAGCAGGAATGACTTGTTAACCGGTGCTCACATATAGAGAAGTACTGTACCCTTTCGCGAACCCTATCAACAACAATCCTCTGCAATCCACATGAGCCTGATACTTACTGCTCTTTTCTGCCAGATACATGAATCTAAGGAATTACGGAGCCATGAGCCACCATTTTTGCATACCTGCATTGATGGTGGTATACAAATCGTGACATGAGGTTCGCATTTGTGTCTCATACACGTACAGGCAGAACTGTTGTCCGACAAGCTTTAAAGTTCAACCTCAGCGAAAAGACTGCTGTTCTCGAATCTCGTTGCTTCCTTTACAGTCAAAAGTCTCTCGAAGAGCGAAATGTGAGGATGATGACATAATCTGACCCAGTAGTTTAAAACATCCATTTATTTGCAGGCTGGTGAGGGAACAGTGATCAAGTTGAGGTCATCCTGCTGATTTATAATAACACTTATAAGATTACTACTACATTCATCACGGTCTTCACTCAAAAGAGGCTTGATCGCGCAGGTTCAAAACCCAGATGAAACAGATGGTTGGAAAACTAAATGTGGGTGCACCAACATACTAGATCAATACACAGCTGATAGATCGTTCATTGTCACGTTATGGAGTCATTGCGGAAATCACAAGGACTTCTTAGCGAACCTGTCGAGGTGCATGATGATGCTCCAAACTGGCGGTGTAGCCATTTTCCATGTCAATCGTACCTCAGAATCACGATCGACAATCAACATCGACTTTCCTCCACTCCTCACCGATTATAAACCCGAGCCCAACCACAGTAAGTCGAATAGCGTCCAGGTGGTGATTAGATCCTCAACAAAAGAGCATGAAGGTCAGGAATATACACACGAGCGTCAACTTAGACTACCATGCGACAGGTCAATGTGTGGAGTGGCATCAAATCGGAAGGGAAAGCAAGCGTCACGTAATGATAGGCATCTCGAAGGCCTTCGTAATCTGACTCCTAGGAGGGCATGTTCAGCTTTTATGGACAAACGAGCGAATAAAGGGTGCATATACTCCAGGCATGAAACAAAGATGCATACTTTATGCAGGTTCCGGTGCAACAGAAAGTATTTTCTTCACTAGGCATGATCTCGAATACCGATTTTCACGAACAACGTCGAAAACATGTACTGCGTCAACTGCATGTCATACAACGGCAGATGACGATATCCTAGATTAATCATATATCAGTATTGATATTCAACGCTCATGATAGCCTATAGAGACTAACCAAGCTCTATATTGCTCAAGGGGGCACAGAAAATTGCAACAGGTTCACCCTCCTCATCACTATGGCGTCTTACGCTAATTTCAACGAATACCAGATCCAACATCCCACCACCACCCACTTTACCAACTCCACCAACACAATCAAAGGAGATTGAAAGTGATTCTTGCCATACGGGATTGAAATCATTCTTGATCACTTTTGTACGCTTGGATATCTGGCGACTGGAGGACATCGAGTTTGACGGTGATGATACTAGGGGGGATGTGATTGTCCATTCAGGGATGTGCAGTGTTACTTCGATGAACGGATCAATGGCTGAATCGTCCATTATTTCTTGACCTGAGCTATCTCGCAACCGAGGGAGCTGTTGGGCCGAAATTATCTGTGAAGCAACAAAAAGCGATTGATAAATCTTTTTCATGCCAGAGATCAAGGAAATTTTTACCGTGATATCGAAGAAATGTTTCGAGTAAATACCATGCAATTGCTCCCCTTCCCTTCGTAAAGCCAACGGCTTCAGCACGTAGCCCGAGTTTCCGTTCCTTTTAAACATTGCCTGGTTTATCGTATACCCCAAATCTAAAAAAATTCACAACCCTAACTAAAGCGGCAATCTCTACCACGCACCAAAGGTTTGCCAGTTGATAGCTACAACTTGTGCACCAGCTGCCCAATATCGATGGGGCTCATAATTCGATGAATTTACTCTGGATCCTTTCGGATAAATCCGGACGAGATTCTTTTGGGTATGTTTAATCAACTCTCTCAACCCTCCCTGTCCCAATTCACTACCACCTACGCTTGATTCACCTCCAATATCAGTTCCAGAATCCATACTTGTACGAGATGATGCACGTGTTTTGATAAGTCGGTTTATCGAGGTCTCAGATAACGAAAATATATGTTCCGGAGAATATACCACACCCGAATGAGCACCTACCCCAAGACACTTGACTCCAACGGCGTAAACAAGGAGAGATACGAGCCGAGGTGACATTTTCAATTTGCCTTTGCTTTTCATCTTGTCGGGTGAAGGGGAAGAAGAAAGTGGATTGATATTCGTTTCGGCTTCTATGATACGAATTTCTGGCTGGGATTCCAAGGGTATCGGTGTGGTTGTCGGGGGACTGGTATTCAAACTTGGGATTGGTATATGTCCGGGCATTTCAGGGACATGAGATATTGTAATCGCTGGAGGACTGGCATTAATGCTTGCTATTTGACCAGGAGTTTCGATGGCATTATTTGTCGTATTCGTCTTCTTTCTACGGCCTCGGAATTTTTTCCACTTCGACTTTAAATCTTTCAGTTCATCGCGTAACCCTTTACCGCTATTGCTCCCCTCGCCTTCATCAACCGACGAGCTATTCTCTGAAGAAGAGCAGATAAGGGCTCGAAGAGAGGAAACTGTATCTTCATAATGAGGTATTGATTGTTGTTGCTGGGCGAGACGCTCCAGTTGACGGTTGAGTCGGGCCTTCCGTTCTGTGAGTTCAGCTATTACATCTTTATTTTTCGCCTGATTCGAATCGCTCAAAATTCAAGAATACAGAAGAGAAAGGCACACCTTCAATAAAATTTTGAATCTCAACTGTTCCGGACTTGGCAACTTGTCCAACTGCAACCGTTCCCGCTCAATCGGTACCATCACAAGCCTCTCGCCAAACTCCTCCATCATAACATCAGCCATCGTATCTTGCTGTTTCACATTCAAATGTAGTTCTGCAGATATTATGACGGGATAAGGAGATGTAACGAATGCGTATTTGTTTATCGCTTGGCAGATGTCTCGGAGAGAAACTTTCGATGTGAATGTTCTGCCGTGGTAGATCATTGGTTCATTATCCCCATCGTATATGTCAACTATATCACATTTTAGGAGATTGAATAGGAAAGAAAAAGGGACACGTACGTTCGACCGTTCGACAGCTATGTAGTAGGGCTCGGATATACCCTTCAATGGTACTCACACCGACAAGCTGGTGGCCTACGAGATACGTGTTGTGTGATGAAGAGATATAATAATCAGAAAGTGGTCGGGTCATATCATGCCAGACACCTTTTCCACATTCAGAGAAAACGGCATTGTCGGGGGAAAGGAGGAAGGAAGAGAATTGATCCAAGCTGATGAAGAGATTGTCGGTGAGTGTGGTGGCATGAGTATGTTTAAGAAAGATAGATTGAAGTTCTGAGTCAGGAAAGGAAACCTGAAGGGAACTAAGTGATAAGCGTGAATGAAAAGAATGAGAACGAACCTTTTGAGTTTCAATCATGAACTTCTTGAAAACCACATAATCGAATATCTCATGCTCGGACTTGATGCCTTCGTATATAGCATCTATCTCAGGACGATACTTGAGGGTCTTGACAAAGCGCTGGAAGCCTTGAAAATCTAGATACCCTCGTTTCTCAGGATCGGCGGCCTGAAATGCCAAGTTCATGCCATTCCTCGTAAGTCAAAGCGCTGGACTCACATGAAAAAGTTTCTGAAGCTCTGCACATGATAGGTTCACATTTAGTCTCTTGCAAAGCCCAAGCACCTCCGCAAATACAAGTTGGTTCCCGTCCTTGCCAGCGCCTTTCCAATACTGGCGTTCCCAAATCGTCTGCCTCAGGTCAAACTGACCAAGACCAACCATCAAGCCCTGCCTGATAGCATACAGTTTTCTGAGCGAGGCTTGCCACTGTTTGAGAACGTTTCGAGTATCAGCAACCATATGGAGCATCTTGTACGACCCATCAACGATGTAGATGATGGTCATCCAGCGATATAGCCATTCCTCTGGCTTTCTAAAACGCTGGCGGTCATATTCTGTAGATTGACCTGTACGTATTTCCTTGATTGTTTCGATAGGAACTAGCAAGGAGTAAGTCTGACAACTGATCGCCTGAACAGTAGAATACGAACCGACCCCACGTTTACTGGACTGGTATGATATTATACCAGCATCTGGGTTAAGCTTAAATACAACACGTTTTTCTTTCTTATCAGAGACTTTGAGCATCTCTATTCCTTGCTGGAGGGCGTCCGGGACCGAGAGATCTGTGCCATCGGCTGCGATGGACCCGGGAAGCGATCCAGCGGAGTCACTGACAGACAAAGGGCTCGAATTTCCAGCAATCCGAGCAGAGATATGTTTAGCTTGCTTAGAAACTGCACCCTTCGCCTTGCGCATGGCAACAATTTGTCGACCACTGTAGTTATCAGTACTATTTATCATGCCATGCGCTCCTTTAACTTGGTCTAGTTTTTCCCACGGTTACCATATGGAGCTCTTGTATTCACTTCAACAAGTCGACCTCGCACCGCCAACCTATTGGACTACCCTAATTCATAGCTCAGTATAACGATATACGTATGACACAAATGCCTTGAGTGCCAACTTCTAACTGTAACTCGCAGGATTCGGAAGGGATATCTCGTGGGGGAGAAGTGACTGTAGGAATAAAGTACTTTGCGCCTGTGCCGAGTTTTTGTGGCTCACCGACGCGAAGGATGGACCTGCATCAGCAAAAACCCGAAATACTGATTCTTACTTTGTGGGATAAATCAGTCATGAATTAGTAAAGCGCTTACTAATTAAATGAATTGATTGGGATTGGACTGATTGAACGAATTGAAATGAGACTGATCGAATTGGACAGGTTTGGACTGATTGGGATTAGGATTGAACTAATTAGTGTCTGCCCCAAACGGTGTCCTTATTGCAACAATATACACTGCACCGATCAATCAAAAATCATGGCAGACTATGTCTAACACAACCAGCAGATATGGAATGATAAAACTTGAATTTCATTGTCGGCGTTCCAACATTTTGTCATCATGAACGGAAGAAATCAAGCCTCCACGTTCAACACTCTCCGGACGCCAAAGGTCGGGGTGATTCAACGTGATGTTGGATGGATATCTTACAATGTTCTCTTGTCCCGCCCAGTCAAAATCAACAAGAATAGCGTCACGCAGACCGTTACTGTCCACCCCGTCTCTTTTGACCATTATGTTCGTTTCGCGCACATCACCACGGACATACCCAGCTGCATGCAATAAGCCAAGAGCCTCCTGAACGGCTTCATACACGTTCTTCTTTATTCGTCCTTGCAATATTGATGTGAGACATCATCCATAACCACCATCACCCAGCCATCCGCAAAGCGCTCAACGGCTCGGAGCTTTGGAGCGAAACCATGCTTATGTGCAGCCTCATGCGCGTCCTCACCATAGCGGCGAGTGAACTTGACAAAGATCTTGTCTCGAAGATGGGCTTTGAATGCCCTCTTCTTATCGATCTGGTCTTCGTACACAAACTCACGAGAAGCACCCCCATCAGTGTACGTGGTATAGAACGGGCACTTAACCTGCACGCGCGATGATTTAGAAAATGCATCTGTCAAGTAATAACCTTTGAGACCGGAAAGCAACCGCCGCAGAGCACAAATAAAGCGCTCCCCATTCGCTTGCGCCCTGATGTCGCTTGGATGGAAGTGCAACGGAACAATAGGATCCAAAATTTGGACGTTTGAGGTCCCAGTATAAACAGCAAGGGCAACGGAAATATACGGTCCTGTTGAGAATGTAGTGTAGATATCAAGACATGTGAAGCAACAACTCTCACCGTAATGAAGCAACAATGCAACAGGAAAATTTGTCCGAGACAAAAGTTGATTGTCTCAAACCTTGCTTGTCCTGTGGCCGAATCTGCAATCAGACCGGTGGGACAACAGGCGATAACCGTTGCGTTGTTAGAAGAAGACAGGCATCCAGGCAGTCATGTCCGGTACAGTTCAAGTACGTTATATGATTGTGATTATTGACCATTATCTTATCACCTGTTCATACTTTTGCAAGTGATGAGCTGTTCATAACAATCACTCAAAGTCCAATCTAATCACACATGCATAAATGGAAAAACAAGCATTCATTCACAAAACATACAAAAAGTTATCTACACACTAGTTATTATAAGACAGGGGATGCTGTTAGCTTCAGCTCCACTCATGAAATGGAGCCTACTAAGCTCCCGACCCACGTCAAGGACGCATCACAGGTCACTTTGTCAAGGTGACCTGACCGGGAGAAAAAACTTGTCCTTGCCATACACCCCAATTCGAGGTATATGTCAAGGCCAAAGATCAATATACCTTGTGATTCAGACATGTAACTCACCACACATGTGTTAATCATCGAAGCCGCGAGACGACGATGAAGAGCACCAATCAAAAGACCTACAGTCTGTATATTCCTACGAGCAGATGAACCCCACCCAACAGTGCATTGTGCACAACATCCACCATGGCCGGCCCCCGTATCAGAACACCACAAGAGACCAATTATATGACAATTATGTGACAATTATATGACGCACAATCTAAGCCCTAGCAAGGAGCTCATGATACCATCCGCCAATCAGGAGCCGCCAGAAATAACGTCGACAATCAAGGTGTCGAGTTTCAACCTACAAAACAATTCCAAAACTGGGTTAGTAAAGTCATCACGCACTGTTTCGTCTGGGGCATCATAGAGTATGTCAAGCGCTACCACAGCACCTTGCGAATTCACCCTACAAAGGGGTACCAAGATTGCGTTAGTATGTTGACCACGCACCGTCGCATCGTAGATTATGCCAAGCGCCAATTATCAGGTTGCCAGAGCATCATGCTGGACATCGATCATTGGCTTATCACAGTGCGATGCCGAACATCCAACCTACAGGACATCAGAACTTCACCATTTTAAATACAATGATAACATACCTCGGGGATCAGAAGCAGAACTAATGCTGCCAGACATCGATTATCAGCATCACCGGATCACAATGCTGGACCCCAGTCACAAGGCCGCCACAGCACGATGCCAGGTCTTCCTAACAGATATTAGACAAAAAAACCGACCACATCATTGCTACCAGAGCATCATGCCGGACACCATCATCAAACTGCCACAGCACGATGCTAGGCATTCTATCTACACGACGTCAGAAGCGTATCAATCAGTAAGTCATCCACTCACCCACTGTGTCATCTACAGCATCCAGTAAGCTATGTCGGTTTCATCTACCAGACCACAATCCTGGACACCGTTAGCATGCCACAGCACCGTGTCTGATATTTGACCTACAACAACGTCA
>Ga0153924_1000759_pt1 | contig 19212 bp, 22 predicted proteins | sample TSNJ008MetaG_FD_104709 | JGI IMG/M metagenome (GOLD analysis project Ga0153924, IMG submission 104709) | Attine ant fungus gardens microbial communities from New Jersey, USA - TSNJ008 MetaG | ecosystem: Host-associated > Fungi > Mycelium > Unclassified | place: USA: New Jersey, Wharton State...
CACTGCAATCATAGTTCCACACACCCCTGCCAGTACGTCCCACTTTTAAACAAAATGACCGGACTGCTCAGATATCTCAGAGAAAGTCGGCGGTAGACGCCGCTCGACATCCGGCAGGCAACACAGGAGCTGCAACAACGGGTAAATAGGTGACTGGATTGCTCTTTGGCAGTGATTTACTCGCCCAGATCTCCGCACATGGCAGAACTTGGGATAGACAACAGTGAAGCAGTCACCGATGATTATCCCAGACCTGCTCCTCCTGGTGAGGGCCAGATCCACCAACATGAAGGTCACAATCAATATCAAGATGAGGAACAAACAGGAAGGGACAAAAAGCACCCTCATGGGAAGATGAAGGAATACGCCCATTGGAAAGCCGAAACAACCAGGCCTACTCGTAATGCCCAGGCCAGTGTCATCAAGGTCTGCGGCTCCGGTGGTCGCATTGCTCAACCTGCTGGGAAGGGTATTTGATCTCACAAGAAGCGTCAAGCTGTGATGAGTGATTGCCTGGTCCTTGGGTGATGCTAAGGACGACCAACACATGTGTATTCTTGTTGATAGGCACATAAGAACGACATAAGAAACATGAGAAAATTGGCCAAATTATGACGACACAGCTGTCTTCTTGGTGTTACCACGAGTTTTCTTGGGTGGGGCGGGTTTGGGTTCCTTCTGTGATTGTATAAGAGCAGAGGTACGAGCGAGAGCAGCCTGTCATGAGCTCAATGAGAATCACTATTCACAAACGAGGAAGATAGAAAAAACGGATGGATAAGCTTCACTGCAGACAGAAGTGTATGCGTCAATGAGTCGGTTGCCTCGCCAGGTGCACTGAACGAGAACCGATAGCGACAATGGCGCGACGGGGTTGATCCTCCCCTATTTGATCTTGCAAACATGTCCACGCCCAGCCTTCCAATGGTGAATCCGGTGGGTTCTAACGAGAATGCATCTGGTGTCCTCCGAAGCTCTTCCTCCGTAGGGAATACAAAAAAATAAGGGGGAAGTTCACCTTGCGTAGATCAGGACGATAACCTCTCCTGGCAAGCTGAGCAGTAACACCCAAAGAACGACGACTGCCGGACTTTGCGCGAATAAAAGAAGCGGTGTAGGCTGATACGACTGCATGGGGAGAGGCCTTTGTCTTGCGAGTGACGATCTTGATCACGCCAGACTCATCAAAAATATTAATTGTCTGGATTCCATTTATCAGACTTGGCCTGAAGTTCAGCAGACCATAACTCCACCTTTGAGTTGGCGAGGCCGGAGTATTTATACGAATGGATGTTCTTGAGATTACCCTATGAGCAACTTTGTTCAGCTCAATCTGGGGCTGAGAAATCATGATCGGAATGACACACTGGCTCCCTGGACAGGATGGGGCCTCCGGGAATCCGGTCAATAATGTGGGAATTGTTTTTCTATGCAAAAGCCTTCAATCTGGGGAAAGAGAGTAGAGGATCAATGGCAGCCAACTCACACGGATGAGAAGCCATTGGAGGTCGGCAGACATGGCGATAGGTAAGATTTGATTTTCGTTGAGAATTGAATGCCGAGGTGCTGAGGTAAACTGTATAGTTGTCGGATCAAGCTTCCGGAAACAGGCGGATGACCAAAGTGATGATTGCAACCCTGCCATCATTGCGGACTGTCTGCGTAATAGATTGCTGAACTTAAAAACTATTAAAAACTCTGCCATCATTGTCAGAGAATACAACGTTTCAATAGGGTAGTATCCATCGAGAAGTCTATCGTCAAAGGAGCTGAGATATATTTGCTAGGGAGTTATCTCTCAGGGTGTAACAATTTCTTTACATGGCTCAATACTATACATTCCATTGTACATTTCTCCAAGCCTCAGTAATACCTATCAGAAGATGTATCAACCAACAACAAATTTTCCTGTAGTATCTACCCAGGTAAGAATATCAAGCAAGATCAAGATTGTAACTGCAATCCCAACTAATTAGCAAGAACGACTGTGGACAAAACCGACTCACTTGGTCGGGACATTGTCTTGCTTCAAGCCATCGAGTTCAAGGGGGAATCCGAGGAAACCCTCAATCGTCAAAGCTCTATTTTCATAGCATGAGCACTGATCGAGTAAATTGACCGAGTTGAAAGCTCACTGAACGTCGGCATTGATGTTGGACAGATCCAATACACCAAAAGGAACGATATCGAGGGAATTTGCGACACCGTTCGTAACCAGAACATTGGGTATTATCCCAGAGTTTCGAGAACCAAGAGGGCTAACAACAAGGCCAGGGCTAGAGAAAGTATGACTGAAGGTCGCAAGTTCGGTGCCGTTTAATCCAGCAGTGCTACTGATAGTCTTTATAGTCAGTTCGATGGGAAGGGGGTTCGATACTGGTATTTCCCTTCTCTTAGGAGATAAATTACATCGTCAAGGCATGACTTACTAGTAACATTGACGCTAAGCAGATATTCACCTAAGTGAGCTGCAAGGTCAACTACAAATAATCAGACGTACTCGATCATATTAGTGGTAAGGGAGGAAAGCTGTTGTAGGTCTGTGGTAAGGCAGCAATCGATATGATTTTTCGGGTGTATCATACTTACGGTGATGTTAATGTTGATACCGGATACAAAACCGAGGCCAAGGAGGTTGGCGATATCTCCAATGGATATTTGCCCCTGATCAGCTGTGGGGACCGCAAAAACAGTGGCAGATAGCAGTGCAAATACACCAAAGAAAAGAGCTCGAATCATGGTCGACAACGATGCGAATCGAATCCAAGGTTAATTTATATAGCTGAATAAGCGCTTGACATGTCAAGAGAAGCGTGAGAACAAGTGAGAGCATGCTGTCGCAGATGTTGGCAAGGAGGTTGAGGAGAGGGAGTCAGGTGGCAGTTGTACGCCCTCACGCACAGACGGGGTATCAGTCGTATGATTTCAAAACCACAGAAATAGGGATAATTTTCGGAGAGCAATAATCACAGGCTGGAGAAAGAAGCATTTCTGGGAAACTAGAGGCGTTAGAGGAAACAAGTAGATCGTGACAAAGCCTCCTGGGGTCACAATTGAGGCGGTTACCGCCTGAACTCAATACATCTTCTTTGCTCAGTGTCATGGGACGTTGGACACAATTCGACGAGGTTAGTTGCTTCAATACTTGACTTTGTCGCCTTACTGAAATCTTCAGGATGATTACCGCCTTCCAGAGGGCATGAAGCGGATTGGCTACGACGCAGACACTAGTAGATACTACTTCCAGGATGATGACGGCGGAATCTGGAGAAGTGAGGAAGGCTCGGAGTATGGAGGGCTCATAAAGGGTACGTGTGACTCGTGCTCGGAGAACTTGATGTAGTCAATCCTCCGTAGTCTCTGAACTTCCACCACATGTCACTGGCCCAGATGCGGTGGATGACGGCGATGTGGAGGCTGCTCCGACACACTCAAATGGTTATCACCTGCTCAACGCTGACGTTAACGTTGTGTCGTCACTCTGACATTCAGGCCAAGACACTGACCGCTTTATCTCTAGTCTCGCAATGCCGATGTGAACTCAGCCGCTTATAGGACACTCTTCCCTTTCTTCCTTATTATTGCAGTGGTGCTCCTCCTCGTCTGGCGCTTGGTTCTCTCCCCTGGACTCTCTGCTCGAGAGACTTGCTGCAGCCACACTCAAACCTACATTGTCCAGCCAGGCGACTCTTGTTGGGACATTGCCGAAGCACACCATATTTCCCTCGACAAATTACAAACTCTAAATCCCAAGCTTGTATGTGACCCTCTGATCCCGGGATCGACTGTCTGCCTTCCCAAGGAAATTCAGTGGCAGCAAGAATCGCAAGCATAATCAATACTAGTCTCAATATCTCTCGTTGATACCGCAATTTCAGAGAGCCGCTTGACTCTCACGCTTGTTGAATCCAGTCAGTAATATATGATCAATAAATGATCGTGGCAGACCTATGCAGTCCTCCTAACATTCCAGTAAGACATGACTACTACTCTTAGGGGCTCTGCATTGCCTGAAACAGTAGCCCCTGTTCCTTGAACAATGAGTATTATATATTTTATCTGAAAAAACAAGAGCAAGGCGAGCGATGACCCAACTACTGCATTGTCTTTCACTTCTCCTATTGGCAGGCACAAGCGCCGCTCAAGACTCTTCTACTTCTGCTTCGTCTACTTCTGCCACACCAACAGCTACCCTCGATCAAGCAACTGTTTCCGGTGTCTCGACTTCTGGAGTGCACAAATTCCTGGGAATCCCTTATGCATCCCCCCCAGTCAATGAGCTGAGATTCAGCCCACCTATGGGCATATCTTCGTACAATGGCAGTATCAATGCACAGAACTTTGGATCCTCGTGCCCCCAGCAAAATGCTTCACTCGTTTCCCAATTCTTCCATAACATCTTTCACCGGCGTGGAAGATTTGGCATTTCCGGAACTATTGAAGTCGATCAAACTTGGACAGGCGTCGACTTCAATGATGCAAGTGCTCCTCCAGAGAGCGAAGATTGTAATTTCATGTTCCATTACGCTCTTTGGTTGTGCATGACACCTCTTTTCACAGGCTTAACTCTCAACATCATGCGCCCGGATAACACCAACTCATCTTCTAATCTTCCTGTGGTAGTGGTGAGTTTGTTTTGAGATCAAAAGATCCAATCGTGCTCAAACTTTGTCCGACAGTGGATTGTTGGAGGTAGGTAGATTACTCCCTAGGCTTATGTGTTTTTGTCAAGTTCTGTTTCAGGTGGCTTTGAGACAGGAACGACATACTAGTACATCTAACTTTTTCTCTTGAAGAACCTGTTTGTGCTTATCTATGCTACGCAGTTATGACGATGATGCTGTCCGACTTGTACGGCGTTCAACCGAGCTTGAGCAGCCACTGATTTATGTTTCCATGAATTATCGGTCCGTATCAAATGCTTTCTTCTTTGTATCTTCCATCTAATGCACCTTCTAGCGTCTCTGGTGCGTTTCAACAACGGTTTGGATGACATTAATATTGATCTCGGTCTACAGGGTGGGGGTTCTTAGCCAGTCAAGAAACCAAAGCCGTAAATGCTACTAATGTTGGGCTTCGAGACCGTAAGTCGTTCTTCTGTTCATTCGATATCTCCACTAGATCTTTTTTCATCAGAGCGTGCTGCCCTACAGTGGATCAATCGGTATATTGGCAATTTTGGTGGAGACAGTAGCCGCGTTACCTTGTTTGTCTTTGGATTTACCTACTTAGCGAGTATTTGACTGACGAGCACATTCCTCTAGATGGGGCCAATCAGCAGGAGGGATTTCTGCCTCCCTTCAAATGCTGACCAATAACGGTAATCCTGAAGGATTATTCCGCGGTGCATTCATGCAATCGGGTGCACCTATTCCGGTTGGAAACATTACCAGAGGTCAGGTGTGTATATTGTGATCGATAGCTATAAGTCACTCGCTTACAAGGCCGGAAGGTGTGGTACGACCAAATCGTCAATCAGACCAACTGTGCCGATCAAGATGATACCTTAAATTGTCTCCGAAGCGTTTCATACGAAAATCTCAAGACAGTCATCAACAGAACGCCAAATTATTACGATTATACATCCCTGGATCTAGTTTGGGTACCAAGAGCCGATGGAGACTTTTTACCGGACAATCCTCAGAAACTGGTTTTGGATGGAACAGTTGCAGATATTCCTATTGTTAGCGGTGCGCTTCAATTACAGTCTCATCGAAAAAATTACCGATCCTCTGTTAGGTAATTGCGCTGATGAGGGCACTGTATTCTCACTAACTTCCCTCAACGTGACCAGCAATGACGATTTCAGGTCTTTTCTGAAATTCAACTATCTTTCCGACGTCCCAGATCAGAACGTCAGTGACGTATTGGAATTATATCCAGATAACCGTAGAGATGGCTCGCCTTTCAATACGTCTGTATTCAACGCCATCACTTCTCAGTATAAGAGGAGTGCTGCCTTCCAAGGAGACGTCGTCTTCCAAGCACCAAGAAGGTTCTTTGTGCAGCAACGCTCTGCGAGTCAAAATGTTTGGTCCTATCGTGCGTCACTATAATCTCTCGAAGACGCTTGTACTGAATTTTCAATCATTAGAGAGCAGCCGAGGAATGGATACCCCGTTTGTGGGAGCAGTACGTGACTATGTAAATCTCGTCTGACTTTGACCTGATAGCAGTCCTACCAGTACCATTCTTCTGACCTCTCATATCATGTACTTGACGACTATCTTGTCCGTTTTGTCACCAACCTTGATCCTAATAACGGAACGGAGCCAAGCTGGCCAAAATATGACAATAGTTCGAAACAGATATTATGGTTTACTCATGATGACGATGACACTGGGGTCCAAGTCAGTACGGATGACTATCGAGTCCCTCAGATGGCATATCTTACCAATCTGAGCTTGGCATATCCTTTGTGATTGTTGAAGGTCTACTTACTATATACTCATATCATAATCCTATCTCTCCCACTTTCTGATTCTAGTCTAACCCACGCATCCTTCGCTTATCACATCACACTTGGTTCTACATTCACTTCTGCTTGTCTCTTCATCTACTAGGAATACATGCCCCTCCATTGGACTTTGGCTCCGTGTCCTTGATGTTATCATGTACCTGATCAACTATCAATTCATGCATTAATGATTTCCAGACACAATTTCAATGTGTTGAGGAAGATATGAATAGTCGTAATGCCCCAGTAATTTACTCAATGGATGGATATAAATAGGATCCAAAAAATATGGATATAAATAGTCAGAACCTCTTCAGTGATTAGCTGCAAGAAGTAAAATTACCTCATTAAGAATGTATCTAGCCCCTTTCCTATCCTGGTCTAGCATGAACTGATTCGATGATTTGTACTGTTCATGTGACTCTGCTCAGTATGCACGGACTGCTTTCTGTAGTACTTGTGTAGTCAGATCTAGCTTCACTTGAATATCGACCTACGAAGAGGTTCCTATCGTCTGCTCTTTATCCTTTGGACACCATGCCATCTGTGAGGAATGCCCGAGTGCTCATGAATGAATACCCGACTGGTGGGCGTTGATATTACCTTCAAAATACATAGATTGGACTTATCATGATATCCAGGGTACCCTGAACCTGGAAAAACGACCGTATACGATGACTCCCAGACTATCGACGTCGACAATGTACCTCTACATGGAGGTTTCTTGCTCAAGACCCTGGTCTTGTCGATAGATCCCTATTTTCGAGGGCTTATGCAAGCCAGTAACGCTTACAATATTGTACGTGGACTGTCCCGCATGAAGTTTCTCTCACTGTCAACGACATTTTAGGGTTCATTTCCTCTCGGAGAGCCGTGCGTCTGATAATATCAGCACCTTGTTGCTCATATTCTCTCAGTATCAACAGCCATGGCGTAGGTGTGGTCCTGAGGTCCGAATGCCCTCAAGTCAAGGTCGGGGATCACCTCTATGGACATCTCAGTATGATTCTTTTGAGGATTGAAATGACGGACTCTGAAACTGTAATTCAGAGCATGAAGAATACAGCATTCGCCCTGGTCTCGATGATCTTCTTCCGATTGAAAATAAACAAGGGCTTCCTTGGTCAGCTTATATTGGTACAGCTGGTATGCCTGGTAAGTGTCCAAGATTATTTTGGTGGCATGTTGTCCTCATCACACATCGAAAGGTCAATCCGCTTATGTTGGATGGAAAGAATTTGCTCAGGCAAAGCAGGTTAGATGCTAACTGTGCCGTTGTGTTTCGAATTGCTGACAACATTCAGGGTGATGTTGTATATGTAACTACTGGTGCAGGTGCGCAGAAAATAGTCCGTAGGATGTCCTCGCTTTTCTCGAACTTGTGTTTTCTTAGGTGCCGTCGGCTCGTTTGTGATTCAATTGGCAAAGGCAGATGGGTTGAAAGTCATTGCTTCGGCAGGCTCTGACGAGAAAGTTGCATTCATGAAAGAAATTGGAGCTGATGTAGCATTCAATTACAAGACTACTCCTATTAAGAAAGTTTTGGCAGAGGAAGGACCTATTGATATGTATGGCAGTCTCCTGGTTTATTTCACGTGTCCAGGTGGCTCATGGATGATATAGTTTCTGGGATCACGTAGGTGGAGAGACGCTTGAAGCTGCTTTGGATGCTGCCAACATTGGTGCCCGATTTATTGTAAGCTGGTTCATGTTTTGAATGTGGAGGTACCAAAATAAAATTTCAGGAATGTGGAATGATCAGTGGTATGCGTATTTACATATCAGGACTCTTCCTCTTACCGACCTTCTCCCTCTTAGCACTTAATGCGGAAGATACTCCTATCCGAGTGTGTTATATTGCTCTCTATCCTCCTGAACTCACTTAACTTTATGTTCATAGAACCTGATGAATGTCATTGGAAAAGACATCATGATGAGAGGCTTTGTGTTTGCCAGGTCATTCCAAAAATACTCCCACGAGTTCTACGCCACAGTTCCAGACAAATTAGCCAAGGGTGAACTCAAATACAAAGAAGATGTGAGCTACGGGTTAGATAAAGTCGGCGACGTTATTTTAGCGGTGCAGAAGGGCACCAACAAAGCGAAAGCCGTTATCCATGTAGCTGATTCTTAAATCGTCGTAGAGATAGTCGATGTATCTTTATTGCTGTAGTTAAACCGACGAGGATATAATAGTCAATGTCGTATATCGTTCACCAAGGTCAAAGGTCTCGTTTAAACGGACCTTTACGACGTATACATTCCTGCTGACAGGGACTATGAATTCCATTATTAGGTAGAAGAAATTTGAATTTTTCTTTATCTGGGACCTAGTATCAGGCTGGCCGGCCTTTGCGATGGAGAGTCCATCCCTCAGTCTTTCAAACCTTTTCAAAGGGAAGTACAGACTAACCAATAAGCCAATGACTGGATGTTCACGTTGGAAAAATACGGTGCAATTCTCAGAAAACAGCAGGAGCATAAATCACCAAGCAACTCTACAGTCGACATAAACAGAGAAGATCTCTCTCTCCAGATATGAAGAAAAAACTAATCAGGCAATTATTGTGTATACAGCTCATTAATGACACAAAATATACACATACATATATATCCAAAAAAAATGCAAGATACAAGATGCAAGAAAAAACTACTCCTACGTAAACTCAGGTTGCGAGAGTTTGCAGCCCATGACACGAACTGCAAAAAACAATGAAAAGGATATCAGAAAAAACCATCCACCAATTCGAGCAAAAAAAAAAACCACACACTTGTACCATCAGGTTGACCTAAACCATACAACATCTCTTTTGGATGGAAAGCCAAAGAACTCAATCTCGGTATAAATGGAGAAGGCAAAGTCCGTAATGGTGCCATACTGAGTCCCGTCTGTAAATGAAACGACGATAGTGGGTCTTCCTGATTCACCGACTTGACAACAATCTTCTGCGCGCGCCATTTACTGGGATTAATGGCAGACGACCTTGTGAAGCATGACAAAACCTTGGCCCTCAACAAAACACAACAAGCGACATATACAGGGACACTCACGCAGCAAAAACATTTGTCAAAGGGTGAACATCAAACGCAGAAAGTCCATGAGGTTGAATGTGCCATGAATCGATCGGTAATGGTAGCCCACGCATATCCCAGAGTTTGACTTGACCATCCAAACTAGCCGAGAGGAATTGAAACTGCTGTGTCGCATGCCAACGGACATTCTGCACCCAAGCTGTATGATCAGAATACGTTCGCACGATAGAATCCTCATCTTCAACCCTCCTATCGAACACCTTGACCATTCCATTGGCAAAACTTGCAGCAAAGGTTTGTGAACTATCCATATCAGAAGCGATAGCAGTGACAGAACTTTCAGAACCAGTATCAACGTCCTGAGCGCAGATACTCAATTCGACACATCATAAGGAAACACATCATAAGAGACTTACCAAGCTCTGTGTCTCTGTCTGCGCATCCCAGACCTTAATCACCCGGGAGTCACCGCCGACCAACAACGTCCCGGCAGACTGTTTCCAATCACAAACCATCCCTGATCCTTGACGCAACTGGATGACCTCATTCAAAGCTCTAAATGCGCTGACCATCTGCACGGGGCCTTGTTCCATCACTGGGTCAAAATTGCGATACAGGCGAACAATGCCTTCCGACGATCCAACAACAACAATCCCACCTACTTCTTGATTGATGATAATGACAGAGGTAATACTAGTACCTCGTGGATTGCCATTCAACCACTGTGTGAGACGTTTACGTGTTGACCAGTCGTATACACTGTTCTGTACTAAGCCGATTTCTTTAAGAGAGTGGGTGTTTTCAGGTACCTGATTGTATCGGTCTCATTTGCCACCACAATTTGTCGATCAAATGAATGAAAAGCCATTGAAAGCGGATACCCGTCCGTCTGTATCGTTGCCACAGGTCTATCCCACCGACAATATTCTATTTCAGAACCAATTAGTCTCACCACGTTACCAATACAAAAAATGGTGAAAAAAACTCACCAGCAGTATTAGCCTGCTCTCTCGTCTCACTGATCGCCTTCTCGTTCCTCGAATGTCTCCACAGTTGATAGTTATACTGCATACTCCCCGGTTCCTCCGCCTCCGTTTGCTACCAACGTAATCAACATTATTGTCCACGATGAAGAACCTTTTTTCTAAAAAAAAAAACACCACTCACCCTCATTTGCGGCTCCTTGAAATACTCACAACACCAATCATAAAACGTGCTTCTCAACGGCAACACATCCCTCACTCCACTACCGGTCCCTAACCCTAATATCACATTACCGCTATCGCCTGAATCTCTCGAAAAGGTGCTATTACTCGGACTCGGCATGGACGACGAACGATGACCTCCCTGAGTCGTATTGTGATGACTTCGTCGGGAATGTTGATGTTGTTGATGAGGATAAAGGCCCATTCGCCGTCGAGCGCGAAGACGTTCCATGTCTTCCTCTATCAGGGCCTCCATAACATGACACGGTTGGAAATCATGCTGTGGTGGATAATGTTCAAAAGAAGTAGTAAGTTTTGTATGGCGAGGAGGATCATGAGGACTATGGTGATGCGTAGATGAAAGAGTTTGATCTGACGGCGTTGGTTGTTGCTTATACGGCGATTGATAACTTGCGAAATTCAAGTTCGGTAAAGGAACTCTTGCCGTATCATTCACAGCCTCTCCGAAATACCCACTGTTGATACCAGAGAGAGGACCAGTCGCCACTGGTGTACCTCTGCCGCCTATCCCTGATCCGTCTTCATACACACCGCTTCCAGCCCCACCACCCATACCATTAGACATCGATGTAAACCCAAAGGACTTGATGAACGAAGATGTAGCATTTGCAAATGATGAAGTCCTCTTCAGAGTACTGGTAAGCGGATTCGGTAAGGTATCTGATCGTATTAGTGATGGTCGACCGGGATTAGGTGAAGGTGGTGCAACAGAAATTGATCCTCCTCGATATTCTTGGGCTAAATATGGTGTCGATGCTGATGCCGATGCCGATGTTGTTATACTCAGTCCACCACCTCCAAAGAAACCGCTCCCACTACTTGTTCCATGACCAGGACGTTTCTCACTAGGTATGGAAGGTGGTCTATCCAATGTAGAGGTTTCAAGTTTGGTAAATGGCGATTCGAGGAGCAGTGCCATAACATAATCGACAATGGTTTGAGCCATGGTTTGTACCTCTGCGTATGGGTCTACGGAGAGATCTAGAAGAACGACAAAGATCGTGAAGAAAGAAGACAAGAGGACACGGTTTTCTTCCCTGAGCATATCGTCGTCGCCGAATGAATCTAGCCATTCCGAGACTGCAAGACTAGTCACATCATCGTCATGGGTAGATGTTGCTGAACTACCTGCTCCTCCACCATGAGGGGCAGTCGTTGAGGAAGATGAAGTCAGGTGAGAAGCAGCACCGCCAGTAGTAACTGGTCCCCCTCGCCATCGACGATCCTCTTCCCAATAAAGCCATGCACAAACCACAAAATAACCCCTCCACTCTTTGACAAGACACGAAATCACCACCAACAACTCTTTCCTGCACATTGGACTGGCATCATCTTTGATCGCCAATGTCGCACCGGTAGCAACAGCGACTTCCATCCTGAAATGAACTCTCTCCTCCAACTGATACATCGTCCCTGTCCCTCCACCTCCTTTCTTACTCTCGTCAGCACTCCCACTTGCACCCATGAAGGTACCCAATGCATACAATGCCGCGCTACGTACTTCAGCGCTGTCATCAGATAACAATCTAATTAGTTTGTCTTGAGTCCCATGGTCGACACCATAAACTTTAAGTTCATCGTTCGCTGCCCATATCTGTGCGATACACAAGGCCGTCCATTGACGCAACAGATAATCGGGCTCCTCCAACCTGTCGTAACAATTATCAAAAACGCGTTCTGTCCAGCACGCAGCTTGAGCATGTGGAAAATCACGACAGACGGCGGAGAGGATAAATGAGCACATGGCTTTGTGTTCGGAACTGTTTGGTAGGACGTCGTCGTTTTTTAACCCAAGGACGGTGGAAAAGTATTTATATCCAGATGAATTGTAGAGATCGGCTTGGACAGATTGATCGACGGCAAGGATACGGGCCCATATGAAAATGAGGACTGGGCGGAGGTCTTGACCTGCTGCTTGGAGGAGTTTTGAGATGTAGGGGAAGATACCGATTGTTAAGACTAGGTGAACAGCCCAGGGACCCAAGTCAACGAACTGAGAGAGAAGAATGAGCGCGCGGAGACGGTGTGGTTGGGAGAGAAGGACTTGAAGAACGATGGGAAGTTGATCAGGTGGTTTACGTGGGACGAGGTGTCGTTGGTCATTGATTCCATCGAATTTGGGACGCATTTGGCGCAGCTCTTCCAGTGTGCGTTTGGCGAGTTGGTCTTGGTCGAAAATTACAGGTTTATTCGTTGTTGATGAAGTTTCGGATGAATTAGGGGGGAAGGCGAAAGGAAGGGTATTGGGTGCGCCAGCGGCAGCCGTGGCAGAGGAAAGAGGTAACGCCATTGGCCCTCTCTTGGTCAATGCTGACCCACCTCTTGAGATCCAAACCTCAAAAGCGGTGAGTTGATCAGCGAAGAAACGGTTGGGAACATAAACATAGGGCTTGGCATCAGGTGGTTTGAGAAGACCACCAAAAGGGTCCTCACCTGATTGAACCAACTTGTCAAGAGTCATCCCCAACTTGAGCAGGTTGCCGCCTTTCAACTCTGGGGGTTGATATAAGAGGTCAGGGAGCTGTCGCAGACATGCATCGACAGCTAGATCCCATGTGTCCCAGAGCGAATGAGTATTTGTTGGTGGGAGACGAGGTTCGGTAAGGGGGGTGCAGTGGTGGTTCTTCATGACACGCTCAGCGAGGAGGAAGTTGCGAAATAGAGAGGCAATGAGGAGGTCTGAACGATAGAGTTTAACGAAAATGTCGCGAGGAAAGGTCGTCCAAGCGATCGTGTCGGTGATGGCGGTGAATATCCAATTCAACTCACCCAAAGGTGTACGACGGTCCTTCAAATCACCTGGGAGTTGGATGACCGTGTCGATGGAGATGCCGTTGGGAAGTGGATTATTCATAATGAAGTAACGCAAGGCCACATCGATGGGAGATGTTAGACATGCTGTGAAGACGTCTGCAGGTAACTCTGGGAAAGATGGAAGCTGTTCATTGGGCCCGCAGGCAGCGAGCTGGAGGGAATCTGTAAAGGGGTGAACACCTTCGGGAAATTCACCGTGTGCTGCACGGGCCTCTTGGTCTCTTCGACGAGCGAATGTGTTGAAGTTGGTGAGAAGGTTGCCTGCGGATGAGCAGTCCCAGATATAGACACCAGGAGAACCGATCCAGCTTTGGACTTCGTGTAGGGATACAGGGATGTACTGGGTGTAGTTGCGATTGAAGCACCACAGCTCGCCGCTGGGCGTTGGTTGAGGGACACCGTGGCCATTGTAGTAGAAAAGAACGGCATCGTCCTTAGCCTGTCGACGCAAAGTCTGGCAGAAGCGGCGGAGGTCCTCGAGAGAGGGATCCAAGATCGGTTTGTAGGAGATCTTGAGACTGAGGCTCTCGAACTGATGCTGGAGGTTTGAGCCGATGGATTCGAGGGCCTTGTGGGAAGACAAAGTTGGAGGGTTGACCCAGCTCTCGAGGACAGCACAGGGATTTGTTTTGACGATGTCAGGGGGATCTACATCGATGTTGAGACACAGGACAAGGGCCGAGTTAGCGGTCTTGAGTTTTCCGGGGATTGCGCCACGCCAGGGAACGAAGCGCTGGGACCAAGGGGGGCCTGGGGTGGGGATACCACAGGTGAGGTGGCGCTTGACGGAGAAGTAGGGGATTGCGGGGGGAGTTTCTGAGAGGGCGTCGACGGAGGCGTCAGGGTTGTCTGGGGGGCTGTCGGCGTTGAGCTCGCTGTCGAGACGGCGAGCAGAGGGGTCTGAGAGGGAGGCTGAGGGATACTCGCGCTCGGTGTCCGAGTCTGACAGAGTGGTTGTCCTGGGAGGCGGTGGCCAGCCTGGGTGAGTCAGCGCAGAAATGACAAATGTCAAAAAACAGGAAAACCTTGTGGCTGCGACATGTCAGAAAACAAAACAAGAGCGTGACTGCAATCAGGCACACGCAATGCATTGTGAAATCGTGACTCAAATATGTGCGTGACTGTAATAAACAAAGTATGCGTGACTAAAATATACCTACGTGTGACATCGTGACCATGGATCCTCCCCTCGGCGCCGTCGTCTCCATCCCCTCCGGCACCGGCGTCGTCCGCTATTCGGGCACCACAAGATTCGCAACAGGCAAGTGGATAGGCGTCGAGCTCGCTGAGCCCAACGGCAAGAACGACGGCTCCGTCAACAGCGTCGTCTATTTTTCCTGCAGGTTTCCCTATGGCGTTTTTGTCCGCCAGAGTCAGATCAAGGGCATCCATGGCATGGAGCAGGACTCTGCTGTGAGCCGTGCTCGGTGTCTATTATGCTCGATCCTGACTTGATGTCCAGCGTGCAGCCCGTTCACAAGGCCATGGACGCTCCCGCACAGGCTCTCTCCGTCCTGCTGCAGCCACAACCGGGAGCGCGTCCCCAACAGGCTCGTCTCCTCGCTCTCAATCTCCAAATAGACTCCTGCCTGCCACCAGGGTGTTGCGCACAATTCCATCCTCACCCGCAAAACGCCCGGGACTACAACCCCGAAAATCAATAACTCGGCGCGAGTCTTCCAGTACTATCGATGTCCCTTCCAGTCCTAGTGGAGCAAGTTCATCTGCACTGCAGCAGGCTCCCCGTATACCAACCAAGTTTTCACAGAAAAACAGGTCGTCTTCACCTTTGGCCGTGCCTCCTGACATTGTTCTCGATCATGTGTCTGCTGCTGCTGCCTCCACGTCGCCGTCCACGCCCCCGAGAGTTCCACCTCCCGCTGAACTCACCACAACTGCAAGTCCAAAAATCCCATCTCCAGTCACACGTACCCAAGGCTCTCCTCTCCCACCACAAGACGACACCGAACTCCAAGAACTCCGCGCCAAAATTCGAGTGCTCGAAGCCAAACGAACAGACGACACTCGACATATCCGTGAGCTCGAACACCAGCTTGAAGAAGCCAAAAACTTCATTGCTGTCAAACCCAAACTCCAGCTCAAACTAAATCAACTCCAACAAGACTTGATTTCAACGAGACGGGAGCTCTCAGATACCCAACAATTGTCTCAACTCGCCGAAAGTCGAGTCCTCGATGCTCAGGAGCAGCTCGAGATTGCACTGTTGGATAAGGAGATGGCAGAAGAGAAAGCCGAGACAGCGGAAACAGAGTTGGAGGAGTTGAAGGAAAACCTCGCTGTTATACAGGTCGAGATTGAAGTCTTAAAGGGCGAACAAGGTACGTTGTCTCGTATTTTGTTGTTTTTTTGGATCCCTGGACTGGCCTTGACAGATAGTATAAAATCGGGTCCAGAAGCCCCTGGGAAGAACTCTCTGGCGTTTATTCAGCTCGAAAAACAGAACGAACGACTGAAAGAAGCTCTCATAAAGTATCAATTATTCTCCCGATTCTCTGTTGTGGTCCTCACCATGCTCCAGGCTTCGCGACCTCTCACAAGACACTGAACATGAACAACGCAAACGAATTCAAGAGATGGAAAAAGACATCGGTACGCTCGACCAACTTCAAGGTAACTCATCTCACTCCGGCATACGACTGAATGCTGATGATGTGCAGTTCAATACGATGAAACGCTCATCAAGCTCGCAAACGCTGAAACCGAGATCGAGGGACTCAAGCTACAGTTAGACGATGCACTACATGCGGAAGATCTTCTCGTCAAATTGACAGAGCGGAATCTTGAATTGGGCGAGGTGTGTCCATATGAATAGGATGGATATTATAAATGAAAACCCTCTCAGAAAATTGAAGAAATGAGGATCACTATTGAAGATTTGGAAGCATTGAAGGAGCTGAACGACGAGTTAGAAGAGAATCATGTTGACACCGAGAAACAATTGTATGCCGATATAGGTAAGTGATCGAACTTGTTCTCTATACCGACTTCTATGTGAACGCTTTTGGCAGAGAAACGTGATGCCGACATTCGAGAACTTCTCGGCAAGATTGCTTCTCTTGAAGATGGATATAAAGACCTCGAAGGTACTGTAACACAGTTCCGAGAATTAGTACTCCAACTTCAAACGTACGTCATTGTGTGTCTTGCCTATATTCACATCTGCATCCTGTTACAGCGAACTTGATACCCTCCGTGCACAAACCCAAACCGCCCAAAATGAATCAGCTACAGCTGCATTGCAAGCTGCAGCTATGATTTCTCTCAATATGAAATTGCAATCATCAGCTACCAAGAATCTGGCGAGGAATATCGAGTTGGAGATTCAGAAATTGGAAGCGAGGGAGAGTAAGGAGTTGTTAGGCATCGTTCAAGTAAGCGTATCATCCGTCGATTGCAGGCAACTCCTCATATATCTCAGCCATACCTTCCTCAACTTTACGTCCAATCAGACTCTGAGGCAACACACTGCTACCTCTTTTTCCTGCGTCTCTCTTGTAAAATGGACCTGATCAATACCATAATCGCAGCGAAGCACAACCTCCCTGACTCACTCAACCAAATTAACCCCTCCTCAGGAACATATGGACAACCTATATCAGAAGTCCTCGTTGGTATATGTGAAATGCGAGGGCGTATCGCTGGGTTATCGACGTTATGTAAGAGGTTTGCGAAGGTATTGAAGTGTGTTGCTGTGGAGACATTCTTGAATGTTGGAGGTAGGATTTATCCAGAGGTGAAAGCTGTAGAGAAGAGGATTGATATGCACGTGGATTTGTTGAGAAGGGATGAATTTAGAGAGATGGAGTGTGTTAGTGATATTGCCAAGTACGTTAGCTCTGTTTTTTGGTTTCAAGAAAACGAGCGTGATTCCACCCACGATTTTCAGGATTCAAGCGCAATTTGATCATCTGGCAGAAACGTATTTTGATGGATTCGAATTTGATCTAGGAGAGAAAGAGCTGGGCTATGCGGTTTCATTTGATTTAGATTTGGATATGTTTTCAGCTTCGATAGCATTGGCTAAGACATGTGTGGCTACGATTCTAGACGATGAAGGTCAGTCTGGTTTCATTCTTGAAATGTTCTCATGTTGATTTGGGTATGTGGCTACCTAGATGCTGTGTTGGATTTGAATGGGTATGATGTTTTAACGGAATTATTAGAACCTTTGCAAAAGTTGTTGGATCAGTGTAAGAGTGCGAAAATTTTGTCGAGGTGTGAAAAATTCTCTTTCTTTCTGACCGTTTATCCGAAATGTTGTCATAGGAAACTTGTGAAACGCCTGGATGACTTGATACAAGAATCTGCTGCTCTAAAGGCCTCGATCGTCCCTCAACTCCAAGCGCTGAGCAACCCAGTAGCCGAATTAGTTAATTTTGGTATTTCGGTGCGTTGTTCCGTTCTCTTTCGTTTGGACTCATTTACTGACGATGATCATGGTTCTACTTTGTCAACCTATATCATCATTTAAAGCTTGCGCAATTGATCATAAACCATACCAATGATGCGCGAAGCTCGAAATCTTCTTTCCAATTGACTGTGGTTCTGGGATTCGTAAAGGATACAGCTACGAGTACGGTTATTAAGGATTTGAAGCCGAATGAATCACCTTGGGACGCAGTTGGTAGGGCAATTACTCAGCTTGTAGAAGAAGGAACGAAACTGCTGCCTTTGGTTCTCGAAAATGAGAATGTAATTAAGAGTGAGTTTGATAAGATCCCATCTTCCCGTGATCGTCAAAATTCAACTTTCATTAACTCGTCATCTCGAAATAGTCGCGAGCACGCCACCGTGGATTGCACGTATCGCAGAAGTGAAAGCTGCATTCGAGGTTAATGTTGAAGCGGAACGCAGAGTTGCGAAATTGAATGATGAAATGCAAGGGTTGATGCGGACGTTGAAGGGTAAAGACCAGAGCATTCAAGAAGCCTCTGTGAAGATTGAGTGGATGGAAAGAAGAATGGAAGCCGCTAAGAAGCAGGCGGAGGTTATTGGGGGTTTGGAGGATGAGTTGATGGATATGAAGAAGCAGAAGAGGGATTATGAAGAGGCGATGGAACACTTGCAGGTGGATTTGGATGTGTTGGAACAGGATAACGCGAAGTTGAAGGCGTTGACTGCTGGACAAGAAAAGCAAGGTATGTAGCGAGTTTGTTTCCCATGGAATCCGCTGTTAATGCTTGTGGCGGTGGCGGTCTTCTGTAATGTCAAGCAGCATCAGGCGTGCAACCAATTGAGACAGAGAATATCGCAGCTGAAGGGAGCTTGGAGACATCGTATCTACTAGAACAGGTACGTACATAGATGACTCTACCTTTTTGAGAGGGTTCAGGTTCGAGTTCTCTTGGATAAAGAGAGCGAGCGAGCGCTTGGTCGAATTAATACTAACGCGGGTCCTTTACTTTAGGTTGAGGCACTCCGTGGAACAGTCCGTTTCCTCCGAACCGAGAATTCATATCTCAAGGGTCAAGATCTCCTTCGTGAATTGGAGGCTCTTCCTCAATTATACGTCCCTGGTGTTCCCCGAATACCGCCTACTCCGCCCCTGGTTCCTTCTGGATTGTCAGATACCGATTCAGATGACGATGATCCGGATAATTTAGCGCGAAGTGGGAAGCATGTGACATTGAGAGCGTTGACGACAGAAACGAAGATGCTGTA
>Ga0153924_1000760_pt1 | contig 19199 bp, 26 predicted proteins | sample TSNJ008MetaG_FD_104709 | JGI IMG/M metagenome (GOLD analysis project Ga0153924, IMG submission 104709) | Attine ant fungus gardens microbial communities from New Jersey, USA - TSNJ008 MetaG | ecosystem: Host-associated > Fungi > Mycelium > Unclassified | place: USA: New Jersey, Wharton State...
GTTACTAAGCTGCTGTCCTCTAGCACGCCCCAAAAAGTAGAACAAATATGCTTAGTAATATGCTTGTTTTTTTTGGGTCAACAATTTATTTTACGGTGCTCGAACGCAGTCCGTGTAATATGCTTGTCTCACTGTAAGTAGACAAACAGTAAAATTTCATCAGAATTTCATCAGCTGCTCTGTTGTCGTCGTTCGTTGTGCCGACTGCAAGGCTCCTAAGGCTCCCTATCCACAAAGATCAACTTGGTGACATTCCCAACACCACCAGTGAAAAATGACAGGTACTATTTCCATATACAACTTGATATCACATTTCATTCGACAGCTTGTCAGTTAGTTGGTTTCTGTGAGCTGTCTTCGATAGAAACTTGGAGTAGTAGTCCAGACTTCAGATAATAATTATACAGAAATGCTAGTCCGAATGAATGCATAGCAATCAGAACAAGGTATGTAGTAGAGTAGTTGCCTTGCAATTGCCTCAGTCAGGTCCCCATGTAGCACTACGAGGTCATTATGATTTCCTAGGTAAATAGGCTCCACATCCTAGAACACACTGAAACGATTTTTTTTCTTCCTTTCATCCTGCAAATCCTCTGTTCCCTGCCTATAATCTTTGAGACCTGTCTTTTGCTTTTGTACGATATCAACATCCTAATAGATGTTTGATATCACACACCGTTGAATGGCCAAGAAGCTATGTCTTTCCCTATCTTCAGGGATATACTTTCAGCATCGAAACATCCGATGCCAGGGGAGGAAAGACGGTCCCCAAACGCACTGTTCAACTTTTGGATCACTTCTTCTGGAATGCCAGCAATCACAGCGAATTGGTTGAGAATCTGAGATTCCGCTGAGGTTGTGATTTTTAGATCAGCATCGGTCATACATGTGGGCAATGAGACCGCAGCTGCTAGTTTGCCTTCGGAAGGCTTGCGGACGCGATCAAGGAGCGCCCAAGCGATGGAAGCGTGAAAACGAGGAGCAGAGTAATAGCTCGGTTGTCGCAAGCTTTGGAGCAACGGTGCTAAGTCGCTACAGAGTTTCTGCAACTTGAATGGGTATATTTTGAACACTGAATCGGCGATTTGAATAGGAAACGAACCTCACGGTGGCCGGCACCGATTTCTATTGTTAGGAAAGTTCGTGTACCCTCATCATTTTGCAGTTCTGCAAAAGACGCAAAGGATAGTTTAAATCTGAGCAAATCATACAATCTGAATTGAGATTACTGTCTTGGGGGAAATGCTCTTCATACGGTGAATGTTGTGAGAGCTCCTTGACTGCTCGCCTCAGCTCCTCCTTCTGATGGCCTCGGATGAAAATTGGTCTAGATAACGAGATATGAAATTCAATTGCATGCTTGTTAATGCACTCTGCAGGAATGAAGCTCTCAAGAGCTGGGACCAGTCGCTTTGCTTCAGCAACGGCTGCTTCAAGCAGGGAACACAAGGCATGTGACCTGTTGACGTTGACCGATAAGTAGACATGAGCGGCCCAGTTGCCCGCTACATGGGGTACCGTTCTTGTACGTCCTTGGTGGCGAACGGGGTTATCTACGGGCACTGGTATCACGAGAGTAGAAGGCAATACAGGGAGTTTCCTGTTAGGCATGCTTGAAGGAGAATCGTGTAGAGACCCATGACCGCTTACTTTCTCTTGGGAGGCGGAAGGTCTCTGTTTGTGTCTTCCTCTCCGGAAGACTCATAGTCAACAATTGAACGAGCGGAACGTTTCATTCAGGTGGAAGGCAATGTTGACCCTAACCACAGGTGCAACCGGACCAACTGATCCGGTCTTTCAATACAAAGGTGCAATGTGATATGTTGATATGTGCAGTGCTTGATTCTCTATGAGTGTCCAATTCATCAACAACCTTGGAGGCTCAAGCGCCGAAAACGCGTATCATCATTCTCACTCTCATGGAGAACACGGAGGTGATCATGGACACACCCATGAACATATGGATAATCCAGGTGTGTGCATATCAGCCAGACCATCCAAATCAATACATATCAGGTCCTAGGCAGATACTCAGAGCGCGACCTTCCCGATTACAGTTCTCGGAACTTTGAAGAGCGTAGCTTCACCGTCGGCATCGGAGGGTGAGAACTCGTAGTGTTATGCTCTTGTTGTGGCTCAGATTTACCTCAGCCCCGTCGGGTCCGGAAAGACTGCATTAACTTTGGCTTTGTGCCAGAAGCTGAGGAAAAAATTCAATATCGGTTTGTCCCGCATCCAATATCGCTTGTGCCTTCACTAATGAGACTTCATACCAGCCACTGTAACAAATGATATATTCACACGTGAGGATCAGGAATTTCTGATCAAGAACAAAGCCCTTCCCCCCTCACGTATACAAGCCATTGAGACAGGCGGATGTCCACATGCTGCAATTCGTGAGGATATCAGCGCCAACATGGGTGCCCTAGAAGCACTCCAGGCTAAATTTGGTTGTCAACTACTATTCGTCGAGAGTGGAGGGGACAATCTGGCCGCAAATTATTCTCGAGAGCTGGCAGATTATATCATTTATGTGATTGATGTGTCTGTAAGTCTGTTCTGTTCCTGTGGATGCTCGCTCATCAATCCTTTCACACCCAGGGTGGCGATAAGATTCCTCGCAAAGGCGGTCCAGGTATTTCCCAATCTGACCTTCTTGTGATTAACAAGGTATGGAAATCGGTAGTCATTAATTTTCCTGTTAGAATGCATTACTGAATCCAAGACTAGATTGATTTGGCACCACATGTTGGAGCATCACTTGAAGTTATGGACAGAGACTCTAAACTGATGCGGGGAGATGGCCCAACACTGTTCACCAGTGTTCGCAAGGGGACAGGGGTGGATGATGTAGTTGACCTGGTCTTAGCAGCATGGAAGGCGGCAGGAAGTCCAGGAAAGCCCGATCCTGTTGGGGACGAATTCTGATATTCAAAAGAATACTTTATTGCTTAAGAAATCACAGAAAGACCTCATTAACAAACAGAGAGTACTATTCACTTCGGTATTGGGCCTGTCAGCCCATGGTTGACCTTCGTCAATCTGGGCGAACCATGTGTAAAATGTCAGGTGACAAGGACCAAGGACCAAATTATTCGATCGTATGATGGATACGAGGATATAATATGCATGAATTTCTTGTTGTCTTCTGGGAAGATAACCACACGAAGAGGATGACAATAATGATGACAACAAGAAACATATGGAGAGACGAGTGTATTGCCTTCTGCCTTAGCTAGGCAGCTCTTATACCATCTATCATGCCGCAGGGCAATGTTGAGGTCCATTTAGACAGTCCTAGCTATCCCAAAAATTCATGAGCTCTGATAATACTGACAGGGCGGACAAACAGCTGTCAACTGAACAGCCAAGGTTTGATGTCAAGTGATTAATGTGTCACACTTGTGACATCGGCAACATCAAATAGTCTAGGATCAGAGGAAAAAAGACGGCACTTGGGGCAAGTACAGATAACTTGGAGCATTGGAGATACAGTAGACCATATGTGGTATCAACTGATAACAACTGAAGCGTGCATCCCCTCAATGATTGCAGTTGGTTTATCTATAAAAATGGTGATCGCACGATGATCAAACACGTTGTCCTGTTCCTGGAGTATTTGCTTGGTCAAGTAACAACATCACTTAACATGAGGTGCTCATTGGGTGCTGCTCTTTTATTCCTGCTTTTTCTTTTCTCCTTCTCTCATTTCTCTTGTGTCTGAATCAGTGGTGAGTGATTCCGGCTTTTTTCCTGTTTCTCGTCAAGTTTCTCTTGTTAGTATGGGCTGTGTTATTGCAGGGTACTAGGTACTTTACTGCCGACTACGATCGAGCACCGCGTTTTTAAAAAAGCATGACATGTGACTAAGTTGACACTAGTGATCAGTTGACATCAAACCTTGGCTGATCAGTTATCTGTCCGCCGTGTGATACTACGACCTTGGAACAAAATTACACATCCCGGGTCTTGTCCAATCAAATTTATCGATGCATTTTCACCTTAGTTAATACACAATCCAAGGCATTTTCATGTAAGCAGCCTTGTTCTGCTTTGACCGATGTCGATGCTCAAAGGTGCTTACATATACGTCATTGATAAGAGCAGGGCACGTGAGGACTCCGTAATTAATGGTATCCAACCCTTGTGCTCGTCCCTGCGATGGATGCTGACGCCTCAACTGCTCCTTCACAATCATACACAATTTTACGTATTAAGAGGAAGCGGAATGAGGAACCTTTAGATGCTTTAGGTCATTGTGCCTTTCAGTTTCCTGCTCCTGAGCTTATTCTCAAACACTTTAGTGATCGAGAGAGGTCTCCGTCGAAAAAAAACACGTAGTAGTGTTGGTGTGTTTCACTATGCCGAGACGGTAGAGAGTTGTGTCTGGAAAGACGAAAATTTCCAAAAAGATATCCAAGTGAGTTCTCGAACTCCTGACCACTCGAAGTTGTTTAAGCACAAACACATAGGATAGGATATCTCGCCTCGCACGGGAAGATGCAGCTAAAGAAGAGACAGTGGCTTCTCCCTCTGTCGCAAGCTCTTTTGGAGACATGACCTCCTCGCCTGCTCGCCGGAGACATGAACAGAACCGACTATACACAGTTGTCTCCTCAGCAGAACACGAACCATATGTAAAACATAGCCCGTATGTACAATCCGTTCCTCTGTATCGTTGCGCCTGATAATGAAGTGACAGGCCTAAAACCCCTTCTTCCAAGGACCTACGCAAGGACCCTCTTGCACCCGACTTCAAGATGTATGATGCGATCTTGTCTGAAGGGCAGTCTATGCGAGACCCTGAAATGGAAAAGTTTCTACCTCTATTGAATGATTACTTGAGAAGTGAGTTGTTATTACTCGGAGGGCCCTGTTTGCTCATCCTGTATTAATTCCCCTAGATACTCTGGCGACAAGCCCTTGCATCACAAGCAGGACAGGCACTCCTATCAACGAGTCTTCTAGCGATTATGTCTGGGATGTCTTTTATCATAGACCAGCCAGCTTAAGTGAATGGAACTCGGTTGCAACAAGAACGGGAACAATGTGTGTATCTGCATTTGCCAATTTTGTCAACTACCGATTGTGGGTTCAAGTACCGGTTTACCTAGCTCACTCCTCAACTCGGATGATTCAGATTCAGGATCAGAAGCAGAAGACGAGGCTGATGAGGATTCGAATGGTGGGTGCGGTTGTGTCTTGATTTCCTCTTCCCTGAGTCTTTCCAGCCGAAGAATACTATAAGAATGACTACCCAGATGAAGATTCTGATTCCGAATCTGCAAGTGGTTTGTCCCATTATCATCTCGAGTGATGCTGGCCTGATCAGTGTTAAGATGAGTTTCATGAAGAGTCGGACTACGACGACATGATGCATTGTGACGAAGGGGATCTCTGATTTTGTAGACTAGCAGCATACCATGTCTACATGTGATGTATGATATTCATTGTGCAATGTACCCTTCTTTCACGTAGTGACCTAGAAACCTCATGAAGCTCATACCTTCAGATCAGATCCATCCTGTAGATGACAACAACGTATCAGTATATTATTGCACTCTGGGAGAAATGGCATACATCTGAGCCTGCCTTCAGGGATCTCTTGAGCTTCTTTCCACATTGAATGAATCCAAGTAAATAAACAACAAGGAAGAGAATAATCATGAAGGCCACGGCCATTCCAGCTCCCAGAAGGCCCGCCCCGACGGGATGAAGCTCTTCTGCGTTAATTGCTTTCTCAGCAGCAAGGGTCAAGTCACCACACCCTCTGGTCTGGGTGTTTTGGCACACCGTACACCAATGGGCTGTGTCGTTTACTGCAGTGTCCTAAGGTTGTGGTGTTTAATGGGGTGATGGAAGTGTGGCTGCAAGACTCACTGAAAGGCGAGCAATGAAGTCCGACAGGGCCACATCACCATCAGCTCCGAACATATTGTAAGAAGTGAAATCGGTTTCTGTGGTCCCATTCTTAAAGAGGAATCGGATGACGGGCCCGTTACTTGAAGCGCGAATTTCATAGGCAACGGCCGCTGCGTAATCGACTAAATGGGCACCGGTTAGCTGTGAAATTTGACTTTCAACATATCCGCGCACCGATCGTAGCAAGCTGAGGGTTCTGCTGGGTGACACCGGTTACGTTGAACAAAGAGAGGAAAGGCTTGTAGGAAAGTGCTTGGTATGAAATCTTGAGAGGGCTGCTGGAATTTGCAATGTCATTTAAACCATTCAGAATGTACGGCAGGACAGTGCGCCCAGCAACTAAACGAGAGCAAGAGGTCCAGGAATGCGTTTCAATCTAGCTTCATTCAACTCACTGTTACCAATGCCCTTGGGATCGGGGTCACTGAAAACTCTGTACTCGTGCCAATTAGCAAGATCACGAGCTTGCTCAAGGAGGGTTCGTGGAAGATTTTGAGCAAAGCTGGCGTCATGAATAAATTGGACATTCAGGTAATCAAAAATCTGAAAATTCTCAACAATAGAATATTGTTTTCATCCGAATACTCACATTCCACTAGAATCTTTGATGGGCTATCACAAGTTCAAGTCCATTTATACACTCACCATGTTTTCCAGATTGTCCGGTCGTTGGTCCAAGAACGGCTTGATTGCGTTAAAAAAACCAGCATGTTCACTTGCTTTGGCCTTGAACTCGGGTGAAGCGTAAAATACATCCGTGTTTGTGTCTAGAGACTGACAAATTTGCCGGTATTCAAAGGCTTCTTTCAGATTTGATGTTCCCACTCACTGGGCAAGATGTGAATCCCTCTAAGGAGACATCGTTGTCAGGCTCGACAGACTCCACTGGTATGCTTCTCTTAATTGGAATGCTTGACAGATAACGCAGTTACTCACCCGGGATGAACTATCAGCGAAAAGAAATATCAATCTCAATGCTATCTAGAAAATTCCGGTGGCAGACCTGGTATCCATTGGATGCACCGACGGCTACCGTCCCATTCGCAAGTGTCTCGTTGTAGGATGGCGTGGAGGGGTAGAGTCCTTGCAAAAGCGCGACAGCAGAATTCAAAATAACTCCCCCTTCCCCTCCGGCGTCCGCACGAACTTGGATCTGGGTGAGGTCAACTACTGTCTGACTGATGTTCCGGATAGTAAATGGTGAGGAAGCATTAATATATCTCTGGCGTAAAAAGTTCCCCAGCTGTAACTCTTGTTCCTTTCGACAAGGACAATCAACAAGGTGAAGCAGAAAATATAGCCAGCTCCTTACAGTACCGGTGGGGGTGATAACAGTACCGGAGGGATTGTAGGTCTCAGGATCCTGATAGAAACCTTATCAAACTATTAAGTATCGGACTCTGGTTCAATAGAGACGACAGATCTACCTTGACGATCCCCATGTCTGGTCAATAATACAACACCAAGGACCTGATCAGAAGACATGCTTCAAGCAATCGAGAGGTATTGAACGTGGAATGGGCTAGCGGGAAGTAGAGGAAGCCAATCCACGATCGATCACGTCCACCTGTACAGAATTTATATTTCTCCGTGCCTAGAAGGGATTCCATAGAATCCTGATGACGAGTCAGTAAGTTCAAAAACTATGCCCGTCAGTTGTAGTGGAGCTATATCACCCCGTGATAAGGATATTGAGAGAAAGAAGTCGACATAGTGTCCTTATCAGGTCTCATGCTCTCAGGCAGTAGATATCTGGGGTTCAATGGATGAGCAGATGTCTGTCCTGGTTTCCTTAATTACTTGTCCTGCATATGATAAATCTATGATAAGCAATCACCTGTTTCTTTATGGATAAAACGGTATTTCTTTATCGTTAGCGTGGTAAAGACCATACAATCTGCAATTCACAGGAAATCAAGTGCAGTATGCATGAGAAGCAAAGACATATCAACAAGTCGGAGTAATGAAGATATGAAAATTCGAAGAACTCACCAGAGGATTAAATGAAGAAATCCTGAGACTTGACACAATAAAGGATAGATATACTTATGAGATGCAGGCAGAACGTGTCACGAAGTAATTTTCACATATGTTGCCTCTGCACCAAAATAGGACGTACCAGAGAAAAGAACTAAGATTAGCTGTAACAATGAACCTAAAATAAACTACAGTGTTCCACCAACGGATTCCATAGTCTGCAGATAACATCAGCAATCCAATATACAAAATTGGACCGTCAAAGGAATGACGACGGGGTATTCCAAAAGTAGGTGCACGAAAAGTAAAAATAACGTCTCTTTGCTGCGTGTAGATGTAGACCCACGCTGGCAAAAAAAAGTATCTGAGTCTTGTCACTGAGAACAGTCCTGAATATTCCCATATGACATCAGGCTTGATAGAAGCTGACAAAAGCTCTAGCAGTCTGGCAATTCAAGCGAGCTGAGGATGTCGATAGAGGACTCAAAAACGCAATCTCTGCAGTACAGTGACGCAAATTTGCATCAACAACCTGCTGACAATTCGGAACCTGGATAAACAGATGGGGCATTTATTCGAAAGTGGGGTCAAAGCTCACCCCGAAGAGAGAAGGTGCAGAAAAGGTGGCTCTGGTCGATAGTCGGCGGTATCGAGCAAATAAAAAAGAAGAGAAGGGAGAGAAAAAGGAGTGACAGGGACAAATCGAACTCTGACACTTTCTAAGGAACACCGACTCACAAATGGTGAAGCCGTCGGGCCATCTAGGATTGCCAGTTCTTCATTGGTGAATGGCAAGCGAGGAATAAGGAAAATACGGAGAGGTATCAGTAACATGATAATGACAGGAAATCCGATTGCGGCTACGAGGTGTAGATAAATAACGTCAGTGTCTATTTAGATGAAAAGAACTCTTTGTTCCTTGGGGGCGGGTACAATAAAGACGAACCAATTGTTTGAGTAATTGCAAAAGTAACACCGAAACCAATGAGTTGGACCAAGATAAACAAAATGATACGTGACTTGCGAACTCGCGTGAGCGGCTCGCCGACTGGTGTAAGGCGCCTGTCCCGAATGAGGTAAAACATTTTATGCGAGATTCCATTGTTCATAAGAGCATCAAGGCCCATGTACCAGCTAATATGATAAAATGACATCAGCAAGCGAGATCAAGGAGAACTGAATCAAATGATCCACGTACAATAAACCCGCGAGTACGCCTCTAGATATGAGGTTTAATACGTGTAGAAGTGGGCCTGTCAATAACACAAGACATAGACTTCCTTGTGCTAAATTAGACACTCGCTGTTCCACCACACCAATGGGAACCTCGTTTAGATGTGAAGGGCCTCTTTCATTTTGGAGTGCTAAGTCATGATTCGATCCCAAATCTGAGCTTCTGGAGTTGCGAGATGCAATTCTTGGGGAAGGCTCAGACTTTGGCTCACATTTTTGAGTTTCTTCGTCTTTGCGATCGTGGCCCATGATGACAAGAGACGTAGTATGAATAGGAGCTTGGGGAATGAGTCCATTAGGAGCCGGAACGCCGATAAGTCCTGCGATGAACGTTGTGATACCAAGAAGGAAGAAATCCCAATGAAATCCAGGAGGTTTACGTAGCGGAAATTCTGTCCCTTGAGCCATTAATGACTGATGGAATTTGATTGATACATGAGAATGAGTCGGTATCATCAATAAGTGGACTCGCCGATACGTTATGATCGAAAAAGAACAGGATCCAAAGGATCACGCCGAAGGGTAATGCTATCCCAACCCATTTTCCATCCAAATGCCAAAACTTGACGAGCCAATCTCTACCATTGGCTGCTTTGAACGCGGGTCCGATAGGTAGCGTTTCTGGATTGGCTGAGTTGAATCTACCCCAATAAGCCATTGCGGATGCAGCGACAAGGCTTATAGGCATGCCGTAATCTGCAAAAAATCTACGAAAGAAACGGTGAAAGTATGATGATCGTGCAAGAGATTGGAAGAGAAACGACATGACAAGCATGAGCAGCGCGAGAATTATCGAGACGAGATAACCAGGTTCGGGATTGGAGAACTGGCGGGTAAGAACTTGAATTCCATATTGGAGGTAGACCCAGGAGACGTAAAAGCCGAAAGTATCGCAGGAGAATAGGGTGACATATTTCAAGAAGTTACACCCTGGAGAGAAGGAGAATTGTTCAGTGACCAATTCAGTAGATGGAGTACTTACAGTTGAGGATAGCAGTCACCCAATGGATTATTGCTGCCCATAAGTAGACCCAACCAATGAACTGATGAAAATCTGGAGGGTTTGCCCTACGAAGGAGGATATCATAGATAGTTTTATTGAAAACGGTGATGGGACCTGATGGATGCTAATGAAGGTACCTGAGGAGCTTCCGAGCGCAAACGCACCGGTGACTCCAGCAATGGTCAATGGTTGGGCTCCAAACACCGAAAAGATGAATGCAGCCATGAACGATGACATTAAAACTTCCGATACACCGTATTCTCGAGTGGTTTCAATGAGATCCAAGGAAAATGCAATTCCTGGAAGCACACTGGAAAATACCCGCTATTTTAGGGGATTCTCACACACAAAGAATCATTGGACAAACTTGGCGAAGAAAATAAGGGCAGTTGCTGGCACGACACGGTAGTTCCAGGCATCGACCCAATCGCTCAAATACCAGGGAGTCCTTGCACGAATATCCGTAGTGATGCCCACACCAAGACGGCGATACCAAGCACGAGGCATTCGCTCACCAGGAACCATTGAAATGAAATCGATATGTTGCAAGACATTTAAAGTTGGATTCACGTGATCGCACGTGCCTCTGAATCATACACCAAACGTTTTAGATTTCACTATGACAGAGGACATGACTGTTCATATCAGTTGGATCATGCAGGCTCGACAAATGTTACTGGTTATCGGAGCGTTCTACGTAGGAGCTGTCTTATTGTTGTTCATCCCGTTCTTCCAAAAACAGTAAGTAATGTTTCTTGATCTCTTTGTACCCGCCTAAGCGGCTGCCCTGCTTAAACCAATGGGTCAGTGCAATCTATCTCCACGCCATCAAATTTCCGCTTTTTGCGAATTTTGATGTACCCGAAAAGTATGGTCTTGCTCGTATGTCCGGACCCCTAACCACACTGCAGCCGAAAAAGCTTAGTACTCTTTCAGCAAACAAGACAATGAATCTACGTATTCCTACCTCAGATGGGGAATCTATTGGGGCTTGGTTTATCCTTTCGGACCGATATTATCACAAGCTCCCGGCCATCCCGACTCAGGAGTCACTCCCTGCTCAGCACATCCCTGTCGCTATCCAGGAGCATCCTACTATACTTTTTCTTCATGGAAATGCAGCGACACGCGCTTTCACTGCTCGTATTCAACACTATCAGACCTTCACTTCGCGGTTGGGAGTAAACGTTTTAGCTATTGATTATCGTGGCTTTGCTGACAGCAGCGGGACGCCGACTGAAGCTGGAGTTATCCACGATGCTCGTGCAGCCTGGGACTGGTTGGCTCGTAAAGGGATTGACGGAGATGATGTGCTCATTGTTGGACATAGCTTAGGCACGGGGATTGGCGCTGGTCTTGCAAGTGAGTTGACAAAGGATGGAATTACTTACAAGGGATTGACCTTGCTAAGTGTAAAGTCAATCATGAGTCTTCTGAACCAGAAATTAATTAAGGTACTCTAGCCTTTTTCAAGCATTCAAGATGTTCTGCAGACCTACCACATCCTTGGACTGCTTCCTCTGATGAAGCCACTTGCCGCCATTCCCTGGGCCACTAGTGAGTTATGGAGTCGAAGCCAGGAACATCATTGGACATGATTTTAGAACTCATATCATGGGCACTGGTGCACAAGTTTGACACACTTAAAGCGGTGCCGGTATGGCATGGCGCATCTGGACCTACCCAACTTCATGGCTGACTGTGTCCCCAGAAAATTGATGGGCCTGTGCTTATTGCGCATGCAGAAAACGATTGGGACATACCCGACTTTCATGCAGATGTCCTTTTCAATGCATTCTTGGATGGGGTGCTTCCGAGACTTAAACATTCGCATGGCGCACTACAAGAGACGTCGGACGCCCTCTCTGTTTCGCTTGAGGAGAGAAGGGCGGTGAAAAGAAAGATAGCCAAACACATTGATATGGGAAATTTCGGGTACATAGACAACTTCTGGGACAGGACCAAAAACAGGAATGTCACACTGGTTAAAGCCAAGTACGGTGGACACGACTATCTAGGGGTACAGGAAGGAGTACAGGACGCGATGGGTCACATGTTTGAACTGTGACATTGTATCTAATGAACACGTGATCCTACGTCATATGTTTTAGTCGGAAAAAGTAAATGGCCATAACGGAAGGTGGATTTCTCTGTTTTGTCCACTATGCCAGACGAGTCTCCGCGGCGTATAACTTCTTCGTCTCCCCCTGCATCCTCTTTTGTCTACCCTGTTCGTTCCTTGCTTTCCGCCATCGAGCCAGCTGCTCTTCCAAAAAGCACATCCACGGTCTCTTCCTTCTTTTGCCTTGGGGACTCGGAACTACACCACTTTCGTTCTGCCCCAGATACTAACTCCCATGCTCCTGAGAACTCGCAAATTCTTACTACTGGCCTGGCAGAAGCTAATGACAAGCTTAAAGAAGAGTGCGACTTTACGTGTGCAAATCAATCTCTTGAGTCTGGAGAGCTACTGGGCACAACTCAATCTAGACAAAAAACCTCCTGCATGTCTCATGTGTCTTCCTCTTCCTCTCTTCCTCTCGCTTCTTCTCATATACAACCCCAATCTCATTACCGTTCTCCAAACCCTGCTGGTTCCTCACAACACGGCGAAATAAATATCTCCGGCAGAATGTCTTCCTCGCAAAAAAACCGTCACTTTTCCGGAGAGGAGGAAAACCAAAATTTTTTCCGGACTTCTTCTAGCGTTCCGGTCGAACTTGCGTCTTCCTGCTTGGTTTCAGGGTCTGAGAACCAGACCGAGACCGGTGGATGCCACGCAACCCCTCTGCCTTTGTTCATTAGCCCAGACTCAGCTGTTAGGGGTATCTCTCTTCTCCCCTCGGTTGACCTCTCTGCGCTGTCAGTATCCTCGACTGATAACCTCTCACCGTTGGAAAGTAGCCAAAGTCTAGTCACCACCGCCAAAGACGTGGATTGCGTAGCTATTGTTTCCGACAATATTCCCAACTCAAAGGTTGACAGCGTTCAAGACCTTCCTTACAATTTATCGCAGTATGGCCTTGTGCATCTTCCGCCGCCACCGTCTTCTGCAGGCGTTGATCATGGGGGGTCTGGGACATCCATACTCTCAAGGCAGCCGAGTGCAAGTCGCAGTGACCATACCCACAAACATGAATTCCTATCATCCGGTCGATTCCACCTGACAAGTGATACAGAGAGCAGCGGGTACCATTCCGCTCCTCTTGATCTCTTACCATCTACTATCACCAAGGAAGTTCCATCTTCTGCCCCCAGAAGTATTTCACCCATGGAAGGACCACTGCCTGCAAGTGAGACTAAGCTGTTAGAAATCAGACGGATGCAGTCAGGTGTTCTGTCCGTTGGAGATGAAAGCTCTGAAACTGGTACCACATCAGAGTCAACAGCTGATGCAGAATCCATGTGGAAAGGCGGCTCTGAAAATGAAGAACATGTTGCTTTTAGATTTCAGTATGCACAGGATGATAACGGAAACCACGTAATTGTTGGACGGGAAGGAAAGTTGCAACGTTGCGAGGATGAGGTCCGTGACTAGAAAATGACTTATCGTGGTAGACTCTGACACATTTCTTCAGCCTATTCGAACCCCAGGATCAGTGCAGGGTTTTGGTGTACTCATAGTCGTAGAGCAAAAAGAGGAGGCTTTGATTGTTCGCCAGGTTTCCGAGGTTTGGCATGATCAATCCTAATTTGTGGATATTTCTCATCTAACTGTGCAGAATTCAACCGACATTTTAGGACTTTCTCCCCGTTTTCTGTTTTCCCTGGAATGTTTCACCGATACGCTATCTGAAAGCTCTGCGAATGCTTTTTGGGATAACATCCAGTTCCTCATTGATCCCACCTATGCTAACCCTCAAGATGAAGATAGTCATCCCCATGTCTTTGTGGTCAGTGGTTGGGGAGAACCAGGCTCTCAGTTTACTCACGAAATCCATGATATCTCATCATCAAGCCCATCTTTGTCCAATTCAAGGCGATACTGGACGTGTTGGTGTGCCGTCCACCGCGCGCAACGAGCAAATCAATCTGAACCAGGACTTATAATTTTGGAATTCGAACTTGAATCGGACACCTTTAACCCATTATACTCTCCTTTGTCTACCTTCAATCTCGTCCCTCCTGAAAATGTGTCCCAAAGATCTCGCTCCTCCAGTACACTTGTATCATCTTCAGGTGTCACCACTTCTGCGTCTGGTTCCACTGTGGTCTTTGAAGATCTGGAACATCCAAGCGATGAAATACCTCTGGCTTCTGCCACATCTCCAACCCTGGCCCATTCACATGAATGGTCACAATCTACACCTAACTCTCTATTCGGTCTCGCAGGTGAAGACAACTGGAAGCCCAGTGCGGAAGCTATTCGGGCAAGTACTACCAACCATGCCAAACCACTTCCTGCATTGGAGCGACTACGAAGGTTAACCGAGCGTGGCTCATCACCCTATGGCCCTACATCCCCATCCATATTATCAGGCTCATTCGTACCATCTTCTGGGCCTAGTTCACCGAGATCAACTCGAAGCGCACGTCGCCACGCTTCCACTTCGAATAATTCTGTCGGTATGATGGATGTATTTGCTGTTATGGCCCAAATCAATGAGCAGCTGGGAGCTGCCTCTGATTTAGAGACTTTTTTGAAAGTTACGGTTGGTGTGATTAAAGACTTGACGCAGTTTCATCGCGTATTAGTCTACCAGTTTGACGAAGCATGGAATGGTCAGACTGTAGCAGAAATCGTAGACTGGAGTGTGACAAGAGATCTTTACAGAGGACTACATTTTCCGGCTTCTGATATTCCGAGACAGGTGTGTGGAGATATATTCTGTCAATGATTTACCAAGAAAGTGATGGTCATATAAATAGGCAAGAGAGTTATATATGATCAGTAAGTATTTGTGTCTCACTAATTTCCATCGTCAGCTCAAATTCTATCAGACAAGGTTCGGGTTCTCTATGATCGTTCGCAGCCCACCGCCCGCATTGTTGCGAGAGACAAGGAAGATCTTAAAGAACCTCTAGTGTGTGGTTCAACTTTATGTATGAGGTCTATTCTGATGGAGCATTCAGGACATGACCCACTGCTACCTAAGGGCCATGAGCCCGATCCACCTGAAATGTAGGGATTCTGTTTGATTTTGATTTCTGGTATCTCAAACTTCTTCGACTCAGATCTTGAAAATATGGGCGTCCGAGCCTCAATGTCGATTGTATGTAACGTTTGATCCCTAAAGTGCAAATAATCTGAGCTGTTGATTTTGGGTCGCTCTTATACTTTCTTATATACAATGGTATATCTCACAGTCGATCATGGCATTTAATCAGCTTTGGGGGCTAGTTGCTTGTCATTCGTACGGCAATGCAGGAATGCGCGTTTCCTTCCCCGTACGACAAATGCTTAGGCTTTTGAGCCAGTCGATATCGCGGAACATTGAGAGATTGAGCTATGCCCAGCGACTACATACGAGGAAACTGGTCCGTATCCAGATTTTTACGTCTGCTCAAGTTGAACTATGTTTTCTCACGTCAATCCTTTTTTTACGTTGTCACAGATCAACACATTGTCTTCTGATCATCATCCGGTATGTTTTCTTGATTCCCGCCGATGCGGTTTCCTGATGGATTTCCTTTCATGTCCATTTTTGTGTCCCTAGACTGGATACATTGTCAGCAATGCAGATGACCTACTTGGATTATTTGATGCAGATTTCGGTATACTCGTCATTGGTGAGGGAGCCAAGATTCTGGGACCAAATCGTTACGGTCAAGAAATTCTGATCATGGCAGAATACCTACGGCTCAAGCAATTTGAGTGAGTAGATTGTTGTCCCTGAACTTTAATCTCTGCCGCATCGCCTTTCGTGAACAGCTGATCGAATGAATTGACCTTTTTCTCTCTTTGCTATTCCACAGTACCATTCAAGTTTCTCAGGCTGTCATCAATGACTTCCCAGATCTGCACTTGACAACAGGTCAGGACCATCAATCCTGCCCCTGGATCAATAGTTTATCTCCGTCTTTCGTACAGGTTTCGAGATCGTGGCTGGACTGTTATATGTTCCGCTATCGAGCGGTGGGAAAGACTTCATTGCCTTTTTGAGGCGGGGCCAATTACGTGATGTCCACTGGGCTGGAAAGCCGTTCAAAAATGTCGTACAAGGCGCTCAAGCAAGCCTGGAACCACGGAAATCCTTCAAAATTTGGTCCGAGACGGTGGCTGGAAAGTGCCGCGCATGGACAGATGAACAGTTGGAGACAGCTGGTGTTCTAGCTCTTGTGTATGGCAAGGTATCGCTTCGACCAACCGGTGGTTAAGACCACTGCTGGCTGAGCTGATCTCGGTTTTTTGTTATAGTTCATCGAAGTATGGAGACAGAAAGAGAATGCTTTACAGACTAACAAACTGACTAGCCTCCTGTTATCAAACGCTACCCATGAAGGTGTGTCTTGAATGTGACTTGATGCTTGAGGTGCTCTGAATGTAACACTTGCTTCTTCTCCAGTTCGGACGCCGCTCAATCACATTATCAAGTGCGTTGGCGACGCTACCCATCGTATATCTCATGGTATTGATTGATTTTGATTTCATCAGCTATCTGGAAATGGCAATGAATGGCCCCCTGGACAATGAAACTAGAGACAACCTGGTTCGCTCACATGCTGCTTCGAAGGTCAGTTGCTATTTGAGCTCTGTTGAAGCACCGGAAGCCAACAGATGTTAACTGTGTCGATCAGAGCCTCTTATTTACAATCAATGATTTGTTGGTGTGTTATCTTGGGTGTCCTCTACCTGATTCGGTGAAGTTTCTCAAATGTGGATAATCAGGATCTAACCCGGTTGGAGAGTGGGAACGAGACATCTTTTAATGAACCTTTTGATCTCCATGCTACCATCTTCGACGCTGTGCATATCTATCGCAAGGAAGCTTCACGGCGAAATATAGAATTTGTTGTAGATGTGTCTCAAAGTCCTCAGACTGTTGTAGGAGATTCGAGAAAGATCCGGACGGTAGTTCAAAATTTGACTGCCAATGCTCGTGAGTATCATTGATCCTCACTTGATGGATTCCATGACCATTTATCACTGTAGTCAAGTATACTGAGACCGGGTTGATCTCAGTCTGGTGTAGAACATTTGAAGAACCTGAAGGTTTGAGGAGTTCGAAACAAACTGCGGTGGAGATTGTTGTTTCCGATACGGGATGTGGGATTGAGAATGGGAAGTTGGAGAAAATGTTCCGAGAATTTGAACAAGTAGAATCTTCTGAACCTCGGTCGAATTCCGAGGCCGGTGTAGGTACGATCAATTGTCAGGAAGACTGGATACCTCATTTACCTTGTCTTTTTGCCCAGGCCTTGGGTTAGCGGTTGTGGCAAGAATAGTTGAACAGCTTGGAGGTCAACTCCGTGTCGACTCTCAAGTCAATGCAGGGAGCAAATTCTCATTCCTCATACCACTTGCTTTGGCGTCCGACAAGTCGGAAGTCGCACAGTTCTCAAGTCGTTCCACTGGCTCTCAACCACGTTCTCGGACTGCAAGTGAACATTCTTCCTCCTGCACATCCGAGATTGATGGTCTTGTTGAGGCTCTTGCGACCAGTCATATGTCGCCGCGTACATCGGCTCAATACGATACATCCCTTCCTCCTATTGAAAATGTCCCTTCTTCGCGGAACGGTTCTGTTGGTACTGTTACAAGCAGTCGTGGGATTCTTGAAGTCCAGAGTCTAGCACTTCCCATTCGACCCGTGAAAGTTGACTATCTTGATCAGGAGGTGACTCACGTGGAATCACCCTCTTCAAATCGAACTTCTATCACTGAAGCAGCCAGAGAACCAACTGCTGCCTCCAACGTCAGAAAACCAACTGCTGCCTCCGGCAGGCCATGCCCCAGAGAGTCAAAGGGCTCCGCTGTGGAGAAGCTACGGATCCTGGTAGTTGAGGTTAGCCAACAATCAATTTATCTACAAAGGGTTTTTAAGACCTGATCACTTGCAGGACAATGATATAAACCGTGCAATTCTGGCAAAGCGGCTCATTCTGACGGGGCATACTGTCATGAATGCAACAAATGGTCAAGAGGGGATTGATACTGTCATGTCTGATTTTAATTTTGATCTTGTCCTCATGGACATCCAGTAAGCCGTCTTGTTATTCTTTTTGCCGGGGCAGAGTTTACAGACCTCTAGGATGCCGATTGTTGATGGTTTTGAGGCAACACAACGGATTCGTGCACTGGAGAAAGACAATATTATCCAAATTCAGAAGGACCGTGCTTCACATAGACTCAACGGCCGTATACCTATATTTGCAGTCTCGGCTTCGCTGATGAAGCGGCAACGCGCAGAGTTGATCAGCTACGGAATGGATGGCTGGGTTTTGAAACCGATTGATTTCAAACGACTCAACACTTTACTTCAAGGTATTACTGACTCTGAACAACGGAATCGCGATGTCTATCGCTCGGATGGAAATTGGGAGATTGGTGGATGGTTAGAGGATAGATCGATTGCCTGATATATTATGAGTCTTTCTAACGTGAAAACATTTAGTACTGATCGTCGTTATTCGTGATAAGAATGATCTATAGCAATAGCTCATGCCGCACGCCCACTCTCGTACATTAATATCAGGAACATTTAGACGTCAAGGGATTGTCGGATTGTAAGTGGTTTATGTATTGTAAAAGAGACCTTCCTCGCTATTTTCTGGAATGTGGCTGTACTTGTCTCTGTCTCGAATCGATATTCATTGACACTATATGTATCCCTACACCTAATCAAACATTGATTATGTTAATTAGGATATTATAGCGTCTGTGATAGTATGACAATTGGTACAAGTAACGTTCTACGTGATGCGGGATAGCGGACAAGAGCAATATAAGTTAAAGGAGTGAATGAATGTCCAAGTGAAAGCACATCGAAATGAGGGTGGATGCAAAGGTGCATTGAGTGCCAAGCAAATGTATATGAATATCGCCTAGTCGTCGACTTCGAATTGAAGGGAAAGTCTTTCTACACATAATCTGGCAACAACTTCCCCGTCTATGGGAATTGAA
>Ga0153924_1000761_pt1 | contig 19182 bp, 15 predicted proteins | sample TSNJ008MetaG_FD_104709 | JGI IMG/M metagenome (GOLD analysis project Ga0153924, IMG submission 104709) | Attine ant fungus gardens microbial communities from New Jersey, USA - TSNJ008 MetaG | ecosystem: Host-associated > Fungi > Mycelium > Unclassified | place: USA: New Jersey, Wharton State...
ACAATGAGTAAACTATAGTTTTAATCCATTTTAATGTAATCTTATGAATATATTCCAATTGATCATAAGAAAACAAATGATGATCAGAGTCAACTGTAAAAACCTGAATCATCGCATTCTGTTTTAGGCTTTCAATATACTGGAATTCTTCCGTATCAATATCCCTAGAGCCCCAAATAAAACTTAGTGGGATTGTAATATTATCAAACTCTTCTTTAAAGTTATATTTTTTATTGTCCCTATTATATCCGATTCCAAGATTTTCTCCTCCAATTTGAGTAACAAATTCTCCCCTGGAGTTCTTAGTAAATCTTGTATTGTTTGTATTGGAATTTTTCTTTACTACCTTCATCCCGGTAGTCCCTTCAAGAAAAACAGGATTCCAATAACACCCGGCCTTAATTCCATAACTTGTATTGGAGATAATGTGATTTGCCACTTTCGCTCCTGCGCTCCAAGAGATAAATATAATTTTATCAAAATCAATAATATTGGAATATTTTATAAGATATTGATACACATTGTGAAAATCTTCGATCACTTCTGTCCATGTATATCCTGTCAGGCTGTTTTTGCTTGTACCGGAAAATCGATTATCATACCTGAAAAGAACTATTTCATTCCTGCTCAATAAGTCTCCTAATCTAGGACCGCACATAAAATTATCTACTTTATCGCCGCCCAGTCCAGGTAAGAATATGGCACAGGGTAGCTTTTTATTCACTTCCGACGGATAGTGCAGTATACCGGACAAGACATTGTCATCGGAAGGAACTGATACGGCTTCTCGTATTATACAATCATTTCTCATTCGATTTGTAATATTTATGTTACGTTTATCCATCCCCCCAGTTACAACTTCCTCCGGTTTCTTTATTGCGTTAATCCAACTTACGATTTTGGTATTCACCTTATATAAAGTATCAGGCCATTGATTTGATTTTTTATACCAGTCTGTCGGAACTATGTTTTCTTTAAATTCTGGAACATAGAAATACTCTGTTTGCTTCTTTTCCGATTGCTTCTTTTCCGATTGCTCCTTTTCCGAAATTTCTAACGTATCAACAATAAAAAGTTGATTGCCAGTATAATCCAGAGCAGATATATTACTGTCCTTACGCAATTCTTCCACAATATTGTACGGAATAGGATTGTAGGTGCAATCGTGAAATCCCCCCACAATCGTCCTGAAATAAAGATGTTTCTTATTATTTTGCACTTCAATATTTAAGTACCCCTTTTTTTGCATCTCCGATATTTCTTGAAGTGAAAATTTTTTTTCAAAACTATCAACTGCTTCAAATTCCGGCAAATAATAAATGAATCCGTCAAAAGGAAGTAACTTCCGTATTTTATTCATCAGTAGATTACCTATACCATAACCCAATACAAACAACCGCCCTTGACACGTTTGTCTTACATATTCAAAAACATCTAAACTGGATTCCAGCAATATATCCCATGTAATATCGTCATAGAAACCGCTACTTTCACCAGTACCAATATAGTCAAAACAAAATACATTGATATTTTCCTTATTAGAGAATTCGGCAAGCTGAGTAAATATCCGGTTAGGTCCCACATGATACCAACCTAAATTAGGAAGTACAATTAATGATGGAGATGTATTATTACAAATATAGCTTTGAACATAAACGTAATTCAATTCTTTTTTCAAATATACTTGGTTCATAATTATCCTTTCATAAATGCGCTGTTTCCAAAATCTAAAATAACTTTTACGATAGTTCAACTCCTAATGTTTTTGCAATATCTCTCATGTTTTTTATATTCTCAAACTCACACTGCAATTTTTCCCTTTCATTTTCGCTAAATTTCAGACGGAGCACCTTTTTGATAAATGCAATATCATCTTCGCTTATCATATCTTTCGTTGCAATCTCCAATATTACCTTTTTATAATTATCGATATATTCCAACGTTTTCTCTCTATCCGCTTCCTTTAGACGTACCGATTGAGCCATCTGATGTCCGAAAAAGGGACTATTATATTTGGAATAGGAATAATAATTGAGTAAAGAAACTAAAGAACAATATGTCTGAACCGAGTCTCCTTGGTACAAATTCTCTTCCTTTAATTCTTTTATAATATTTTCTGCATTGTAAGTTTTCATTTCTTCCACATAAGGTGTAATAAAAACTGGCAAATTCACTTGTTCCTCTTTAACAATGGATTCAATTACCTTTTTATCGAATAATTTGTATGCTGTTTTCTCACCGCATATTTTAATAAAACTCTTTATATCTTCTTTGATGTCGTAGTTTGTATTCAATATCTGCAACGGATCATTCGCATAAACAATATATGGTATGTCTAATTTGTACGCCATAATAAATGCCGAGATTTCTGTAATATATCCACATGTTGTACAAGGAATTCTTTCATCAAACAACTCTTCAGGATCTCCTTTTTTGTTAAATGCAATTTTCATGGCTTTTTTATACCAAGTGGAATTTACTGTGAAATGCATATGATCAAACCCCAACTTTTTTATTGCTACAGATATATTATCCAATGCTACTTCGCTTTCAAATGGTTGTTTTAAAGAAAAACCAAGTACACGTAATTTATGTTTATTTACTAACTTGTTCAATAAATAATAACTGTCTTTTCCTCCACTAAACATTAGGAGACAATCATATTGTTTTTCGTCACATGGCGCACTTTTTTTCATTTTTTTGTAGTTCACAAGTGCTTTTTTATAATTGTGAAACGTATTATCAAACATATCATTACAACAGTTACAGACCCCTGATTCCTTTATAGTTACTCCGGGGTAGTTATTATCTAAAATACATTTTTTACAACTACTATTAAATTGCCCATTCAAATTAATCATCCTCTCTTTATCTATATAGTAAATTAATTATGTATAATATGGCTTTCGCTACGGCTTCCCTCTGCCCGATATTTAATCTGGCCGGAAGCTTCATTATTATTGTTCTCGATAAAAGATCATCTGTTTTCGGTAGTGTACCTTTCCTATAACTATAGTTATTATTAACTACATATGTCCATGGAAATCCCCCGGGCAAAACTTCCTTTTTCTCCGTAAGATTGGTACAGTTGTAGTATACATGATATCCAAATTCACCCAGTCTACATAGTTTCAACTCATCATTGGGGAATTTGTCATTATAAATCTGAAGAAACTTATCGGTTACTCTTTCCTCTGGAAATATGAGCATTAATGTTGTTCCGATTTCACTTTCTGGGTGTATCAGTTTCCTGAATTGTATCGGATAAATATTACCTAGTTTATGTTTAATATAAGCTTTTGTCTGCATCATATTTTGAATAATTTCAGGCAATTTGCGTAACTGAACACGTAAGACAGCAGCATTTATTTCATTACATCTTCTCCCCTCTCCAAATGTCAGATATTTATTATTTCTATTGTCCAGGATTTGATCCTGATCCCTCTGAAATCCGAAATCTGATCTTGCCACCATTTTATAATAATAATCTTTATTGTCTGTTAGTAAAATTCCGCCCTCACCGGCAGTAATAATTTTATTGACCTGCATACTTGCAACAGCTATATCGCCAAAAGAACCTATTTTTTTACCTTTAATTTCACCTCCAATGCACTGTGAAAAATCTTCTAATATTTTAATATTGTGTTCAGAACATATCTCTCTGATTTGTTCAACTGCTGCCTGCACTCCGTCCATATGGATTACAATGATACACTTCGTTTTCGAAGTGATTTTTTTTATTAAATCACATGGATCCATATTAAAACTTTCATCCACTTCACAGAGTACTGGAATCGCTCCCCTTAACAAGGATACATTTGCAACAGCTACCCAAAAGTATCCCGGAACAATCACTTCATCCCCTAATGACACATCAAAGGCATGAAGTGCACAGGACAACCCGCCTGTTGCACTATTTACGGCATGAGCATATTTTACACCGAAATATTGTATACATTCTTTTTCAAAATTCTCTACCTCATAAGACAAATGATCACCATAGTAGCGAAATGGCGATTTATTTTTGATGACCTTACTTGCAGCTTCTACTTCCTCAGAATTATAATAATTGACACCATAGTAATCTTTCGATATTGTATTAAGAATTCGATTATTAAGCTTGTCCAATTTACCTCCCCCCTATCTATTCCATAATTTAAGTTATAATATATGGAATTTTCCTTTACGCAACTTTACGATTCCTTCAAGTATTTTTATGGATTTTTTCTTTGTTAGATCAATTTTTCCATATAACTTAGGATTTTGTATGTAAACCTTTAGTAATTCCATATCTGCACCATATGGATTCAGCCTTTTCAATTCTTCTTCTTTCTTCATCTTCACATTAAATTCATCAAAATCTATTTTTCTTGGTGCCACTTCTGTTGCATTAAATTTATCATGGTTGCGAAACAAAAGCCTCTTTCCGTTTACATATGCAACTAATATTTTTTTTCTTAATATAAAGTTAATCATTTCCTCTAATGTATTTATAATCGGCTCACCTCTGTCATTTAAAGAAGTATTGCATAGAATCGGAATTTGTGTCCTGTTTTGAAAGGTTCTTAAAAGCTCATACAATAATGGATTATCTTTTTCACTGACCGTTTGAATACGTGCACTCCCATCAAGATGTAAGATTGCAGGGATTTCAGTTTTTCTATCCTCTCTGATCATAAATGTGTGCAACATATATTGGGTAGGATAGGAGTCCACAAACCAGTTATTCACTTCTTCTTCCAAAACAATTGGTGCAACTGGTCTCCACCATTGTCTCTGCTTCACTTTATTTAATATATCTTTTGTTTCTAGAGTCCTTGGATCAGCAATTAAACTTCTGTTTCCAAGAGCTCTCGGTCCAACTTCAGAATTCCCGTTAAACCAGACTATGGGAGCGCCCATTATATCATCTATGGCTTTATTTAACTCAATATCCGATACATCTTCTATATAGTCTTCATATTTTTCAAGGAATTCAGACATATTACCGTCATATTCTCCATAATATGCATTCTCAAATTTAAACTGTATTTTAGAACTATTTTTTTTGTAAAATGCATAGAGTGCAACACCGAGTGAGATTCCCGCATCGTTTACACACGGTGGTGCTATAAATCCTTTAAAGTTATATTTGTTCATAATATGTGCATTAGTAGGACAATTCAGTACAAAGCCTCCACTTAAGGATATATAGGTATCTTTCACTTCCAAACCATAATTTTCTACTGCATTCTCTATATTCTTATTCATGATCAGTAATGACAGCTTTTGGACTTCTTTTACAACTATGCTTATTTTATTATCTTCTTCACTGAATGCCGGATCAAATCCATTAAAAAGTACGCCGATATCTTTTTCTGTAAGACCGTCTACAAATTGTATCAAGCTTGTTATATCATCAATAGCATCTGAAACCTGATCCTTGTTATGTACCAGAACCAAATTAAGGGAACAGACGTACAATTCACTAGTACTAGCACTCGCCAAAGCCATTAAGGAACCTTCACGCAAATTATAATAATCTCTAATAAATCCCCAATGTACCCCTGGTGAATATGCTTCAAATATGTTTTTTATTTCTCCCTTCTCTGAAATACACGCTGTATAATAGTTCTTATCTTCTATATTCCGGTCAAGCACATTATCAGGTACGCCATCGACTGCCATTGACAATATTTTTTCGTTATAGAATATATCCGTATCCATCAGCATGGATGAAAACATATGGCATATACTGTGATAACAAAATTCATTATAGAATTCTAAGCTATGGTAGTCATTACTCGTATCTAATTGTGGTGTTCCCCATACCTCGATCATGTCATCCAAGTTTAGGTCCAATTCACTGAGCAGCCGATTTATTATATTTTTCGCATGGTCTACATTATAAAATGCTTTTCTATGTTGTTTTAATCCTGTAACTCTTTCCATTTCCCAATAGCGTACCAGTTGAATTTTATCTCCATCTTTTTCCCACAAAGACATATTCATATCATGTCTTAATTCAATTTCAGACAGATATGCCAAATCATTAATAAATAAATACGTAGCTAAATAGAAACCATTTTTCATATTTATTTCTGTATAAGAATCATAAACAAGCCTTATACATTTTCCTCACTTATGTATTTAGGTTGAAAAAGTCAGCCTATAAACTTTTATTACATTCTATTCATTAATAACTTACACGAATTGGAGTAAACTAATTTAAGATTTGTCTTATTCTTCTTCCTTATTATTTGATAAATACTTACTCCAAAGATAGTTGAATTCTCCTTCTTTATTCTCAAGAAGCTCGTTAAAAGTACCTGTTTCAACTATATTACCTGCTTTAAAAACATAGATATAGTCAAATAGATGAAGTAGATGTAGTCGATGCAAAACACTTACAATACATTTGTCCGACATATCTTCAAAAATACTATTATAGATAGATAGCTCCGTTGCGGAATCCAAACTCCCTGTAGGCTCATCCAATAATACAATACTGCTGTCTTTAACAGAATATATTCCTCTTGTTAATGCAAGACGCTGTTTTTCTCCACCGGAAAGGTTCACGCCATTTTCGCGAATATCTGTTTCATATCCTTCTGGCAATTTCTCAACAATTTTATCAAAACTCGCTAATTTTGCACTTCTGTCAATCTCATCCTGATTTGTTGAAAGACCCATAGTAATATTGTATAATATTGTATTTTCAAAAATCTCAGGCTCCTGTGGTATAAAAGTTGTTATATTTTCAAGTACTTTTATATCTGCATCTATAGTATCAATCGTAAGTTTCAGATTTTCTATTGGTATTAAACCTCTCATCACACGTAGAAAAGTACTTTTTCCAGCACCGCTTTCACCAATAAAGGCAATCCTCTGTCCATGGTTTATTTGTATGCGAACATCATATAGACCAGCTTTTCCCTCTCCATATGAGTAACTAAATGGCCCTATCTCAATGTTCTTCCATTTTTTATTTATTCTTTCGTTTACTTCTTCGATTAACTTTTCATCTTTTTTGTATTTCGATTTCTTTATGCTTTCATTTAAATCATAAGCCTCATAAATTGGAGCCATAGCTTTAAAGTTGGTATTCCAATGTATAATATCTTCATAGCTAAAAGAATAGAACTGGAACCCAGAAACCAATTGCCCTAAATACTGAAATATCGCCGTTATGGAGCCCGCCATAACAATGGATCCAATTGCATTTCTTGAAGCAATATAATAGAAAATAAGTCCAACATTTAATAAAAGAACAATTAATTCATTGACAAAACACTTTACTTGCGTCACCTTATTTTCTTTTGTTATATGGGGCAGTATATTATCTAACCGATTGCCCAAATCCTTCTGTACAAGTTTTCCAAGCCGTAAAACAATAATTGTTGTTATGTTTTTAATATAGTCAAACAATGCCGCAGATATTTTATGAAACCCTTCATTCTGTGCACAATACTCCGGTACTGATATGTCATATAACTTTTTAGTAATGTAGACCATTAAAAATCCTGCGAGAATTGCCGTAATTGAAATGACTGGTGATATGATAGTTAATATAATAAATGACCCTATAAATTTAATAATAACTTCAATGCAGTTAGCCTGGTATTGTCCAAAATAATAAATGGAATCCCCTGCTTTATTAACTCTATCAATTACATTACCGGAATGATTTTCACTATGCCATTGAAGTGGCAATGACTGAAGTATTCCATATGTACTCACCAGAAATCTTTTCCTTGCTTTAAATGCTACATATCTCTCAATAAAACGGGCTGCTCTGTGAAACAAATTGAAGATTGCAAATCCCAATGTATACATTACCAACCAGAAAAAAACTTCTGACATTAGATTCTCATCGTTTTTTTGCAGAGCATTAATAATCATAGAAAATGCGAATGGTTGAATCAATACACCAAAAATTGATATAATATGAAAAATATAATATATTATTATTCTTTTCCTATCACGTTCTGCATATTTCCACAGATTTTTTAACATATTTATGTACTCCATTGTTATAGCCTCCTTTTGTTAGAATCATCCAATACTTTCAAATACTTATTATTATGCAATATGCTTTTGTTGTAAACATTCTCCTTATGATTAATGATATAATCATCACCTTGACATGGGCAAGTCATACATACTTGTTCCGCTTTATGAAGGCTGTCAAAAAAGGACTGCATTTTTTCACTGTCGTCTAAATAGTGTAGACCCGGATATTCAAAACATATTTTCCATGGTAAAATATCTTTTTCTGAAAATATCTGTCCAGTTAATTTTAGTGTCTTCTCAACTAATGGAATCTTTCCACATCTAAATATTTTACCATTATATAAAAGAGGACGGTCAACACATAGTTTAAAAGCTTTCTCTATGTCTTTTGTATTATATGGGTATATAAAATCACCATAACCTTGGTATCTTTTTGTGAATTTATCTGTTTCTTTAATATGAATGCTAAACTGTTTTTTTTTATTAAATAACAGGTATTCAATATCTACTAATCGTTCATGTTGATCTCTTTTAATGAAACGATAACCGATATTTTTAATTATTGACTCAACCGACTTTATAATTTTTTCTTCATCTTTATGTAAAGTTATCATGATTCTACCGGGTGAATGTTCAATCATACTTTTAACAATCTTTTCTTTTTTATACAGTAATACTCCATTTGTTATAAGCAATATAAAACTATCCGGAAATATTTTTCTCACCCCGGCAATCCACTGCTCTAAATGTGAGTTTAATAATGGTTCTCCCCCCATCAAGGCAAAAACTTCAGCTTCTATTACATTAGACCAACCCAGTAAATCTCTTTCTACACTACCCCAATTAGGAAACCCATTATGGGGATAATCACAAAAATTAGTACAACCGATACAACTTAAATTACATCCCCAACTTACCATTGTCTCTAAGTAAGAAATTTTAAATTTTTCCATACCAGACTCCTTACCTTAATCAGCTACATCCTGTATTAATACCTCCATAAGGAATATTAGGATATTGTTTTTTAGCATGTTTTGTTAGCATTTTAATTGCCCTTACATCCTTTTCCTTTTTCAAATCAAATTTATTTCTCAAATTCGGGCTATATAAATAGACTGCAAGCTGGTCCTTTGGTAGGTTAAATGGATTTTCCACCTTCATTTCTTCTTCTATCTCTGCTGCACTCCAATTAAATAAATCATAGTATTTTCTGACCGTATAGCTTTCTTCTTTAAATTGATCATGATTTGTAAATTCAATTCTAAATTCATTTATGTATGCGACCTTAATTCCTTTTCTCAATATAAAGTTAACCGCTTCTTTTACTGTATTTATAATTGGTTCACCTTTATCGTTCAGTGAAGTATTACATAGAATTGGAACTCCATTTATCCGTTTCATTTCTTTAATTATATTGTACAAAGCCGGCTCCTGAACTTCATTAATTGTCTGAACTCTGCAGCTTCCATCCAAATGTTCAATGGAAGATAAATGTTCTTTCTTATCTTCTTTTAATTGAAAAGTATGCAACATGTAAGGTGACTCATAACCATCTTCAAACCATTCCTTGATATCTTCCTCTAATATAATCGGTGCGACCGGTCTCCACCATTGTCTTTCTTTAATTCTGTTTAATTCATCTTTCGATTTTATATCCAGCGGATTGCCAAGGATGCTTCTGTGCCCCAATGCGCGAGGTCCTATTTCCGCCGCTCCCTGAAACCATACAATCGGTGAATTATTAATATCTTCTATTACTTCCTGTAAAGAATAGTCCGATAACTTATTGATGTAGTAGCCGTACTTCTCCAACAATTCACCCTTTGTAATATAATCGGTATCTCCATAAAATGCATTATTGAATTTAAAATTAAACTTTCCCATTTTTTTATGAAATGCATATAAAGCAATTCCTAAAGATATACCGCCATCATTGACGCATGGCGGAGCGATAAAACCTTTAAATCCATAAACCTTCATCAAATAGGAATTAGCGGGGCAATTAAGAGCGTATCCGCCTGTCATTGCAAGATAAGTTTTACTCGGATCTATATTGAACTTTATAATTGAATTGTCAATTACTTCAGAAATGATTTGAAGCGATCTTTTATCAATTTCTTTCATAATCATACTTATTTTATTTTCTTCATCTGAAAATCGCTCGTCATAATGCTCCAATATTTCATTCTTATCGTTTTCCCATAACTCTTTTATTTGATTGATATACTCTGTCATATCTTGGGATACATTACTTGCAGATACCATCTCATCCGCTTTTCCGGCTTTGAATGGATTGTCTTTCATTCTACATTTTGAAGCACTTTCTAACGCCATTAAGGAACCTTCTCTTAATTTAAATATATTTCTTGCCGCCGCCCAAATAGGCCCCGGTGAACAGACTGGATATATATCCTTAATAACTCCATTACTGGAAAAGCATGCAGAATAATATGGTTTGTTGTCTTTTTCCTGATCAACTACAATATCTGGTCCTCCATCTACTGCCACAGCTAGGATATCGGAATTTTCAAAAAGGTTTGTGTCCAACATTAAAGCAGAATACAGATGTGCTATGCTGTGATAACTGATATTCGGATAATCCTCCAAGCTGTGATAAGCATTGCTAGTATCCAGTACAGGAGTCCCCCATACTTCTTCCATATCATCAAGTGTAAGTTCATACTGTTTTAACAGGTTATTAATGAATTCTTTCGCACTTTCTACGTTTATAAATGAGATATCATGCCCCTTTAGTCCAGTTACTCTTTCCAGTTCCCAAAAATGTATTAAATTAACATCTTTCCCATTTACTTTCCACAATGAGATGTTCTGATCACCTCGTAACGAGAAATCAGTTAAAAAAGAAATCTTATCAATTACAATATAGACCGTCAAATAATAACTATTTTTTAGCATACATTTCCTCCATAATCGTTTTTTTATGTTTATCGATTCGTACTACCTTTTTGGAATACGATGCATTCTATACAACCTTGACATAATTCACAAATTTTACCCTTCTTATAGAAATATTCTAATTTATAGATTTCTCTTCTGTTGTTGACAATTGCATCCTCTAACATATCATCAATAAGATATTGTACTGATGACACATTGTTGTTATTAGAATAGTCCCATAAACGCTTTGCATTTCGACATTTGAAAATTTTTCTCTCTGATAAAACCGGCATTGATTTCCTTTCATGACAATTAGGAAATATACTTTTGATATCTATCTGATTTATTAACAAATTTCCTGTATTGAAAGTTTCAAATTTAACCGGAACATGGATGTATAATTCAATATCAAAACTAATATTTTTCTTCAATAATATATATTTTATTCCCTTTATAGGATTATTACTATTTAATTTCATAAAGCGGTATCCAAGAATCTTAACAACTTGATCTAATTGATAGGAAAAATCAGACCAGTCCTTCTGCAATACAATACAGAGCTTTGCAGGCGATCTTTCTATTAGATAATTAATAATATTACTATTTAATAGAAGTTTTTTACCATCTGTTATAAAAATAATAGGGCTATTTTTATATAGCTGCCTCAAACCAAAAATAAATTGTTTTATTTCCGGATGATTAAGTGGCTCCCCTCCGCTTATACCAATATAATCGAAGTGAACGATGTCTGAATATTCTTCCAATGTTTTTTTTGCCTCTGACCATTCCAACTGTCGCCTATGATTCATGTCTTTACATTGAAATTTCATACTACACTCTAAATTGCAGTCTGAATTAACAAGCAATTCCCCATAAAAAAATTTCACTTTTTCCATACTCATTTATCCAACGAAGGAAAATATGATTTTAAGCTACCCCTCCGCCTGATATCAGATGTACAGCAATGAAAACTTCCGCCAAATTTATATACATTGCCAAACGGACAGGTAATGACTTTAAATCCAAGATTCCGCATTAATTCTATCATCTGAACCTCCTCCTGCTCGACAATCACGGTCTTTGTATCCAGACATAATACATTCATGGAAATCCAATTACTTACCTCCGGTGTAAATCCGAGTGGATCTCGGAAAGATGCCAATGCCTCTACAATTTCCCAATTATTTTCCTTAAATAAATTCATCATGCCATTCGTGCAAGGTCTTTCTGGATTTACCAAAACCAATCCTGGTCTAACCGGAACCAGAGTTGTATCAAGATGTTCTGGATTGCTGTGCTTAAAAGCAATTTTGTGTAATCTATATGTACTTCCTAAGTGTCGCTGCAACCACCTTGCACCAAAATCATTTGTCACCGTATCCGGTTGATAAAAAATATCTTTACCGCATCTTACAAAAGTTGCGGCATCAAAGCATGGTTCAAACTGAGTCAGGGAATTATGGATATCTTCATTAAAATCCTCTTCTTCCACTGTATAATTAGGCATATATAATTTATCACTCATTGTTGGTTTGGGTGCCGTTGTCCACCTTGCACCTCTATTAAAATATTCTTTGATTAGGCTACGATATGCCCGATATTCAAAAAACCTTGCTCTTTGAGCCATTGATGCCTCAATAATTTCATCTCCTATAACCAATAAAACATCTCTAGGACAAGCACTGCTATTTTGAAAAGGAATTTCAAAATCAGGTGTCTTAACCGGTTGACAAAAATCCACTTCATCCGGTCTACGAACGATAACACCATTTTCTTTTAATATTTCCACCAGAGTATCTAACTGATCTTGTGCTTTATCAATTTCATATTGAGCTACCTTTACTCCTTGGAATTTGCGCTCCTCACCGTTCATTGGATAAAAGGGTGCGAGTGATGGTTCGAAAGCCATCTTTGCACTATTGAGTACGGAACCTACTATAATTTCCTCCAACGGATCCCACTCATTATAGGAAGATACCACTCTATCATCGTTTTCTTCATGTATCATGAGCATTTTCTCCTTATCTACCAATATTATATATGTAATATAAATCCGACTATTTTCTGGTAATGATATAATCTTGTATAACTAGAACATCTATCTTACTCTCGACGAAAAATGAAATTGCCTCAAATGGTGTCTCAATTATAGGCATTTCTCTATAGTTAAAAGAAGTATTCAAAAGGCTGGATACCCCGGTTAATTCTTTAAATTTTTTTATTAATGAATAGTATTTCGGTATTATTTCTTCAGAGACTGTTTGAATCCTGGATGAATAATCTTCATGAACAACGGATGGTATTTTGTCTATCCATTCCTTTTTTGTCGTTCCTACCAAAATCATATAAGGACTTGTTTCAAAATCCAGATTAAAGTACTCTCCTACATCCTCTAATAATACCGAAGGTGCAAACGGTCGAAATTCTTCTCTATTTTTAATTTCTTGGTTAATATAATCCCTCATATCTTTTTTTCTGGGATCGGCTAAAATACTTCTGTTTCCTAACGCTCTAGGACCAAATTCTGATTCATCCTGATACCAAGCGATTACTTTTCCGTCTGTTAAAAGTTGGGCTGTTTTTTCTATGTAGTTTTCCTGTTTTTCATATTTTATGTCATTTTCAAAACTTTCTAATGATTCTTTTATTACTTTATCCTCATATATTTTTCCAAAATAACAAGATCCATTGTGGTGTACTTTTTCTTTGCCCAAAACTTCAATCCATCCATAATAACAGCAACCAATGGCAAGACCGTTATCTCCTGCAGCTGGCTGAAAATAGAAATCTTCAAATTTGGTTTCCTTCATAAGTTTACCATTACTTACTGCGTTCAAAGCCAAACCGCCCGCATATGCGACATTTTTATGAGGTTTCAAATTATAATATGAATTAAATATATAATTAATTGCTTTCTCTGTTTCCTCCTGAACCCAACGGGCGATATCCGCATAATATTGAAAATCATCCCAAAATTTTTGATACTTTGCACTTTTTTTTGGATCAATTTCTTTCATTGCATCATAATTTATAAAAGCGCGGTTCTCTCTTAAATGAAAGAGTTCCTCTTTAAATACATCTTTCCTTCCATAAGGTGCCAATCCCATTAATTTCCCTTCTGTAAAATCTCTTCCAAACACATATTGACTTGCTCCCCCATATAATTCTGCAATAGAATGTTCCATATCATTTGGTGCAAAAGGAAAAATCTCTCTGTCTAATATTATATATTTAGAAAAATCTTTTAATATAGGCTTTAATTTTCCGTTTTCAAAAACATAATAACTTTCTTTTTCAAAATAATCACAATATTCTTCTTTGCTAAGTTCTTGAATGTCTATCGGCAATACATTTTCAGGATTATCGATACAATTGTCAAAACTAGCGCCTCTTCCATCCATTACAACAATTCCCATTTCATCAAAAGGGGATGTTCCTACTGCACTGTAAGCATGAGCGATATGATGAGATATCGTTACTTTTGGTACACGAGGTGGAATTATTCTCCCTTTTTTTAACTCTTCTCCTTCTGCATCATGTGCCAAATTTACTGTATTTTTTTCAACGACTAAAGAGATATCATCAAATGTTATTCCTTCTGCATCCAGACAATATTGAATTGTCTGATTATCGTTATAGCCATCATGTTTTTTCCTTGTTATTCTTTCTTTTTCTATGGCAACAACTATTTTCCCATCCTTCATCAGACAAGATGATCCATCGTGAGAAAGTCCTGTTCCTAATATGTAGATTGGTTTGCTCACATTCATTCCTCCATCATTAATTTATTATTTAATTATAAGAGTTCTCTTCTCGCCATTCTTTCAGTGCTTTTTTCCAGACCGGAGATATAATCTCCTCTGTCAGATTCATTTTTTCGCCGATTCTCTTCTGGTTTGAATTAATTAAATGTTCTAACTCTTCAACTTTTCCCATATCCGCTGTTTCAAATTCCGCTATATCATTTATTTCATTATAGTAGTGCCCGCATCTGCTACAAAATGGTGTAAATGAATTGGAAAGGCTATCCTCCGCCAAAGGAAACTTTTTCATTCCTAAACCAAATCTCAGTACTCGGTCAGCAGCGGCCGAAGCACTGCATGGGTAGTAACCGTGTAAATCCAGAGCAATACCACATATAGTTGTTATCCAACATCCTTTTGTAAAATCCTCGTTCTTGTATTCTACCATATCAATCGGAGCCTGATTAATCGGTGAAAAATGTGATTGTATATCTGAAGTCTTATTACTGTTTTCTATTTTTATATCATAATTCACTTCTAACTCGTCTTTTATTTTATTTACGTAATCTCCGTAACCGTTTGTAACAAGTGTTATGATTGTTTCCTTTGAATAATTATTTTTATATTCGACCAGAACTTTCATGATTTTATTAATGTCCTTATGTAATGTAGGTTCTCCTCCCAGAATCCGTATATGTTCCCACTTTTTTGAATTTTCTATAGATTCCGCTATAAAATTTTCTATTTGTTCCACAGTTATTTTTTCTTTAGATGGTGCTTGTCTCACTTGGGCTTCACAATTATAACACTGTCTGTTACATTCATATGTTACAATTATTTCAATTCTATTATGATTCGCCAAATACCTCGTTCGCTTTTTCATGAAATCCCTCACTCGTATCCTTTTGTTTTAATCAAAAAATCTCCAGAATCATATTGACGTGGGCACGTTGCACATATAGGGAGATTTCCGTTTTTTATCAGTAGATTTCTGAAACATTCTGACTTCTCGTTATTTAATAATTCTTCCAAAGTATTATCACTCATATTTCCCACTATGTAATCAGGAAAATCAGTGCAAAAAACAGCATCTCCATCTGGAAGAATTGTCAAAGTATGATTTGATGACTGACAGATATCTTTCGGAATTACATACCTTTCACAAAAAATATCTTCAATGGAATTATTAGTTATCGGTGCCAAGAATGTTACTTTATCACATTTAATAAGTTCTTCAATTTGAACCTTTATATTTTCAATATCTGTTGCGGTATATTGAGATACTTTTCCGGAAAACCAATTCCACGAATCTGCTTTTGTATTCAATTTATCTTTAAGTAAACTTTCATAACATTGTCCCATATCAGGTGTTGTTGCTATTGGTGCCTCAAAATTAATACGATCTAATTCTGGAAAGTTATCTAAAAAAAAAGTATAATAATCGATTAAATCTTTGCTATTTTCAGGTAGTATAACACAATTAATTCCTATATAAGGGTATTTTGAATTATTTGCATTCTTCATCTTGATTAAATATTTAAGATTATCCAGTATGTCACGAAAGACCCGATTTCCACGTATTTTTTCAAATACATTTTCTTTATGACTGTCAATTGATATTGTTAAATCCCTCACTTTGGCTTTTAAGATTTGTTCTGTGTATCGCTTCAATAATATTCCATTTGTGGTTATAAGAATGTTCTGATTTTTACTCTCTAGATATGACAATAATTCTGGAAACTCTTCATACATTAAGGGCTCCCCACCAAATAAATAAACTGTTTTTACTGTATTAATTTCATCTAATCTTTTCTTAATTAATGAAAGTGGAAGATCACGATTGGTTTGTTGCCCCCGGGCATATGCTTGTCCACACATATAACAATTCATATTACACCTATTTGTTAATTTCAAAGTAATGTAATCTAACGTTTCACTCATCTGAGTTTCTCCTATTTATTTTTATTTTGAAAATCTGCAATAAATTCATATGTGCATCCCATATATTGTTTGATACATGTTTTGTTCCCCGTCCTCACTGGTTGCTGTTAAAAAGCTCGACTATGATGTCATTGCAATGGCAAAGAAAACAACGAAAATGCACTATTTTACAAGGGGAAGATGCATAGGCTAAAACTATGTACAAAGTTTTAGTTAATAATATTAAAATTACTTACCCACCATTGCTTAATTACCACATGTACATAATAGCATGTTCTTTTAAATACCTATATGAAAATATATTGTTGTTTTATCTTGGTTTATGTAGATTGGTCGAATAAAAAGGTGAATTCCACCCTGATTTGCATGCTTTATGTAAGATTGTGGACTGGTGCTGGTTTTAGTTTTGTATTTTTATTTTAGAAGTTCTGGGAGTAGAGTGATGTCATTAGGGGAGGTGAGTACTGCGCCCAGTTTTTCTAAAATCTCAATTCCATGAAATGTGCCGAATATTTCATAAGGCGTTAGGTTACAAAGTTTCTTTCTTTTATAAGAATTGGTGTGGTTCATCATGAGATTTACTTTTTCCTGTGTCAGATCATCAAACGAGGTTCCTTTTTGCAGTATTCTCCGAATCATTTCATGATTATTTTCAGTCGCACCTTTCTGATAAGGCGCAAGTAAAATAACCGTGTGCGTCGGTTTCCCTCTTTGTCAAACTCAATAACTGCGGGATTGGAGAATTCACTGCTGTTGTCTGTGATGCATAATTGGAATAATTGCATAAAAATATCCAGTCTGAGTTCCCAGTAGAGCCGCTCAAATATATCAATCACGAATTGGGAATTGTTCGAATCCCATAGGAAAGCAAGCATAAAACAGGATTCCACAAAGTGAATGGTAAGTAAGACTTTCCCGCCATTGCGGCCTTCGACAGAATCCAATTCCACAATGGGAGTGTCAGGATTTTCAAGCAGATATTTCTGGAAGTCATCAAAAGTCCAATTGTGGCGACCGGAGTGGTTAACTTTGAAAGAATCATGCTTGCTCTTACGTGGGTGGTATTTCACTTTTTTTGAAAGATCCAGATTTTTTGCAGAAAAAATGCCTGCATCCACATAGTTATAAATGTATTTTTCGGAAAAAATAGTAAAATCCGGATGGTTGACACAAATATGGTGTAAAAACTGTCCCTTTCGAATGAGGGGTGAGAGCAATGAAAACGGACTCCTTCATATTCATGTTGAGCAGGCAAAGGCGGTGGCATAAATATGCTTTTCCAAAGTACAGCGATTCCGTTTCTTACATCCATTGCAAACATAGGCTGTATCTGTAAAAGGAGACATTCTTTTGCCAGATACTCTATACAGTGCAGATTATGCGGGTTCTTTCAGATAAAGATAAATGTTTATTGATTCTCAAGGATATGAAAGTAATAAATCAATTTCGGATCTGTCCTCCATCGAAACACCGGATGAATATTCAAAAAGATTCACGGTTGATTAATAAGGAACTCGATCTGGTAGGTCTCTGTCCAAAGATGAAGGGTAGAAATTATCTCAAAGAAAGAATTCGAATTCTTATTCAGGATGAAAATGAAGCAGGTATCTGCCCTCTGATTGCACAAAATATGAAAAAACGGATGCCAGTGTGGAAAGGGTGATGCAGCATGTAATCAATCAAACTTGGAGAACCATGCCTATTGATGATTTAAAAAATATTATACTGCCTATATCAACCCACAGAGAGGCGTCACTACAAATACCGAATTTTCGTATCATCATACTGAAAAATAAAAAAAGAGATTTAGAAATTGGAAAAGGTATTAGTCTTTCTTTTGTAGGAATATCGGAGCTACGCACCGCACACCGGCATCACCCTTGACAATACAAACAAGTTCAATGACGATGCTAGAAAAACAACTAAAGATTGGATTGGCACATTAGCTTAATCTATTCCTCTTCTCCACTGCTTAAATCAAAAGTAACTCTATTAGTTAAGTAAAGCGGAACTGTGAGAAGTCTGGCTGCTCCCAGTTCCCATGCTTCCGCTTTTCCAGACATCTTGAAAATTCCTTACCAGATGACTCCGCCATATTAATGTAAACCAAATGTTTAAAATTCTCAGAGACAAATTTATTTAAAATGTAAGTTTTCTCTACCAGCCTTGCCCCCTTTAAATTTAATACCCGTCCAGTTTTATTATATTTCCATTTAATCAATACTTTATATATAGAACGCTTAAGTTCCATAAAATCGCCATCCTTTATTCTTTCTATTACTGATTTGCTATTTTTAATTAACAAAAATAAACTAGTGTATTGTGCCCATGATTAATATGTCTTGGATATTGATTTAAGTATTAAGGTTGCCAAGGCGCTCTTCAATGGGATAAAGGATGTCTTGTTCGGAAATCTTCATTAAAGATAATTTAGTTATCAATTCACTCAAAACGGACATGTTTCCGGTAAAAGAATGTTTCAAAATTATATTTCTAATTAATTGTGCCTCTTTGACTATGTTGTTGAAGTTCTCTATTGTATTGCAACAAGAAAACAAGTTTTTGTTGATAAAATTAAGTCTTTGTAATAGTGCAGTTTTATGATCAA
>Ga0153924_1000762_pt1 | contig 19115 bp, 17 predicted proteins | sample TSNJ008MetaG_FD_104709 | JGI IMG/M metagenome (GOLD analysis project Ga0153924, IMG submission 104709) | Attine ant fungus gardens microbial communities from New Jersey, USA - TSNJ008 MetaG | ecosystem: Host-associated > Fungi > Mycelium > Unclassified | place: USA: New Jersey, Wharton State...
CGCGGACGGTGCCGTCGACGTCGGACGGAGTCAGCCGACCCTTGCTCCGCAGATTGCGGAAGGTCTCGGTCAGCCGATCGGAGAGTGAACCGAATTGCGCCATGATCCGTCGATTCTACAAGGGCGTCGGACGGTTCACCGCAGGAGCACCCCTTCGGCCACCGTGACGGTCTGCCCGAGCCCGACGTCGACGACCACTGGAGCGGTCGACGGCGCGCGGTCGAGGGTCGGGAACCACTTCCGTCCGGGCGACACCAGGATGAGCAGACCGTGCACGTCGCCGACGGGTGCGAAGTCCGGGCCGGGCGCGTTCGCGTACGGCTCGAGTCCGTGTCGACGCAGCGTTTCGACGGCAACCGAGACATCGGGCACCGCGACGCCGACCTCGCTGACCGAGACGAGCCGGGCCGGGTCCGCAGCGCCATTGGGACTGAGGTCACGCCGCTCGATGAGTTCGAGCAGCTGACGGTCCGGCCCCTCGAAGTACACCGATCGCGAGTTCCAGTTCGGCGGCCCCTCGAACTCGTCGGTGTCGTCCGCGCCGAGCACCGTCGCGACCCCCGCGATCCACGACTTCGCCGCCGCGAACGAGCCGGTCGGGATCGTGAACGCGAGGTGGTGCGCGCCCGACATGTCGTCGTGCGCCCGGAACACGACCTGCGTCGAGCCGACGGTGACGTGCGCGGCACCCCGGTCGACGGCGACCGCGCAGCCGAGTCGCTCGTAGAACTGTGCCGTCTCGTCGACTGCCCGGGTCGCGAGCTGGACCTGTCTGATCTCCATGCCCCCACTCCACCTCCTCAACCGGGGTTGAGGTCAACAGTTTCGTCCCATCGCACGCGCTGTAGGAAGCCGAACTGCGCGTAGGAGGCAGGAACGCCCTGCCTCCTACGCACAGAACAGCGCCCTACGAGCGAAACGACCTCCTCCGCGCGAAACAGCCTCACCCCACAAGCCGTCGCCCTTTGTTGGACGGAGTACAGAAACTGCCGTAGCCTGTCGCCCATGCCGGAACTCGAGATCGTCCGACGCCCGGGTCTCCTCGACTACACCGAGGGGCTCGCCCTCCAGCAGCAGCTCCGCGCCGACGTCGTCGCGGGCCGCTCCCCGGGGGCCCTCGTCCTCTGCGAGCACCCGTCCGTGTACACCGCGGGTCGCCGCACCGAACCGTCCGACCTGCCGACCGACGGCTCCCCCGTGGTCGAGGTCGACCGCGGCGGACGCATCACCTGGCACGGCCCGGGGCAACTCGTGGCGTACCCGATCGTCCGACTGGCCGAGCCGCTCGACGTCGTGGCGTGGGTACGCGACCTCGAGCAGGTGATCATCGACGCAGCCGCCGCCGTGGGGGTGCACGCCGAACGGGTCGAGGGCCGGAGCGGCGCCTGGACCAGCCAGCGTGGCGGACGCGCCGCCGAGGCCGCCACCACCGCGAAGGTCGGCGCCACCGCGAAGGTCGGCGCCATCGGGCTGCACGTCGCCGAAGGCGTCACCAGCCACGGCATCGCGATCAACTGCACGAACGCACTCGACGCCTACGCCGCGATCGTCCCGTGCGGCATCGCCGACGCCGGCGTCACGACCCTCAGCGCAGCCGCTGGCCGCACGACCTCCGTGGACGAGGTCGCCGCGGTGGTCGCCGACCGCACCCAGGCCGCGGTCGACGGCATGCACACCAGGAACCGGATCAGCAGCAGCGCTCGACAGGAGACCCTCGTATGACCCTCGCCCCCGAAGGCCGCCGGATGCTCCGCGTCGAGGCCCGCAACGCCGAGACCCCGATCGAGACGAAGCCCGGGTGGATCAAGACCCGTGCCACCCAGGGCCCGGAGTTCCGCGAGCTGTCCGCCCTGGTCAGGGACAAGCAGCTGCACACCGTCTGCCAGGAGGCCGGCTGCCCGAACGTCTTCGAGTGCTGGGAGGACCGCGAGGCAACCTTCCTCATCGGCGGCTCCCAGTGCACGCGCCGCTGCGACTTCTGCCAGATCGACACCGGCAAGCCCGAGCCCCTCGACCGCGACGAGCCCCGGCGGGTCGCGGACTCCGTCGTGTCGATGGGGCTGAAGTACGCGACGGTCACCGGCGTCGCCCGCGACGACCTGGAGGACGGCGGCTCCTGGCTGTACGCCGAGACCATCCGTCAGATCCACGAGCACTCCCCCGGCACCGGCGTGGAGATCCTCGTGCCGGACTTCAACGGTCGCCCGGACCAGCTCGGCCAGGTGTTCGACGCTCGGCCCGAGGTCTTCGCCCACAACGTCGAGACCGTGCCGCGGATCTTCAAGCGCATCCGCCCCGCGTTCACGTTCGAGCGCTCGCTCGACGTCATCACCCAGGGTCGCGACGCCGGACTCGTCACGAAGTCGAACCTCATCCTCGGCATGGGCGAGGAGCGCATCGAGATCGAGGACGCCCTGCAGCGCCTGTACGACGCCGGTACCGACATCATCACGCTGACGCAGTACCTCCGCCCGTCCCCGCGGCACCTGCCGGTCGCCCGCTGGGTCAAGCCGGAGGAGTTCGTCGAGCTGCGCGAGGTCGCGGAGCAGATGGGGTACGCCGGCGTCCTCGCCGGCCCGCTCGTCCGCTCGTCGTACCGCGCCGGACGGCTGTGGGCGCGCGCCACGGTCGCGCGAGGCGGCACGGTGCCGGAGCACCTGTCCCACCTGCTGGACGCAGCGCCGGGCCGACAGGCGGTCTGACCAGCGGCCTGCGGTCCGAAGACGCGACGGCACGACAGACGGGAGGCGCGGTGCCAGCTGGCACCGCGCCTCCCGTCTGTCAGGTGGTCGCGTCGAGACGCGACAGCCGGTCGCTACGCGCGACCGCGGATGCTCCGGAGGAGCCAGCCGATGACCGCCAGCAGGATGAGCACGATGCCCACCCAGAGCAGGAACTTCAGCGCACCGACGAAGATGCCGCTGAAGAGCAGGACGAGGCCGACGATGATCGCGATGATCAGCAGTGCGGGCATGAGGGTCTCCTATCCCTGGAACGAGACCGAGCGGATGCCCGGGCCGACAGGGACGCTACTCGGATTCAGCCCACGAGGTTCTGCACGAACACGTGCGGGGTGAAACCGGTGAGGTCGTTGATGCCCTCGCCCTGCCCGATCAGCTTGATCGGGATGCCGGTCTTCTCCTGCACGCTCAGCACGAAGCCGGCCTTGGCCGACCCGTCGAGCTTCGTGATGACGAGCCCCGTGACGCCGGCACCCTCGATGAACGCCTGGGCCTGCGCCAGACCGTTCTGCCCGGTCGTGGCGTCGAGGACGAGCAGGACCTCGCTGATCTCGGTCTGCTTCTCGACCACGCGCTTGATCTTGGTGAGCTCGTCCATCAGCCCGGCCTTGGTGTGCAGGCGACCCGCGGTGTCGATGACGACGATCTCGGTGCCCTCGCGGATGGCCTTCTCGACCGTCTGGTAGGCCACCGATGCCGGGTCCTGCCCGGGCTGTGAGGGCCGTACCACGTCGACGCCCGCACGCTGCGCCCACGTCGCGACCTGCTCGACGGCGGCGGCACGGAAGGTGTCAGCCGCGCCGACCAGCACGGTCCGGTCGTAGGTCTTCAAGAACTTGGCGAACTTGCCGATCGTGGTCGTCTTGCCGACGCCGTTCACCCCGACGACGAGCACGACGGCCGGGCGCGCGCTGAGCTTCAGGGTGGTGTCGAGCTTGGAGAGCCGTTCCTCGAGGACCTCGCGGAGCATGCGCTGCAGGTCGGCGGGGTCGGTGGTGCCGTACCGGTCGACGCGGGCGTGGAGGTCCTCGATGATCTCGTCCGCGATGTCCGGGCCGAAATCCGCACCGATGAGTGCCGTCTCGAGGTCGTCCCACGTCGTCTCGTCGATCGTCTTGCGCTGGAACAGCCCGCGCAGCCGGGAGGACAGTGACCAGGAACTCGCCATGCTCCCAGCTTAGAGCGCGGCGCATGTCTCCTGCGCCCGGTATGCTCGTGGACACGAAGGGGAGTATTCCTCCTCGGTGTCCCCGTCAGTACGGTCCGGAACGATCCGGACCCGGGGCGCCGGTCGGTCGGGCAGCAGCACAGCCCGCCGGCGGAAGAGACCTTCAGGCCTCGGCGTACCCACCACCTGGTTGCGCCCTCACCTGAAGGAATTCCGTGGACGTCCCTCTCTACGTCTGGCTCCTCACCATCGCAGGCATCCTCGCGCTGCTGGTGTTCGACTTCTTCTCGCACGTGCGCACGCCGCACGTGCCGCACATCCGGGAATCCGCGTTCTGGTCGGTGTTCTACATCGGCCTGGCGATCGTGTTCGGCATCGGCATCCTCGTCTTCGGCGGCGGTCAGGCCGGTGGCGAGTACTTCGCCGGCTGGCTCACCGAGAAGGCGCTGTCGGTCGACAACCTGTTCGTGTTCCTGATCATCATGTCGAGCTTCGCGGTGCCGAAGGAGTTCCAGCAGAAGGTGCTGCTCGTCGGCGTCGCGATCGCCCTGGTGGCCCGCGGCGTGTTCATCGCCCTCGGCGTGACGATCATCGACAACTTCTCGTGGGTCTTCTACCTGTTCGGGGCGCTGCTGTTCTGGCTCGCCTGGTCCCAGGCGCGCAGCAGCGGTGAGCACGACGCGTCCGAGGGCGACTCGCGCCTCATCCGGATCCTCCGCCGCGTCATCCCGACCTCGAAGGACTACGACGGCGACCGCCTGACGACCAAGGTCGACGGGAAGCGGCTCTTCACCCCGATGCTGCTCGTGATGGTGGCGATCGGCCTGACCGACGTGCTGTTCGCCCTCGACTCGATCCCGGCGATCTTCGGCCTCACCCAGGACGCCTTCATCGTGTTCACCGCGAACGCGTTCTCGCTCCTCGGCCTCCGCCAGCTCTACTTCCTCATCGCGGGCCTGCTCGAGCGGCTCATCTACCTCGGCCAGGGGCTCGCCGTCATCCTCGGCTTCATCGGCGTGAAGCTCGTCTTCCACGCCATGCACGTCAACGAGCTCCCGTTCATCAACGGTGGCGAGCACATCGAGTGGGCGCCGGAGATCCCGATCTGGTTCTCGCTGGGCTTCATCATGCTGACGATCGCCGTCGCGACGGTCGCGTCGCTGGTGGTCTCGAAGAAGCGCGCCGAGCGCGGGCTCACGCCGACGGGCTCGCAGAAGACGGTCGAGGCCGACGCGAAGTAGTCGCGACCCGTCCTCGGACTGGAGGCGCGGTGCCAGCTGGCACCGCGCCTCCAGTCCGTCTCCTGTCGCGACCGCCCGCCCGCGAAAGCGACAGGTTTCGGAGCCCGGTCACGGTCCCTCCCGCGAAAGCGACTCCGTGCCGCGAGATCCCGGCGGGATTCTGTCGCTTTCGCGAAAGCCCACGGCCAGCGGCGCGCGCCGCGGCGCGGCGCGCTACGCGACCGCTTCGGCCGGCTCCGGCTCGCGCTTCTGGACGCGCTGCCCGACGACCGCCGAGACACCGTCCTGCCGCATCGAGACGCCGTACAGCGCGTCGGCGATCTCCATCGTGCGCTTCTGGTGCGTGATGACGATGAGCTGCGACGACGCCCGGAGCCGCTCGAACACGGTGAGCAGGCGCCCGAGGTTCGCGTCGTCCAGTGCCGCCTCGACCTCGTCCATGATGTAGAACGGCGACGGTCGGGCCGTGAAGATCGCCACGAGGAGCGCCACCGCCGCCAGGGACCGCTCGCCACCGGACAGCAGCGTCAGGCGGTCGATCTTCTTGCCCGCGGGCTTCACCTGGACCTCGAGACCGGTGTTCAGCAGGTCGTCCGGGTTCGTGAGGGTGATCGACCCCGTTCCGCCCGGGAAGAGGATCGGGAAGATGACGTCGAACGCTTCCCTGGTGTCGTCGAACGCCGACTCGAAGATCGTCTGCATCTTCGTGTCGAGCTCGTCGATGATCGTCATCAGGTCGGTGCGGGTCTTCTGCAGATCCTCGAGCTGCTCGGCGAGGAACGCGTGCCGCTGCTCGAGCGCCTGGAACTCCTCGAGCGCGAGGGGGTTCACCTTGCCGAGCTGCCCGAGGTCGCGCTCGGCGGACTTGAGCCGGCGCTCCTGCTCGGCCCGGTTGTACGGCACGGTCTCGACGTCGGCGGGGTCGATCTCGTCGGTGGCGTCGAACTCGGGCAGCGCCGGACCGCCGGGCAGGGTGGACTCGGCGTCGACGAGCTCGGGCACGTCGTCGGCGTCCGTCACGGTCTCGGCATCGGTCGAAGCGTCGGTCTCGGCGTCGGTCGCGTCCGTCTCGGGCTCGACGCCCGCCGCCGCCGCCGCGGCGGCCGCGGCACGCTCGGCCTCGCGGTGCTTCCGCGCGAGGACCCTGGGGTCGACGAGCACGTCGACCGGCACCGGCACGTGCGGCCCGTACTCCGCGACGAGCACGGCTTCGACCAATCCGAGCTCGCTCTGCGCCCGGTCGAGCACGCCGGAGACGTGCAGCTTCTTCTCGTAGATCTCCATCTCGAGCGAGTGCACCCCGTCGGTGATGGTCTGCAGCCGGTCGCGGAGCTCGCGCTCCTCGTTCCGGATCGTCTGCAGCTCGGTGTTCCGCTTCGACCGCTCGGACTCCTCGGTCGCGAGCTGCACGCGGGCCTCGGCGAGCGATCGGTCGACCGCGCCGAGCAGCCCCGGCAGGTCGGCGAGCACGCCCTCGGCCACGGCGATCTGCCCGCGTCGGACGACCGCGCGGCGAGCGGCTTCCTCGGCGGCGGCGCGTTCGGCCTCGAGCTGACGCTCCAACTGGTCGGCCCGGCGGCGCTCCGAGCGCACCCGTTCGCGGACGGTCTCGACCTGGATCCGCTGCTCGATCTCCGCCGCACGCGCCGCCTCGAGCGCGTCCTGGAGGCCCGGGCGTCCGGACGCGTCGACCACGGGTCGCGGCCGTTCGGTGAACTCGCGGTGCGTGCGTTCCGCCTCGTCGAGCGTCGCCTGGGCCGTCTCGACCGCACCGTCGGTCTCAGCGAGGGCAGCCCTGAGCCGCTCCACCTCGGCCGCGGCGTTCTCCGCCTTCGCACGCGTCGACGCGCTCGCCCGGTCGTACTCGGCCGTCGCCTTCGCGTACGCGCGGGACGCGGCGTCGGCCTCGTCCGCCCGGCGGCGTGCGTCCTCGACGGCGCTGCGAGCGGCCTGGAGGCGCGTGGCCGCGCCCTCCGCGTCGCTCGCGATGGCCTCGCGACGGGTCACGGCGTCGTCGCGCTCCGCGACGAGTTCGATTCGGGAGGTCACCCGCGCACCGCCGCCGGTCACGCGGACCGCACGGACCAGGTCGCCGGACCGCGTGACGACCGTCGCCAGCGGGGCGGCGGCGAGCACTGCCTCCAGGTCGACCGCGTCGTCCGCGTCCGCGTGAGCGGAGGCGTCCGCGATGAGCGTGTCCCGCAGGATCGCGGCGAGGGCCGGCGGGCCCTGCACGACGTCGAGGGCGCGGCGGACCCCGGCGGGCAACCGATCGGGCAGCGCGCTCGATGGGCCGGGGGCATCGGCGACGACCACGTCGATGCGGCCGATGTCCTCGGTGCGAGCGTGCGCGACGGCGTCGAGCGCGACCGCGCGGTCGTCGGCGAGCACGGCGTCGGCGAGGCCGTCGAGGGCGATCGCGATCGCTCCCTCGAAGCCGGGCGTGACCGTCAGGCTGTCGGCCAGGCGACCGACGATGCCAGCACGACCTGCGTCGATGAGCGCCTGCGAACCGTCGCGCACGTCGATCGACATGCCGAGCGCGGCCACGCGGGCGTCGAGGGCGTCCCGTTCGCGTTCCAGGGCGTGCAGCCGGTCGCGGTGTTCGTCGCGAGCGGTCTGGGCTGCCTCCTGCTGCTCGCGGGCTGCTTCGAGCGCCGAGGCGAGCGCCGCGTCGTCCACGCCCTCGGACGGGTCGGTCCCGAGCTCGGCGAGTGCCGCAGCAGCACGCTCGGCGCGCTCCCCGGCCTCGGTGAGCGCCCGTTCCCGGCGCTCCCGGTCCGCGACCGCCGAACCGCGCTTCGACCGGGCGACGTCCACCGCGGACGCGAGCCGCTGGGCCTCGAGGTCGTGCTGTGAGACGAGGGCAGCCTGGGCGGCGATCCGCTCGTCGAGGGCGTCGAGCACTGCCCGGGCCTCCTGGACCTGCTGCGCCGCGGTCGCCATGCCGCCCGTCATCGCCGCCGCCTGGGCCTCGAGCCGGTCTGCCTCGTTCCGGACGCCCTGCACCCGCTCGGGCGTGATCGTGGGCCCCTGCTGTGGTGCGTCGGCCTGCTGGGCGAGGAACATCAGCCGCTGGTTCGCCAGGCTCGACAGCCCGCGGAGCCGCTCCTGCACGCTCTCCAGCCGGTGCACCACGGTCCGGGCACGGTCGACGTCGTCGCCGACCATGCTCTGCTCGACGTGCTGCTGTCGCACCCGCGTCTGGTCGAGTCGCTCCTGCAGGACGATGCGCTCGGACTTGCGGCCGGCCTCGACCTCCTGGTGCTCGTGCAGCTCACGGCGGAGCCGGACCACGTCGTCGGCGAGGATGCGTGCCTTGGCGTCACGGGCGACCGCGGCGACGGACTGCGCCTTGCGAGCGACCTCGGCCTGGCGACCGAGCGGCTTCAGCTGGCGGCGGATCTCCCCCGCCAGGTCGGACAACCGCGTCAGGTTCGTCTGCATCGCGTCGAGCTTGCGGAGGGTCTTCTCCTTGCGGCGGCGGTGCTTCAGGATGCCCGCTGCTTCCTCGATGAAGCCGCGGCGGTCCTCCGGGGTGGCGTGCAGGACCTTGTCGAGCTGCCCCTGCCCGACGATGACGTGCATCTCGCGGCCGAGGCCGGTGTCGCTCAGGAGCTCCTGGACGTCGAGCAGCCGGCAGTTCTCCCCGTTGATCGCGTACTCGCTGCCACCGTTGCGGAAGAGCGTGCGGGAGATCGTCACCTCGGAGTACTCGATCGGCAGCAGGCCGTCGGCGTTGTCGATCGTGAGGAGCACCTGCGCGCGCCCGAGCGGCCCACGCGTCGAGGTGCCGGCGAAGATGACGTCCTCCATCTTGCCGCCGCGGAGGGTCTTCGCCCCCTGCTCCCCCATCACCCAGGCGAGGGCGTCGACCACGTTCGACTTCCCGGAGCCGTTCGGACCGACGATGCACGTCACGCCGGGCTCGAACGCGAACGTCGTCGGCTGCGCGAAGGACTTGAACCCCTTGATGGTCAGGCTCTTCAAGTACATGCGGTCTCCGGGTGTGCTGGCTCGCGTGCTGCTGGGCGGTGCTCGCTCGGCGTCAGGCTAACGCGTGCGAGGGCGTGGGCGCGGTTGGCACACGGGGCAGATGTGGCTTGACCGGTTCAAGAAGGCCTCACGGACGATCGTCGTCCCGCAGCGCGGGCACGCCCTCCCCTGCTGCCCGTACACGTTCAGCCGCTGCGAGAAGTACCCGGACTGCCCGTTCACGTTGACGTACTGCGCGTCGAAGCTCGTGCCGCCGTCCTCGAGCGCCCGTGCGAGGACGCTGCGGACCTCGTCGAGGAGCAGCTGCAGCGACGCCCGCGGCAGCCGGTCGGCCGGGCGGTCGTAGTGGAGCTTCGCGGCCCACAGCGACTCGTCGGCGTAGATGTTCCCGATGCCGCTCACCACGCCCTGGTCGAGCAGCACCCGCTTGATGCCACTCGATCGTTTCCGGGCCATCCGGATGAACCGGTCGTCGTCGAACGCGGGGTCGAGCGGGTCCCGGGCGATGTGCGACACCTGCTTCGGGATGTTCCGGCGCCACACCGCGTCGGGGTCGGCACCGTCGACGTGCCCGCCGAAGCCCGCGGGTGCGCCATCGATCGTCGGGACCATCTGGTCGATCGCCATCGACCCGAAGGTGCGCTGGTCGACGAACTCGAGCTCGACCGGGGGCTCCGGTGTCCCGTCGCGGTCGGCGCCGGCGGGCTGCACGTCGATGAGGATCCGGCGGTGCTTCGCTGCCTCGCGCCCCCGACCGAGCAGGATCTGGCCGCTCATCCCGAGGTGCGCGACGAGGGCCTCTGGAACGTCGCCGTCGCGCTCGGGCTGCAGCGGCATCCAGAGGAACTTGCCCCGGCGGACCGCGGCGGCGATCGTGCGGCCGGTCAGCCGGTCGGCGAAGTCCTCGGCGGGCCCGTCGTGCCGGGTGAGGGCACGGTCGTCGACGACGTCCACGTGCAGGACACGCGCACCGCTGACGGCGGGTTCGAGGCCGGCGCGGACGACCTCGACCTCGGGAAGTTCGGGCACGCGGTCAGGCCGCCCGGCCGGAGAGCCGCGTCCACGCCTCGAGCGCGGCGGCCATCTCGGCGGTCTTCTTGCTCGACCCGGAGCCGGTGGAGACGTCCTCGCCCTGCAGCACGACCGTCGCGTGGAAGGTCTTGTCGTGGTCGGGACCGGCCTCGGTCACGCGGTACGACGGGTTGCCGAGCGACAGGCTCGACGCGAGCTCCTGCAGGCTCGTCTTGGGGTCCATCGCGGCACCGAACCGGTCCGGGTCGACCAGCAGCGGTTCGACGAGCCGGAGCACGAGGTCGGTCGCCGGGTCCGGGCCGGCGGACAGGTACGTGGCGCCGATGACGGCTTCCACGGTGTCGGCCAGGATCGACGACTTGTCGCGACCGCCGGTCTGTTCCTCGCCCTTGCCGAGGCGGAGGTACGCGCCGAGCCCGATCATGCGGGCGATCTCAGCGAGGGCCACCGTCGACACCAGGCTCGCCCGCCGCTTGGCGAGGTCACCCTCGTCGAGCTCGGGGAACGACCGGTACAGCTTCACGGTCACGGCCTGGCCGAGGATGGAGTCCCCGAGGAACTCGAGGCGTTCGTTGTGCCCGATGCCACCGTGCTCGTACGCGAACGAACGGTGCGTCAGGGCGAGCTGGAGCAGCTCGAGGTCGATGTCGGCCCCGAGCTGCTCCCGCAGACGAACGACGTCCGGCCCCACGGGGCGGGACCCCGTAACGCCGGACGTCGCTGTCATGCGTGCGGTCCGATCAGACGTCGGCGACCTTGCGGCCCTTGTACTCCATGTACAGGGGGGTGCCGGCGGAGTCCTCGACGACCTTGGCACGGTGCGGGAGGCTGTAGGTGACCTTGCCGTTCTCGATCGTCTTCACGAGCTGGACCGGCGCGGCCTTCCACTGCGAACGACGGGCGTGCGTGTTGGCACGGGACTGCTTGCGCTTGGGAACGGCCATGGTGGTTCTCTTTCGGTTGGTCGGTGGTCAGTGTCGAGGGACGGGCGGTCAGTCGGCCTGGTCGGCTTCGGACCGCTCCTGACCCTCGGTGGTCTGGGTGTCGGTGCTGTCGGACGTCAAGGACTGCAGGGCAGCCCATCGCGGGTCCAGGACCTCGTGAGCGCGCTGCTCGCCGATGTCGGCCAGTCGCTCACCCGTCACCGGGTCGAGTCCTGGGCAGTCCGGTCGGCAGACCGGCTGGAACGGCAGCGCCAGCACCACCGCATCTCGAACGACCTGTTCACAATCCACGTGGTCATCGTGAACGAAGAAGTCGAAATCCTCCGAGGCATCATACGCGAACAGCTCGGCGAAATCGACCTCGACGGGTTCGCTGATCTCGATGAGGCAGCGCGAGCACTCCCCCGCAGCCTCGGCACTCGCGTGCCCGGACACCAGGACGCCCTCGTGCAGGCCCTCGAGGCGGAGGTCGATCTGCATCGACGCGCCCTGTCGGACGGCGATGACGCCGGCCCCCATCGCGTCCGGCACCTCGATGTCGAGCGTGTGCTCGCGCATCTCACCCGGCCGGTGCGCGAGGTCGCGCACGCGCAGGGCGTAGGGGCTGTTCACGTGGGAAGACACGATCGACAAGCCTACATCGCTCCGGCCCACGAGTCGAGGCAGGGGCGGGCGTGTCCCGTTCCGTCCGGCGATCAGCGGCCGGTGTGCTCGTGCAACGCCGCGGCCACCACGGCCGGGACGTACGGGGCGACGTCGCCGCCGAGCGAGGCGACCTGACGGATGAGCGAGCTCGACACGTGCGCACGGGACGCCTCGGGCAGCAGGAACACCGTCTCGACGTCGGCGAGGTGCCGGTTCATGATCGCCATCGGGGTCTCGTACGCGACGTCCTCGCCGGAACGGACACCCTTGACCAGGACCGTCGCGCCGACCTGCCGGCAGTAGTCGACGAGCAGACCGGAGGTCCACTCCCCGACCCGGACGTTGTCGGGGACGCCGGTCTCGACGAAGGACTCCTCGATGAGGCGCACCCGGTCGACGGCGTCGAACATGGCGGGCTTCTTGTCCGGGTTGTGCACGACGAGGACGTGCACCTCGTCGAACAATCCCGCCGCACGCCCGATCACGTCGAGGTGCCCGAGGGTCACGGGATCGAACGAACCGGGGACCACCGCGATCTGCGCCATGGCAGTGACGATACCGGTCGTCCCCGGGCGTCCGGCTCGATCAGTTCTTGCCGAGGAACGCGGCGTCCGACTCGTCGAGCCGCCGGGCGAGGGCCTCGCGCAGCGCCGGGTGGCCCTCGAGCTGCGGGTCGGGCTCGAGGACGCGCTCGGCTTCTTCGCGCGCGTCGATGATCAGGTCGGCGTGCTCGACCACCCGCAGCAGGTTGAGCGACGACCGACCGCCGGACTGCCGTTCGCCGAGGACGTCGCCTTCGCGCCGGAGCTCGAGGTCGACCCGCGCCAGCTCGAAGCCGTCGTCGGACGCCGACACCGCGTCGACCCGTTCCCGCGAGGTCGTCTCGGCCTCGGCCGCGGTCACGAGCAGGCAGACGCCCGCCCACTGCCCGCGACCGATGCGTCCGCGGAGCTGGTGGAGCTGCGAGACCCCGAACCGGTCGGCGTCGAGGACCGCCATCATCGAGGCGTTCGGCACGTCGACGCCGACCTCGATCACGGTCGTCGCCACCAAGACGTCGATGTCGCCCGCCGCGAACGACGTCATGACGCGGTCCTTCTCCTCCGCTGTCATACGGCCGTGCAGGACCTCGATGCGGCGGTCGGCGAGCACCGGCATCGTCCGCATGCGCTCGGCGGTGGCCAGCACGGTCGCCGGGGCGCGCTTCGGGGCGTCCTCGCTCTCCGGGTCGGGCTCGCCGTCGTCCTCGGTGTGAGCGTCGTCGATCGCGGGGCACACCACGAAGGCCTGCCGCCCGTCGGCGAGTTCCTCGGCCATGCGGGTCCAGATGCGGGACTCCCAGCCCGGGTGCTCGGCGAGCGGCACCGTGAAGGTCTCGACGCCGGCGCGCCCGGAGGGAAGACCCGTGATGGTCGAGACGTCGAGGTCGCCGAACACCGTCATCGCCACCGTGCGCGGGATCGGCGTGGCGGTGAGGACCAGCACGTGCGGCGGCGTCACGCCCTTCGTGCGGAGCGCCTCGCGCTGCTCGACACCGAAGCGGTGCTGTTCGTCCACCACCACCAGCCCGAGCTCGGCGAAGTCGACCCGGTCGCCGAGGAGCGCGTGCGTGCCGACGACGAGCCGGGAGCTGCCGGACGCCGCCGCGAGCAGGGCACGGCGGCGTTCGTCGGTGGACTGCGAGCCGGTGAGGATCACCGGTCGGAGCTCCGCCGCGAGGTCGGGGCCGAGGAACTTCACGATCGACCGGAGGTGCTGCGCCGCGAGCACCTCGGTCGGGGCGATGAGCGCGGACTGCCCGCCCGACTCTGCCACCGTGAGCATCGCGCGGATCGCCACGAGGGTCTTGCCGGAACCGACCTCGCCCTGCACCAGGCGGTGCATCGGCCAGTCCGCGGCCAGGTCGTGCGCGATCTCGGCGCCGACCGACTGCTGGTCCTCGGTGAGGGTGAACGGCAGGGTGGCGTCGAAGCGCGCGAGCGTGCCGCCGGGCGACGCCGTCCGAGGAGTGGCAGCCGTCGCTCGGGCGGCGATGCGGCGCTGCACGAGGGCGGTCTGCAGGACGAACGCCTCGCGGTAGCGCAGCGCGTCCTGAGCCCGCTTGAAGTCCGCGACCTTCTCGGGGCGGTGGAGCAGTTCCAGGGCGCGACGGAACGGCACGAGGTCGAGCCGCGTCCGCACGCGACCGGGGATCGGGTCGGGGACGTCGGGCAGGGTGTCGAGCACGATCGCCATCGACTTGGCGATCTGCCACGAGGTCAACGTCGACGTCGCCGGGTAGATCGGGATCGGCTGGCGCGAGAAGCGGATGGCTTCCTCGGATTCGGGATCAGCCGTGGCCCGGGGGTCGTCACGGTCGAACAGCTCGTAGTCCGGGTGCGCGAGCTGTCGAGCACCCCGGTAGTCGCCGACCTTGCCGGAGAAGATGCCGCGGGCACCGGGCACCAGGTCCTTCGTCCGCCAGCCCTGGTTGAAGAACGTCAGGGTCAGCAGTCCCTTGCCGTCGCCGATCTTCGCTTCGAGGATCGACCCGCGCCGGGCACGCATCGTCCGTTCGCGCACGTCGACGACCTCGGCCACGATCGTCACGGACTCGCCGATCGCCAACGAGTCGAGCGCCGTCAGTGCCCCGCGCTCGGCGTACCTGCGTGGCGCGTGCTCGAGGAACTCGCCGACCGTGCGGTACCCGAACGCCTTCTCGACGGCGGCCGCCGTCCGGCCGCCGAGGACGTTCGCCAACCGCGCGTCGAGCGGTGCGGGACCGAGGTCCGGCACCGCCGGCTCGGTTGTCGTTCCGGTCGTGACCACACGTCAACGGTACCCGGCAGGACCGACGTGCCCGCGCCTCCAGGCAGGCCTGTGGACAACTGCTGGAGCACCCGGCAGCCCGCTACGGTGGCTGCATGACCCGCATCATCGCCGGCGCCGCCGGTTCCACGACGCTCCGGGTGCCGAAGTCCGGCACCCGACCGACGAGCGACCGGGTGCGCGAGGCCCTGTTCTCGTCGCTCGAGGCACGTGGGCTGGTCGACGACACCTCGGTCGCAGACCTCTACGCGGGGACGGGTGCGCTCGGGCTCGAGGCAGCGTCGCGCGGTGCGGTCGAGGTGGTGCTCGTCGACCGGGCCTCGGCGGCGGCGCAGGCGTGCCGTGCGAACGCGAAGGCCGTGCAGCAGCGCGTGCCGGGCGTGCGGATCGACGTGCAACCGCAGCCCGTGCTGGGGTACCTGCGCGGGACGGTGCGGACGTTCGACCTGGTGTTCATCGACCCGCCGTACGACGTCACGGAGCACGAGATCGCCGAGGTGCTCGAGGCCCTGGTGCCGCGCCTCACGAAGGACGCCGTGGTCATCGTGGAGCGGAGCAAGCGCTCGGCGGAGCCCGCGTGGCCCGCGGGGCTGGAGCCGTTCAGCAAGCGCAGCTACGGCGAGACCGTGGCGTGGGAGGCCGTCGTCTCGGCCGAGTAGGCGTGGCGGACGCCGCCGGGGGCGCGGCCCGGTCGTCGCGCGCCTGTTGGCTGTCGACCTGAAGCGACATCTCCGTTGTCGTACGACGTCCGCGATGTCGTAAGCACGCCCGTGCAACAGTTGCAGGCGCGCGGTAGCGACGAATCCGCTGTCGTACGACATCGACGATGTCGTTCTGGGACGGCGCGGGCGCGTGCTGGCTCGTCAGCCGGCGGCACCGTCCCAGTCGGCGTACGGGTCCCAGCCGGTCGTCGGCACGGCGACACCCCCGCGGACGAGGTCCGCGTCGCCGCGGTCGAGCACGACGCCGATCCGTCGGAAGCCCCCGGGCAGCGCTGTGTCGGGCGGGAAGGTCGCGAGCAGGCCGTGGTCCTCGCCGCCGTGCAGCGCGACCTCGTCGAGGACAGCACCGTCGAGCGCGGCCTCGAGCGAGAGCGTCACCCCGCTGGCGCGGGCGAGCCGCCCGGCGTCGATCGCCAGGCCGTCGGAGAGGTCGAGCATCGCCGTCGCACCGGCGGTGGCGGCCAGTGGCCCGTCGGCGATGGGCGGCACCGGGCGCCGCTGTCGTGCGACGTCCGGGTCGGCATCGGCGCCGCTCGCGAGCGTCGCGACGCGGGACGGCTCGCCAGCGGCGTCGACGCCCTCGTGGAACAGCCGGGTCAGGCCGCGAGCCGCTCGGCCGAGCTCGCCGGACACGGCCAGGACGTCGCCGACGCGGGCACCGGACCGGAGCACCGGATCGTGTCCGAGCAGGTCACCGAACGCCGTCACCGACACCGTGAACGTCGCCGAGGTGGACAGGTCCCCGCCGACCACGCCGCAGCCCGGCGAGAGGGCGTCCACGGCCAGGCGCACCCCGTCGGCGAAGGACTCGAGGACCGCGACCGGGGTGTCCTGCGGTGCCGCGAGCGCGATGACGAGGCCGGTGGGCACGGCGCCCATCGCGCAGACGTCGGAGAGGTTGGTGGCGGCGGCCTTCCAGCCGACGTCCTCGGGCGACGACCACGACCACCGGAAGTCGGGTCCGTGGACCATCATGTCGGTGGTCACGACGAACCGGCCGTCCGGGGCGGCGACGACCGCGCAGTCGTCTCCCGGGCCGAGCACCGGTGAGCCGGAGGGGAGTCGTCGGACGATGCGGTCGAGGACGACGAGTTCGCCGAGCTCCCCCACGGTCGGTCCGGCCCAGGCGTCGTACGTCGCGTCCACACGAGAACGGTAGCCTGGACGTCGATGGACACCGTGCGCCGACCCTCCCGGACGATCGCGATCGTGGGCGTCGTCGTGGCACTCGCCGCCGGTCTGACGGGCTGCACGAACGCCGTCGCGATGTCTCCCGCACCCTCCGCGAACGCTGCCGCGTGCGCCGCGGCCCAGGTGCGCCTGCCGGCCGCCGTCGACACGAAGTTCGACCTCCGCAACACCAACGCGCAGTCGACCGCCGCGTGGGGCGACCCGGAGGCGGCGATCTACCACTGCGGCGTCACGGTGCCGACGGTGTCCGACCTGCCCTGCTTCGACCAGGGCGGCGTCGACTGGATCCGCGACGACCGCGGGAAGCAGATCGTCTACACGACGTTCGGCCGGTCCCCCGCGGTGCAGGTGGTCATCGACACGTCCCTGACCACGTCGCAGGTCGTCCAAGACCTGACGGACGCCGTCTCGACGTTGCCGAAGGACGGGCACAAGTGCCTCGACGCGTCCGAGGTGCAGGGCTGACACCCGCCCGCCGGTGAGCGGACCGCTGCCCACCTCAGGTCAGCGGACCGCTGCGCGCCCCAGCTCGATGAGCTCCGCCACGAGTTCGGCGTAGGAGACCCCGGAGGCCGCCCAGCACCGCGGGTACATCGACAGCGGGGTGAACCCCGGCATGGTGTTGACCTCGTTCACGACGAAGCCGTCGTCGGTCAGGAAGCAGTCGACCCGGGCGAGTCCGGCACCGCCGATCGCCTCGAAGGCGCGGGCACCGATCGACCGGATCTCGTCCGTCTGCGCCTCGGTGAGCGGCGCCGGGCACAGCAGGGACTCGTCCCCGCCGAGGTACTTCGACTCGAAGTCGTAGAAGCCGGCCTCGTCGACGACGATCTCGCCGGGCAGGCTCGTGCGCGGGACGCCGTCGCGACCCTCGAGCACGGCGACCTCGACCTCGCGGCCGATGACCCGCGGCTCGACGATCACCTTGGAGTCGTGCTCGAACGCCAGGGCCATCGCGGCACCGAGCTGCGACGGCTCGTCGACACGGGACACGCCCATGCTCGACCCGGCGCGGGCGGGCTTCACGAAGAGCGGCCAGCCGTGCGCCGCGACGGCCTCGGCGACGTCCACCGGGTCGGCCGCCCACTCACGGCGGAGCACCGTGGTCCACGGCGCGACACGGAGACCGGCGTGCTCGAGGACGGCCTTCGCGACGTGCTTGTCCATGGCGAGAGCGCTGGCGAGCACCCCGTCGCCGACGTACGGCAGGCCGGCGATCTCGAGCAGCCCCTGCACCGTGCCGTCCTCGCCGAACGGCCCGTGCAGGATCGGGAAGACGATGTCCACCGCGACGGTCGTGACCGAACCGTCCGGGTGGGACACGACGAGCTCGTTCGTGGCGGGGGACGTCGGGAAGGCCACGCGCGTGCCGTTGTCCGGGACGGTCGGCAGCGCGCCGTCGCGGATCGCCAGCTGCGCCGGGTCGTCGGGCTGGAGCGTGAACGCGCCGTCCTTCGTGATGCCGACGGGAACGATCTCGTACACGGACCGGTCGACGACGTCCATGATGCCGCCGGCGGTCACGCAGCTGATCTCGTGCTCGCTGGAGCGGCCGCCGAACAGCACGGCGACGGTCGTCGGCGCGGGAGCGATCGTGGGCATGGCAGTCCCCCTGGTGGTCGGGACCGGACCGGTCACTCGCCCTGGGGCTCGTCGGTCTCGGTGAGGTGCGGCGCGATGTTGCGCGGATCGAGCCTACCCGCGAGCACCTCGGCGACCTGTCCCACGATGGGCATGTCGACGCCGTTGGCCGCGGCCAGCTCGAGGATCGGGGCGACGGACGCCAGACCCTCGGCGGTCTGGTTCATCTGCCGCACGACCTCGTCGAAGCGGTACCCCTGACCGAGCAGGCGCCCGGCGGTGTTGTTGCGCGAGAGCGGCGACTGGCAGGTGGCGATGAGGTCGCCGAGCCCGGCGAGCCCGGACAGCGTCGACGGCTGGGCGCCGAACGACACCGCGAAGTCGGTCATCTCGGCGAGGCCGCGGGTGATGATCGAGGCCTTCGTGTTCTCGCCGTAGCCGACGCCGTCCACGATCCCGATCGCGACGGCGATGAGGTTCTTCAGCACGCCGCCGAACTCGGTGCCGATGACGTCGGTGTTGATGAACGAGCGGAAGTAGGGGTTCGTCGCGACGGCGGCGACGGCGCTGGCGGTCTCCGAGCTGGTCGAGGACACCACTGCCGCGGTCGGCTGCCGTCGGGCGATCTCGAGGGCGAGGTTCGGCCCGCTCGCCACGGCGATCCGGTCGCGGTCGATGCCGAGGCCCTCGTGCAGGACCTCGCTCATGCGCAGCCCTGTGGCCTTCTCGACGCCCTTCATCAGGCTGACGACGGGCACGTCGGGGCCGAGCAGGGCACGGATGGCGGCGAGGTTCGACCGCAGCGACTGCGACGGCACCGAGACGTAGACCTGCTCCGCGCCGGACAGCACGGACTCGAGCGACGTCGACGCGGTGAGGGTGCGCGGGAGGTTGATGCCGGGCAGGTACTCGGAGTTCCGCTTCGTCTCGGTGATCTCGCGCGCGACCTCGGGGCGGCGGGCCCACAACACGGTCTGCGCACCGCCCTCGGCGAGGACCTTCGCGAACGTGGTCCCCCAACTGCCGGCGCCGATGACGGCGACACG
>Ga0153924_1000763_pt1 | contig 19084 bp, 14 predicted proteins | sample TSNJ008MetaG_FD_104709 | JGI IMG/M metagenome (GOLD analysis project Ga0153924, IMG submission 104709) | Attine ant fungus gardens microbial communities from New Jersey, USA - TSNJ008 MetaG | ecosystem: Host-associated > Fungi > Mycelium > Unclassified | place: USA: New Jersey, Wharton State...
AAAGAACGGAGCGATTCCGCCCTTATGCACACTCTGCCGCCGCGGGCGCAAAGCGCATCGTCACGATCTCCAAAGACAGCAATATGCTGGTAAGAGAGACTTTTCCCGATTGTGCCGAGAAGACCGTTCTGATAAAAAATGGTTACGATCCGCTACGCTTTTTTCCGGGCGATGTTTCCCGGGAGGAGGTTTTTGCCGGGTATGATATAGCGCCGATGCCGCATATTGTGCTTTTTACCGGAAAGCTGACGTATTTTAAAGGCGTCGATATCCTGCTCGAATCGGCAAAGCTTTATGAGGACGAGCATCCCAGGCAGATCGTCACATTGATCGCAGGAGACGGCGACCTTTCTCTGCAATTACGCAAACAGTCGGAGGATTACAAGCTGCGGCACGTGCATTTTCTGGGTTTTGTACCGATCTTTGAGCTCCGCAAGCTTTACGGCATCGCAGACGTTACCGTTGTCCCCTCACGGCGAGAGCCGTTTGGGCTGGTGGCGGTGGAGGCACTTGCCTGCGGCTGCCCCGTGGTTGCCACCAATCAGGGCGGCCTGCCGGACATTGTCAACGACAAGGTTGGCACCCTGGTGGATGTGGATGACCCCTTCTCACTGGCTGCCGCGATACAAGCTGAGATATTCCGTGCGGACAGGGCGGAAAAGGGCCTCCGTGCGGCAGAGTATGCAGTGCAAAACTTTTCGCAGGAATCGTTGATCGATTTTCTGATCGATATTTACAAAATGCTAATATAACGTAGTATAAAATATGGTGTACCGCAGCCATAAAAGCGGTAGCCGCGCTATGTGCCTAAAATTGGTTAATTCAGTAACGTCATTTGGCGCGGATCACGGAGCTTTCATGAGAAAAGTTGTTTTGATTCCCACTTACTGGTCAAGAGAAAAGGCTGCCAACTGGCAGGAGAATGATGCTGTTTACGACCATCCGACCCCGATTGACGAGGAGGGTACCCTGCAGCGCACGCTGGAGAGCATGAGAATTCTGGTCAATAAGGATTTCAAGCTGGTACTGCTCGTTTGTCCGACAACACCTGAGATTGAGGTGCAGGCCGAGGCAAAGGTGATTGAAATTGTTAATAGGGTGGGCCTTGTTGCCGAGACCTATCTATTTACGCCATCGGATCTCCGCAGGATGACCGAAATTTACAAGAAGTATAAAGCACCGCCCAGCGCACTCACGCTTCTGACCATGAGCGGCTATGCAAATGTCAGGAATATGTGCCTGCTGGCCGCCGATATCCTTGCCGCAGATGTCGCCATACTGATCGACGATGACGAGGTCTTTGAAAAGAGCGACTTTATGGAACGAGCGGCGGAGTTCATCGGAAAACGGGTATACGGCGACACCGTGTACGGCATGGCGGGTTATTATCTCAACAAAAACGACCAGTATTATGACGATGTGAAGTCCGAATCCTGGATGACTTACTGGGATCGGTTCAGCGTAAAAGCCAAAGCCTTCGATGAGATTATCGGCTGCCCGCCGAGGATAAAGCGCACCCCGTTCGCTTTTGGCGGCGCGATGGTTCTGCATCGCGATCTTTTCCAGTGCATACCGTTCGACCCGCATATTACAAGGGGCGAGGATGTCGACTATCTGATTAACAGCATGATGTACGGATTCAGCTTTTTCCTCGATAACACGCTGTCAATCAAGCATCTGCCCGTAGCGAAAAAGCATCCCGAATGGAAGCGGATCCGGGAGGATATCTACCGGTTTGTATATCAAAAGTCAAAGCTTAATTCACAGTATAAAACAAGTAACATGGTTATGGTCACCGCGGAAGATTTAGATCCCTATCCAGGAACTTTTCTAAAGGAAGACCTTGAGGAAAAGATATTCCGCTCCAATACGATGCTTGCAATCCAATATATGCAGAACGGGGATGCCGCGGGATGCCGCGAGGCACTGAACAATATTGCGATCAGCAGGAAAGAGGCAAAGCCCTCCTTCGACCCCTTTTCCCGATATCGGGCGAACCAGAAAGTATGGGAACAGCTTTCCGGAATCACCGCCAAGCGGCGCTATGACCTGCGTAAGGTCATGGAGGAGCATAACTTATTCAAACAACCCATTCTCAGGGATTCTCATCAAAAACGCCAGATCAGTAAAAAAGAGATTGCCGAAAATTGGCAGAAGGCATTTTCCCTTGATATCGGCCACGATGAATTAGAGACGATTAAAAACTTATTCTTCGTAAAAACTTTTTTTGAGAATGAAATGGTTTTTCGGGCCGGTGATTATAACGATACTTTATTTATTGTTCTCAAAGGCGAAATCGTCCTGTTTGCCGCCGGAGATGTTTCTGGCCAACGGGAAGAGCAGGAGGTAGCCCGGCTCAGCGCGGGAGATGTTCTTGGCGAAAGCTGCCTGATGCATAAGACATTCATGCTCAATGGGCGGGCGGAGCAATTCACCGAACTGATTGGAATTAAGGAAGAGAATATCCAGAAAATTGTGGATAGAAATCCGGCATTGGGCGTTAAAATTTATCAACTAGTTTTAGCCAAAGCCGTTACAAAAACCACCAGGCAAAATTTACAAAAAATAAAATCATACAACAGTTCGGTAAGTGAAAACTTCATTGAAGAGGGCGAATAGAGCATCAAAAATCCGGGCATTGTGGAAGTAAATTCCTCAATGCCCGAAAACTTTTTTTCGCCACGGCGCAGCTGCCCGGTTAGGATAGGACTCTGGACTGCTACTTCCTTTCCACCGGAACCTGTATTTCGGTCAGCCAGTCGTCAACATGATCCTTGTTCCAGATTCCGTCAATATAGCTCTCCCGTACATTGTCAACAATTCTGTATCCATTTTGTTCGGCCCACTGGACGGCATACGCATATGCCGCGCCAATTTTTTCATACGCGCCGCGATGTAAAACGGACACGGCAGTGATAGCGGGAATGTCTTTGAAAACTATACCATCACCATCTTTCCCGCGGCTTACTACTGCCTCACAGATTTCCACATGGATGTCCGTATCTCGATATTCGCCATCGAGATACACATTGAAGCAATAACCCGGTTCAACACACTTGATGCCCGGATTTGCTTTACCTACTTTTTCGCCAAGCGCCGGCATAATTTCGTTCAATGCGGCATAGTTGGGAATCGTATACCTTGCCGAATACACCGTAAATGCCGGGATTTCTTTGATAACTGCCTGATAATTCATTTTTTTACCCTCTTTCTGTTCATGGATGTAGTGAGTTAACCGAAAGAGCTGGTCGGTGACGTTTCTCGCTTCGCTTTCAAGCTCGGCTTTACGCTGCATAAGAATCCCCGTTACGTTGTGGCCATCAACAATCGCGGAAATCTCAGGGATAGAAAACCCCATCTGCCGCAGTGCGACAATTTCATTGAGACGGAAAAGCTGGTTCGTCGTGTAATAGCGATACCCATTTTCCTCGTCTACATGGGCAGGTATCAACAGTCCCACTTCATCATAGTGATGAAGTGTTTTGATGGTAACCTTGCCAAGCTTTGAAAACATGCCAATGCGATACATCCAATCACCGTCCTTTCTTCCGTGATTTCATCTTACATCCTCCGGCAGCCGGAGAGTCAAGTGTTATTTAAAAATATTTTTTCGTTTTCTGCCAATCAGCATAAGCATACCCCTCCTGTATTTCGGCATTATCCTCTATGAGGAGAATTCTATTCATGCGAATGCTCTTTCTTCCGTTTTATTATACTTCTTTTGCCTGAAGCGTTCAAGGATTAGTATTTTCCCCGTAGCTGCCGCCGCCTGCGCCATACCAGCACGCAGAGTATACCCAATATAGATGTCAGCAACGCCGCCGTCCAGCCCGGAATATTGCTTTCGTCTCCCGTTTTCGGGCTGCCGGAATTCGTCGCCCCCCATCTGGCATACAGAGTATGATCCGTATTAGTCGTCACGATGGTCTCTGGTATTATCCGTGTTCCGCCGGTTTTCCCGGTGTACCAGCCCTTAAAGGTGTAACCGCCTCTGGTGGGAACCGGGAGACTTCCATACGCCTCGTTATAGACGACGCTTTTAGACGTTGTCGTCACCGCGCCGCCCTGCGGATCAAAGGTCACGGTAATGCTGCCGGTCGGAATGTCCTCCCAAATTGCATAAAGAATTAAGTCACCTGCGGGCATGATAATCTCTGCGCCCTCCATATAGCTGGTACCCGTGCCGTTCGGCTCTGTGTTCCAGCTTACGAACTGCTTTCCGTCCGGAGCGGTAAAGGTGCTGTTCGCGGCTGTGAATGTCTCACCTGCCTTTTTATTGCTTTCTGTGGGCGCTGTGCCGCTGCCGCCATTGGCGTTATAGGTCACCATGTATGCTGTCGGCGTCGTTTCTTCTTCAAATGCTGCCGCAATATCCGCGCCTTGTGCCAATATTTTCATTTCATCCAGCGTCCGAATCCTTCCGTTTTGGCCTACGGTAAAAGTATATCCGCTGCTTTTATCGTAATTGTTCGCAAAATCTTCGCCGTTAACGGTCAGTCTTGCAAGCTTATAATTCACTTCCGGTGTTGCCGTGATGAGAAGCGGCTGTCCGCCGCGTACAATCGTTCCGCTCGCCAGGTTTTCGTTGGCCGACGAGACGGTGAGCGTTCCGTTCGCCGGCTGGCTAAAATTTACCTGATACCCAAATGTGACGAAAATACAGTGCGCCTTTCCATCGTCGGTAAATGTGTAATAAAATGTACTTCGGTCAGATACCGTTTGCTCCACCCCATCCACAAACACCTGGTCAATCACAAAACCCGTCACGGTCGGTTCGGCGGTATAAGTCAAGCCGCTGGAGGTGATGCTCCCACCATATCCGGCATTGGCTGTTATCACGGCGGCAGATAGTCCCTGCCAGATGGCATAGAGGGTGAAGTCCTCCTCCGGCATACTAAACGGCATCCCGGATGGATAGCGGATTCCCGTGCCGTCCGCCGAGGTGTCCCAGCCGGCGAAGCGCTTCCCCTCCGGTTCCGTGAATGGATTCGCGATGGTCGTGCATCCCGTACCCGCCGCGAAAGCTCCCTCCAGAACCTCTTCCGTCAGCTCCTCACTGTTAACATAGAGCAGCGGATACGTCCCGGCCGCGTACACCATTACTTCCTCCGATGGGCTTTCTATGTGCAGCGTCAGCTTAGTCGTCATACCGTTTCCACTTATCCTGTTCTTGCAGCGCACTTCATAGGTACCGGCCGTAAGCCCGGTGACCGTGCTGCCTGTGCAGGCCGTCCACGTGCTGCTGCCGGACAGTCTGTATTCCATATCAGTCGAAACACCCTTGATCTGGCCTACGCCGCCCGCCAGTCCCGCAGGTGCGGACTGCTGCTCAATAATAAATCGGATGGGGCTGCTGGCGAAGTCCGTATAATAATCGCCATTTAAGTTTTCTACGAATATATCCAGATAACCCGAGGTGACGTCGTCCGGGATGGTCACGCCGGCGGATGAGCTTCCTGTGGATACGGTGCTTTCGAGTTTGCCATAATATTTAAGCATCCCATCTTCGTCGCATATCGCGGCGGAGAGCGTAGTATCTTCCGTTGCATTGCTATAATCAAACGAAACCGAACGGGAAGAGGATACCTTAACATTCGTAATATCCAGCGTCAAAGACGGATCAATCATGGTGAACTTGACCGCTCCCGCCGGCGCCTTTACTGCTGTAAGATCAGAGCTCTGACTAACGGAGCTTTTACTGTCCGTTCCGCTCGCGCTTGACTGGAAGAGCAGGTTCGTCAGATCCAGGTCCAAGGCAGGACGGACATTAATCGTGTTTGTTGTAAGAAAGTGTGTATAAGGCACGGGCCAGGCTGTGATGCCGTCTTGAGTATGTATATAAATTATCGCCTGAATGGCAATTTCTTCGTATTGTGTCCGCAGCCAATAACAGGAATTGTAGCCGGACACCTTGCTGTCGCTCTCATAGATCGCAATCCATTCCTCCGCAGACAGCGGCCACAGTTTCTGAGAATACAAAGTCCCCCCCGTGAAATATTCGTCCGAGATGTCCAAGCCTAACGTTCGTCCGTTGATGAGGCTGCTCTCTTCCTCGTTGAAATATTCGTAAACGATCAGATCCAGGTGATGCTGTAAAGTACTGCCCGAAAATTCGTTTGGCAGAGAACGGAAGGGTGCCTGAAAATACTGTGCGGCAGCATAATATTGATAGCCACTCGTCTGAGCACCGTACATATTCCGGTACGCTGTGTTGCCCCACGTACGCGGAGTTTCGCTTTTCAGCAGCAGCGTCACACTTTTTGTGTCTCCTTCTTTGGAATACACGCCCGACCCGTTATAGCCGATCACATACCATTCCAATCCGTTAAAGCCGACGACGCTTTTATTCACTTCCAGTGAAGACGAACCCGCCTGAATGTCCACCGCAGCCGCCCGCAGTTGCAGCGACTCGCTCGCTTCGGTGCTGCCTGAATCGACCAGCGATAAACCGCCGCAGGTTTCATTGTGTGTATGGTCGCAGGGTACGGCCTCCCGGTAGCCGCATAGCTCGACGTGATCATGGTTACAGCCAGACCCGGTGTCCTCGTCCCAGCCGCAGGGATCGCCGCCCCCCTGGGAGCCTTCTTTGCCGTCTGCGGCGTCGTTCACCTTGTGCTCATGCCGGCAGTCTGCCCCCTCCTGGTAGGAGCAGTCCGCTCCACAGGAGTGTGTACACTCACTTTCCGCCGCTCCCGTCAAGGGTATCATGCCTGTCATCAGGCATATCACCAGCAATAGGGATACCATTTTGTGTGTTGCTTTGTTCATTACCATTCCTCCTCCTTTGTAATGGTGAATCTCCTAATATCACTCGGTTTCAAGGATAAAATTGCGGATTTTCTTACAGGCATTCTACCATAGATCGACTTATTTATGCCCTGAACATTCCTAAGACGCAGCGAAACTGCGCAAGACGCAGTCAAACTCTGCAAACGATTCGACTTTTGTGCATTATCCGGCTCAATCATGCCGCTGCCGGTTTGTACACGATAACGGAATAACTGTTACCGATATCCAAAAAACATGAGAAATCCGCCCTGTCCGGGCACTTTCTCATGTTTTGCGGATCCAAAAGTCATGCTTTTTCATGCAAGCAGGAAACGCATGACCTTTTGACCCTGCTATCCTCTCATAACGATTGCATAATATTCTGATATTCGTCGATTTGTTTTAGGCACAAATCATATACATTTGTCTCTCGATAGCATTTATACCAGTTAACCGTCTTGCGCAGCGCTTCATCTATGCCCCAAACCGGCTTCCAGTCTAACTTCTGCACCGCCTTACTGATGTCAAGGCTTAGAAGATTGGCTTCATGGACCGCATTTTCAGCGGCTGCGCTCTCAAAACTCCCTTTTCCGAAATAATGGATTAACAGCTGTACAATTCGACCTACCTCTATAATGCTGTCCGCTCTGGGGCCGAAATTAAATGCTTCCGAGTATTTATCCGGCTCCTCATACAACTTCATGCCTAAGAGCAAATACCCGCTCAAGGGATCCAAAACATGCTGCCATGGCCTTACTGCATGCGGGTTTCTTATTTGAATTGGCGTACCGGCCTTTATGCTCCGAATGCAGTCGGGTATAATCCGGTCCTCCGACCAGTCCCCTCCGCCGATGACGTTGCCCGCGCGCACCGTCGCAATGCCTGTTTTCCGATTTGCATCTAAGTTAAAATAAGACTTTCGATAAGAGTCAACCAAAATTTCACAGCAGGCCTTACTGGAGCTGTAAGGGTCATGGCCGCCCAACTGATCAATTTCACGGTAACCCCACACCCATTCATTGTTTTTATAACATTTGTCGGTTGTAACGATAACGACAGATTTTACCCTGTCACAGGAACGCACCGCCTCCAGCAGGTTCAAGGTGCCGATCACGTTTGTCAGGTACGTGATGTATGGATCTTCATAGGAATAACGCACCAAAGGCTGCGCCGCCAAATGAAATACTATTTCAGGCTGTGCGTCCCGCATGGCCGCTGAAATGGATTTAGGGTCTGCAATATCTCCACGGTTGTCAACGATGCTCATGCCTATATTGGACAAAGCAAAAACATCTTCATCTGTTTTGACGCTGTCTGAGAAACCCGTTACATTCGCGCCCAGATGCTTTAGCCAAATGCTCAGCCACGCCCCCTTAAAGCCGGTATGTCCTGTTACAAAAACCTTTTTATTATTATAAAATTCTTTTAACACGATATTTCTCCTTATCACACTCGAAAATTGTTCCTATTGCTTTTATACCATTCTACCGTTTGCCGAATGCCCTTCTCCAGGGGGACTGTCATATCCCAATTCAGCATTGTTTTTATTTTTGTTACATCGGCTTTGGGACTCCAAAGCTCTGTTTTTCGGTAGGCTACAGCCCCATATAAAGGCCTTTTATCCGTATCCATCATTTCAAATATTAAGTCGATATAGAATTTTAACGGATGCAGCTCTCCGCTTGCGACATTGAATATTTCATTTGTAATCTCCGGCCTCTCACAGGCCAGAATCATAGCGTCTACTATATTATCTACATGGCAGTAGTCTCTAAACTGCTCACATGCTGTAAGCGGTACATCATTGCCGTTTAGTACGTTTAATATTACATGGCTAAAAATTTTGTGGGGTTCTTCGCCCTCCCCAAAAACCCCAAACGGCCGGAGCGTTATAATGCCTATTTCATTTTCGTTCGCTATTTGATGGAGCATAATGGTCGAGGCCGCTTTTGTGCTTCCGTAAATATTCACGGGGGAGAGAGGAGACCCCTCCCCCGTTTCGCTGTTTCCGTATTCGGAACAGGTGCCCATATTCACAAGTTTTTTACAACCTGTTTCGCAGAGCGCGCTCATGATATTTACGCTGCCCAGGACGTTGGTACGCGTCGCTTTTTGATAGTCTGTATGGGCGGAGTTCACCCCGTAGCTTGCCAAATGAAAGGCATAATCCGGTTTAATTGTCCTTATAACAGATCCAACCTCCGGAGCGCTGCAAATGTCCGTCTCATGCGTAATTATTTTGTCAAGGCCGTCCATCAGCCTGAATTTATCGGTACCGGGCACTGTTATAATATGGACTTCCGTTCCGCTTTGCAGGAGTCGTTTTACCAGATGGGAGCCGATAAAGCCAAATCCCCCTGTAACCAGCACTCTTTTCCCCTTAATAGTATCCATTATTTCACATCCTCAAGAATATATAGATTCTTTGCGGAGCGTTCACAATCGGGGCAAATAAAAGCATCTAAACTAAAACCCATTTCTATAAGTTCTTTCATCGTCTGATAGAGATTCTCTATATATGGCATATAAATATGCTCGATAATTTCTGGTTTAATGGTAAGATTACATTTATTCCAAAGATCGAATTTATGCAAATCGATTATTTGCATACTGCCAAAATGATAGGCGCAAAGCAGGTAATTGTTAATAAGAACGTGGGTGATATCTCCTGTGACACTATAACCCTTGTCATTTAAAATCAAGTTCCATGGCGCCGCGTTTATTCCCAGGTTATGACTTACCTTAATGTTTTCAAACAGCATGGGTACTCTTTCTAAATATTTTTGATCACCCCATCTTTCCATCTTTGCGTCAGCCCAGTCATAACACCAATTGATACAATTTTCTTTCCACCAAGTTAGAATTTCCCTGCCATAGCTGTCGTTTCTAAATCCGAGAAGTCCCGCCTGGTATTGTCCGTTTGCCTGTTCCAGAAAAACGTCCGCCCGCTGAGTCGCCATAAGAAGAGAGTAGGAACCCCATTCGTCAAAGATATAATTTACGGTTGAATAGAAATACATATCGGCGTCACAGTACAAGACCTTCTCCAGCATATAGCTGTCGAACAAATATTCAATAAAGACCGACTTTAGTATCCAGCAATATTCGCTTTTATCATGCTTCTCACTAATGTTGGCATATCTGTCCCCCTCTACCTTTTCCGCGCTGATTACGGTAACATTTGGTAAATCTAAATCAATGAGAGTTTCATAAGCCGCCTTGTCAATGGTACAAAGCCATAAATTGAAATTGTCCTGATGCCGCATTAAGGATTTGTATAATGCGATTACCCGCACAAGGTATTCATTGCTCACAATGGCACAGATGTGGTAAAAAACTCCACACTCCAGCTGCTTTTCACCAAACTTATTGCAAACAAAATATGTCTTTGCCGTATCTGGCTTTTTGTCTGAAAAGATTTTTGCATCTGCAAAGGGTGCTATTTCCAATAAACTTTCCGTCGTTTCCATCAGGTCGTTTATGTACGGCCTATAGATTTTTCTCAGTATATTTCTTGGTATTTCAAGCTTATCCAGATTCCATAGGTCAAACTCGGATATACTGTAAATAGTAATACAAGCAAAGTGAAACGCGATAATTTCGTCACCGTTTATAAGGGGTTTTTCATCTCTAATTTCGACCGAACGCTCTTTATTGTATACACAGTTCCACGGCGCCGCGTTTACACCGTAGTTGTCTTCGAATTTCACCGAATTAAAAAGCCGGGGAATTTCATCCAGGTATTTTTGGTCTCCGTATCTGTGTCCGTCATATTCATGGCGGCACCATTCAAGGCATTTTGTCTTCCACCAATGCAGGGCTTCCCGCCCCTCCTCGTCATTCTTAAATCCAATCAATCCGGCTTGATACCTTCCGTATTTCTGCTCAACATAATCCATGTCACGTTGGGGGCAGAGATAGATGGAATGATTCGTGAAATGCTCAAATATTTGTGACGGATCCTTAAAAAAGTATAAATCAGAGTCTATATACATTACGGACGGGATATTCTCCTGTGCTAAAACGTATTCCATAAGCGGTGCTTTCAGCATCCAGCAATATTCATTTTCAGCCTTTCCGTCCTTTGCTTTTAAAATCTCCGCGTCTTTTTCTAATGTTTTTACGGGAACGATATTTATATCTTCAGGGTCAAAATGCTTCAGCATATCATACGTGAAAGCATCCATGCTGAGAACCCACAGACGGAACCGGCATCCGCTTTTTCGTAACGAGCGATAAAGCGTAACAAGTTTTATTAGGTATTTTTCACTTCCAATCGTACAGAAATTGCAGATATTATTAAAATCATCTACACATGAAAGATCGTCTTCCGCTCGCCTAAAACGCCTTTTAAACCAGTCCAACACACCCCTAAATGTCATAAGAATCACCCCAAACTTTGTTTGCGGTTTCTAAGTCCTTTTGGGTATCTACCGAAATCCACAGCCCATCGTGCATATAAACGGCAAGCTCCCCATCTTCAATTAAAGCGTTAAGGGGCTCCTGCTCAAGGATACAGCTGTCGTCATCGCCCAAAAAATCTAAAAATTTAGTATTAAATACAAAGAAACCGCCGTTAATAATTCCGTCTTCCGCACTCTTTTCGTTAAAGGACTTCGCAATATCATCTTCAATTTTCAAAACACCGTATTGGCTTTTCTTCATAATTCCTGTAAGGGTAGCTATTTTCCCTTTTTCCTTATGAAATTCCAGCAGCTTATTAATATTGATATCCGACAGACCGTCCCCATAGGTCACCATGAAGGTGTCGCCATCAATATATTTTGAAACTCTTCTAACTCTCCCGCCGGTCATGGTGTCTATGCCGGTGTCAATCATCGTGATCTTAAAATTATCACAATCCCCCAATACTGAAATTTTATTGGACGGTGCTTCTTTTACAATATGGCAGTTGTTCAATTCGTAATCAATAAAGTATTGTCGTATTACATTTCCTTTGTATCCCAATGGAAGTATGAAATCTTTAAATCCATATTTCAAGTAATTTTTCATAATATGATAAATTAAGGGCTTACCATGTACCTGAGCCATTGGCTTTGGGTAATCTTGCCCTGATTGCATTCTTTGTCCCTTGCCGCCGCAAAGTATAATTACCTTCATTGCTATATCTCCATAAAAAGTTTTTACATATGTATATTATGATGATTTATACTTCGGTGTTACCGCTCGCTGAGACTACACGTTTCGCTTAGTAGCTTATCCGTAAAATTGCATATGGCGGGACACAAAAGCCAAGGCTTAAAATGCCTTGGCTTTTGTATATATGATTCTTATTCTATTTACATATAAAGCTGGCTTATTTTACAATGTAGCACGCGCGAATCTGGACGTTGCCCTTGGTTTCAACATAGACATTATAGCCGCTGACTTCATAGGTCTCTGCTGCGTTATTATTGATTGAGAAGGTCTTCTCAGCGAGTATCCTTGTTGAGCCATCAGAGTATGTTTCTATAAGAGATATTGTCAAGTTATTCTTATTGCCGTTTAGTTTTTCAACCACGGCAAACGGGTCTACTGATACCAATACAGGATCAACATTTATGGGCGTCCACTTCGCCGTAAGGGTGATATCCCCGTTTATCCTCATCTCATCGAAATTAAACAACTCCTCATCGCCGGTGCTAATGTAATACCACCCCTCAAAGGTGTAGCTATCTCTCGTCGGATCTTCCGGCTTGGCGGCCAGACCGCCCTGTTCGATTTCCTGTGAATCAACAGAACTGCCGCCGGCAGAATCGAAGGTTACGGTGTAATAAGCGGGCATAACCTCCTCTTCTAAACATTCGATGAGCTTATCCAGTAGGGTGTTCACTCTTACCAAATCAAGGCATGAATATTTGTCCACTTTATTGACGATTTTCTTAAGGTCCTTCAGGTCATTGATAATCTCACCTTTGTTGGCCGATACATAGGCTTTGGAATCGTGGATATGAGCTATGATCTTAGCTTCAATATCCTCCAATTCATCACGGATGGAAAGTTTCAGTTCGAAGATTTTATTCAATTCATTAATCAGCTCGGCTTTTGCCTCCTCTTTGAGTTTGCCTATCATTTCCTGAACCTTTTCAATCAGTATGGATTTATAGGTTTCATAATACTCAGTGGAAGTGTCGATAACAGCCTTTTTCATGGCTTCAAGTATGGCGTCAGTACTAAAAATCTTCGTAAAATCAATTTTAGAAATATCTATATAGCTATCAGCATTCCCGGTAATACCGGAGATTTTTGCGGCAATGGAAATACTGATATTGGTTGTGTTCCAACCGCCAGTTGTGTTCCAGTGTCCTGTTTGAATTACCAAGCCCCAAAGATTGTAGCTACTTGAGCTCGGATCGCCGTTGTTCCAGATTTCATCTGTGAGTTGATCCACAACGCTGTCGGCCAATACTTCAATGATATCCTCGATGACGAGGGCATCGATCAGATTGTCAATCGTCCTGTCAATCACCTTGCCGACAAAATCGCTTGTAAGTATGGAGTTTACGTACTCATTGGTCAGCACATCATTGATAATATCGCTAATAATAATGGATTCAGGAAGCGTAATGCCAAGAGAGTCCGATATGTAGTCTTCAAGCAGACTTCCGAGAGCCGGGCCAACCATGTTTCCGATGTCGCTGAGATCCAGCATGCCAGAAATGGCGTCCTTTGCCAGATCTTTAATGGTATCAGCCGGGAGTATGCTGGTAATTAGCCCCGCGACACTTGATGTTTGACCAACGACAGTTTCCCGTAACTTGTCCCTATTAAAATCAGGGTGGTCAACGTCAGTTACTGCGAATGCCGGAATTGCCATGGAAAAAATCATAACTCCGACTAACGCAAGTGAAAAGATTTTTTTCTTCATTTTGGTAATCCTCCTAAGCTTTTTGTGTCTGACTAATTCTGGGGTTTTAATTCATTTTCAGCATCATTAACCAATGCGCCTATAAATGATAACATATTTTTCAACATTATATCAAACATAGATACAGAAAGCAATATTTATCTTCCGCTGCATACAAAAACAGGCTGACTAATTATCAACCTGCTTTTGTATCATATCGTTATGAACACGCGAGGATCTTTCATAGTAATGCGGATAACAGGACTTGAACCTGCATGGGGGGTGCCCACCAGAACCTAAATCTGGCGCGTCTGCCAATTTCGCCATATCCGCATATGCTTTATTACTATACCGCAATTTCATCTATCTGACAAGTGTTTTTATTTTCCTTCCGCGGTAAGGAGTCATAATTGAAGGATATTTTGTTCGCTTGACAGACAGTTTGTTTGAGTGGTATACTTGTTTACGGAACCATTCACTCAATTGATAAAGGAAATAATTCCATGATAATATTTAAATGTGTTGATTTCGATGTTTTAAAGCGTTTTTTAGAAGGCTTACAGAAATTTCTGGGGGATAAATGTGAGATCTTGATACATGATTTTCGAAAAGGCTATGACCACTCCATCGTCTATGAGCTCAATGCCCAATTAAGCGGACGCCACCTAGGAGACTCCCCCCGGGGCGGAATGATCGCCAATCTAAATAAGGACATTGATTCTATGCGCGAGAGCATGATCTTTTTCTATCCTGGCGAAAAAGGGCAGCTTTTCAAGTCCAGTACCACCTTAATTGCCGATGAAAATAACAAAATCATTGGCTCCATTTGTCTCAACCTGGAAGTCTCTGATTTTTTGATGGCTCAAAATGCAATCCAAGGACTCCTCCAATACCCCTCTGGGAACGAACAAAAAGAGGACAACAACAATATCTTAACGAAAAACGTCGACGAAATACTTTCCTATTATATGCAGGAGACTGAGCAGACTATCGGAAAGCCCATGTCGTTGATGAACAAAGACGAGAAAATCCGAGCATTAGATTATCTGGATCAAAAAGGCGTATTTAAAATTACCAAAGCCAGTATACTGCTCTGTGAAGCTTTTCAGGTATCTAAGTATACATTATATAACTATCTGGAAGAAGCCAGAAATACACGTGACACAAACTAAAACAGGCTGCCGAAAATGATCTATCCGTATTTTTCGGCAGCCTTTAAAATTCGGCTTACCCGTCTTTACATATCCATTAACTGTACAATTAACTCCACCTCACAAGGTGAACCATCCGGCAAGGAGGCAACTCCGACAGCACTTCGGGCAGGAATGCCGCTTTCTCCAAACACTTCCCGAAGCAGATCCGTCGCACCATCCATTACCTGCGTCTGTCCCTCGAAATCAGGTGTGCTGTTAACGTATCCCGTCATCTTGACTACTCGACAAATTTGACTCAAGCTGCCTACTGTCTGTCTAATAATTGCCAGGCAGTTCAGGACACATAATCTGGCTGCCTGGTAACCATCTTCCAGTTCCAAGTCTCGCCCCAGTTTTCCCTTATATTTGAGTTTGCCTTCTACCCGTGGCACTTGACCTGACGTGAAGATTAGCTGGCCGGCACATACTGCTGGAACATAGTTCCCGGCAGGGTAAATACTTTCTGGTAATTCCACGTCAAGCACTGCCAATTTGTCTTCTAAACCCATATTGAATTCCTCAACCTTCTTCCAGCCTTTTCAGGCATTCTAATAAGTAATCTGCATCAGCTGCCGTATTACAATAATGGAATCCAACACGGATTAACTTCCCCTCGAAGCATCGGCATCTTAAACCCAAAGTCATTAACTTTTCCGTAGTAACGCCTAATTCCTCTGGTGCCAGAAAGGTGACGATCTGCGAACGGTTCTTCCTCGGAAAATCACCATAAATCCGTATTCGCTTCAGCTCCTTTGCTTTTTCATATACATAATCCACAACGGACATAATATATGTCTCTATCTCTGTGCCACCCAGTAACCGATATCGCCCTACGACCTGGGCCATCCCATGATAGCCAACAAAATTCAGTCCTCCTGTTTCAAACCGTTTCGCTTCTTCACTGAGATCTAGCCGTCCCGGGTCATTATGACGCCGATCCTTCGTACCAACCCAGCCAACCTGACTTTGTTCTAACTCTGCGAGTAACTGTTCCCGCATATAAGCCACACCCACGCCGACGACACTTTGAAACCATTTGTAGCCCGATGTGGCCATAAAGTCTATCTGCATCTTCTGCACATCAATTTCCAGTACATTGGCCGCCTGAGTAGCATCAACCGCTAAGAGAATCCCCTTTTGCCGGCAATACGCTCCAATTGCTTCCAGATCATGCCGAAAACCAGACTTGCTTTCCACCATACAGATACACACCACTTTTGTGTGCTCATCGGAGTAGGCCAGCAGCTCTTCTGCCGAAATGTACCCCTCACATGTTTTAGCAAAACGCAGTTCAATGCCGCGTTTCTCTTGGTTCAACCAGATATAAGAATCCGCCGGATATGTAATATCTGTGGTTACAATATTATCCCCTTCCGATAATCGGATTCCATTTGCAAAAAGATTGAACAAATGACTGGAACTAGCACCGTATACAATTTCTTTGGCCCGGCAATGAAACATAGTCCCGAAATCCTCTCGCAGCTCATCTAAGAATGTCCAGTTCTGAAAGTATTCCTCAATATTCATACCCTTCCATAGCCGGTTTTCCAAATATGCCTTCATAGCCTCATAACTGTACTCTGCCAGAAGTCCCGTAGTGGCATGATCCAAGTATATTTCTGTATTCAACAGAGGATAATTTTTTCGTTCCTCTTCCCATTGCTTTGGATTCATTCTACTGTGCCTCACCCTTCACTTGTTTGCCTTCACGTTTCCTCTCCGAATCCGATACAATCAGGGTTCCCACCAGATCACCCAGAGTGTTACCAGTGGTTAGAATTCCATCAATTAATGCCAGTGCTCCGGATACGACTGCTACTGTCTCGACCGGAAGGCCAAACGTCTCAATCAGAATCGTCACTACAATAACGGCGCCACCAGCCACAGCTGTAGAACCAGTGGTTAATAGCAAAGCCAGAAGAATCACTTTGATCATCGTCCCAATGCCGACAGAAACCCCAACTGCCTGTGCTGCAAAGAGGAAAGAAGCGCCTAAAAGTATCGCTGTGCCATCCTTATTGATCTGACACCCTAGTGGAAGGGTAAAACCGTAAACACTCTTATCAGCCCCCAGGGCCTCTGCGCACTGCATATTAACTGGGAGGGTCGCTGCAGAAGACTGCGTGCCAAAGGCTGTCATCATCGAAGGCAGAGCTCCTTTTAACGTTTTCCAGGGATTTCGCTTCGAGAAAACTGACAGTGCTACAAAATAAATTGCAATCATAACAAAAACTGCCAGGTAATTCGTGGCTAAGAACTTAACGGCAAAGCTGAAGAACATGCTACCATATTCTCCTACACAGCAGGCGATTAATGCACCCACACCGATGGGAGCATAGCCAAAAATAATCTTAAGCACATAGCCTAGCATTTCTGCAATCATATCAAAGAAATCGTGAATACGCTTGCCCTTTTCCTTCGGCATTAGGATGATACCAACACCTACAAGAATACTGAAGACTACTGCATGGTCATAAGAGCCGTTGGCTAGGGAACTAAAAATATTACTAGGAACCATATTAACGATAGTATCTAAGACACCAGGGACTTCCGCAACAGCTGCCTCATAATTGCCATCCAAGACAAATCCTTCACCCGGCTTAAGTATAGTGGCCAGTAAAAGCCCGACTGCGGCTGCCACCATAGTTGTGATAAAATAATATACAATAATTTTCAAACCACAACGACCAAAAACGCCCATATCATTTACCGAAGATATGCCTGAAATAAGGCTACAGACCACTAGAGGCAAGGCTACCATCTTAAGTAAATTAAGAAAAATAGTTCCCAAAGGACGAATGACTAAAATGGACTCTCCAAATGCAATTCCCAGAATGACACCAAGAACCATACCAATCAAAAGCTTGTTGAGCAACGAAAGTTTCTTCCAAAAACCCAGTACCGCCTTCATAATCTCTTCTCCCTTAACATATTTTCTTTCTTTCTAACAAACAGTTTGTTTGATCTTATTATACCTTACTTTTTGTTTTTGTCAATGACTTTTTGTAATATTTTAGTCGAAAAAAGGGGCTGTCGCAGCGACGGTACCCTGGAAGGGTTCTCCTTCCGCATTGAAGGTAAGACCATCAGCGGAATCGAATACTCTGAAGTCTTCACTACCGATGCCCGGGGTGAAATCCTTGTAGATCTCCGTATCGGTGAATACACCGTTTCCGAGGTGGCAGACAACGCCAGCGCACGGTATGTACTGCCTGCAAATCAGGTCGTTGAAATCGTTCCGGAAGAGACCCTGGAGATAACCTTTGAAAACATCATAAAGGACACTCCGAAAACCGGGGACGACAGCCTGGCTTGGCTGTGGATTACGCTCATGGCGGCATCACTCGGCGGTATCGCGGTCACCCTGCTGGTCGGCCGCCGGCTTAAAAAGCGGACGGATTCATCTCGCCGGTAACCATTAACAAATCAGAGGCTGGAGGATGGTTTTGCTATCCTCCAGCTTTTTTGATATTCTTATAAAATAGTAGGTTAGGTGAAAATATGAAACGAATTATAAACAGAATTTTGATAGCCGTCTTTGCGGTCGTATTTCTGGTGTCGGCCGGCATGCTGATAAAGCATTATGTGGACGACAGGAACCAGACTGAAGAGTTTACCAAGCTATCCGATTTTATCCGGGAATACCCCAACACGCTTGATGAAACTCCGGATGAAACGGATGAGCCCAGCCGGCTCATGGCCTACAGGGAACTGTATGAGCAAAACAATGATCTGGCCGGCTGGCTGCGGATCGAAGGGACCAGCATCGACTACCCCGTCATGCACACACCCTCAGATCCGGAATACTATTTGAAACGTGATTTTAATAAGGCGTACAGCAGCCACGGAACCCCGTTTCTGGATGCGGCCTGCGACCCGGAAAAACCCAGCACAGTCCTGACGATTTACGGGCACCATATCAAAAACGGGAAAATGTTCGGTGCCTTGAAAGAATACGAAAGCCAGAAATACTATGAACAGCACTCCGCCATCCAGTTTGATACCCTGACCGAGATCGGCGACTATGAGATTGTGGCCGTCTTCAAGACGCAGGTATATACCACGGATCCAAATGTGTTCCAGTATTACCTCTATACCGACTTTGAGGATGAGGAGCAGTTTAACGACTTTATGGCAAAGGTCAATGAGCTGCGTCTATATGACACAGGCAAAACAGCCGGCTACGGCGACAGGCTGCTTATGCTGAGCACATGCGAATATTCCCGTACCAATGGCCGACTGGTAATACTCGCAAGAAAAATTTAACGATATGATG
>Ga0153924_1000764_pt1 | contig 19076 bp, 11 predicted proteins | sample TSNJ008MetaG_FD_104709 | JGI IMG/M metagenome (GOLD analysis project Ga0153924, IMG submission 104709) | Attine ant fungus gardens microbial communities from New Jersey, USA - TSNJ008 MetaG | ecosystem: Host-associated > Fungi > Mycelium > Unclassified | place: USA: New Jersey, Wharton State...
AGTGTACAAGAAACGCCCTGCCAATAATGGAGCATAGATAGGATCGAGGTGGTCGATTCAGGGAAGTACGAGTAGAGGCAGTCACGCTTACATGAGTCTCTAGAGCCTTTGTTACAGCACTCCATGCTTCTCGCAAGTAATTTTCCCGATACTTTGGGAAAAGGGTGGCAAAAGACGACTCTTCTGTGAAAGCTCCGCTCTTATTATCCGTTTGCGCAAAAGGTTGAATTTTCCACTGAGAGAATTCAGATCAGATATGAAGTAAACGCAAACCTAAAAATCTCACACTATAGAGTCATTATACATTAGATATAGTAGTGAGGGTGAAAGCAAGCGTACTGGTCAATATCATCTGTATCCCAGGCTAATTCGATTTGTTAGGCCAAAAGTCTACTAATTGCATTGAAACTAACGTTTGTCTTTCCGGTGGGATTTATGATTTTTTACAGCAGGTTCGGCTGTCTCCGACATTGTTCCGTTTCGCAGTCTCGAGAAGAAGGCACTAGACTGACGAGTTAGAGCAGAAACAAAGTCAAAATAGATCTGTTTGTTTGCCATCAATTTTGATGTCCGTCACAGCACTCCACTCTCACCACCACCCCAGCCATGGACGTTGCCACAGACCTTGCATCACCAGCCAATGAACCAGGAAACATATTATCTTATGATAATTCTACTGCTTACGAACAGCAAATCCCAACTACAAACGAGGAAGATCCACGTTCTAACCTGGCCAGCCGAATAGGTACTACAAAAATTTATCTTCTCGCCGAAGCGCAGAGTTCTAAGGTATGTCCTCTTTAAAATAGTCTTCATTCTTTGAGATGCAAAGCCTGATTCCAGCATTGTTATCTATCTGACGCTGTTTGTTCTGTGGCTCTGAATGTAAACGCCTCCCAACTTCCCTACTACACGCGGCTGTGACCTGGTGGAATAATCCATGATTCACATCGAATTCTTGTACAGCGTAAGCGCGAGGATGAAGAGGAAATCGTCTTTGGCAGTACGGAACCTGTGAATGAAGCCTTGGAAGACAGCGACATTGAAATGGAAGGCTAGTCATGCCCCACTGCTCTTGTTTCATCGTTTGACTTCCGAATCAGAAATTGGTTATAGAGCGAATGCCATTTTTTTGCAAGGTGCTCCCATATCCCACCTCCCAACTGCACGATTATTCGCCTACGCTAAATACTTCGGTACCACACCACTTGGCCTCGAATGGGTCAATGATCAAACCTGTATTTTCGTCTACAAATCTAACTCCCTTGCTCGTGCTGCCTTTGGCTCACTTCAGAAATCTTCTATGGAGGATCCAGATCCTGATGAGTTCGTGACTGCAAAACCCATCCCGATTTCCTTGTGGCCAGCAGAGGCGCGAATAAGCAAGACCCTGGGAAAAAGTGAAGGGCTTAAAGGGGTGCTTAGAATGCGATGGGCAAAGCCCGATGACGTGAAGAAAAGGGGTGCCAAAAAGGAGAGCGAGTTCTATAAGCGGCACGGAGTTGAAGCAGGAAAGGAATCTTTCAATGGCCGCGATCTACCTCCCGCTAAGAGAGCTCGAAAGGACGACGTTGACTGGATTGCCGTCAATGAAGACACAGAAAGACAACGATTAGATGCTGAACTGGATCAGCTTCGGCAGGCTTCTGACATAGATGAAGCTCAGTCAATAGATGAAGTGGATGAGGCTCCTGCATCTCCTCCATCAAAGATGCGGTCGGATTACATTGCAAAGGACGGGAAGACCCTGATTAACCAATTTTCTGACTCCAATCTTTTCGATCTCAATCCAAAGAAGACGCACCGAACGCAAGGAGAACGCGGAATCTGGAAATTTGCGGATGACCGCGAAGAAGAATTAGGCTCAGGATCCCTGCGGGAGCGTTTATCGCTGTCGAAAGTAGACTCAGATAGTAGTAGAAGGAGTGGAGGGCTGGGGAGGCACAATCGAGATACACGAAACTCAAGAAGTGCCAGAAGGAAAGGGGGCAGAAGTTCCCGCCAAAAGATGACACAACAAGAGCTAGACGACGAGTTGGATGCATTGAGACAGGAGTTATGACTCAGAAGTTCTTTCGCATTGCTATGTTTACTTATCATGTTCTATCGGTTTTCCTCTATATAATTACCAGCTGTGCACAGGGAATCATGAGGCCTGTACGAGACCTTAAGTAGTGAATGACCATAAGATTCTCATCCATGGCCTCATATTCTTAAGAGGGATCATAAGACAGCTTTATAAGCCCGTTTACCGATACTTTTCTATCCCCTGGTAGCGGAAGTGGTGTGCCAGAGAGTCCCCCCGGTTAGAAACGCTCAAATTGAACGGTGTGGATTCCAGTAATGATGGTGAGAAGAAAAGTATCCAATTTGACACTAAAACTGACTGCAAACTTTCACTTTCTCATTCCTTGGACACTATTTCACATACCTCTTGCTCTAGATACTATGGCAGAATATAAACAGTACAAATGTCCTATTTAAACATCATTGTAATGTTTATTCATCCTTCGATGTTATTGTAGAAATGTATGGTGTTTTATGCTTCAATATTGCATGTATGAGATTTAACCATTATTCAGACATTACAGTAGTGTTTGAATATATTTTCAAAAATCAGGAATACCGTTGCTCGATCGCAGTCTAATTGATCCGTTGCAAAGCAACAAATCTACGTTCTTCAACTCTCGCCTGTTCCCCTAGAGATCAAAGAGAAGGATCTTACAGGTATCCTCTGGGTAGCTAAAGTCAATACTTTACTTCAGTCAGGATTGCAGAGCAACAAAGGCAGTGAGTAGCACTAGCTGTTGCAGTGTATAAATAGAGTCCGGAACCACGTTGAGGCTCTGATCATGCACGATGGTAACGAAGCGCCAGGGTTATTTACCTTCTCAGCTTGCGGGTTGTTATGGTCTTTCACCTTGTTTATGACTGGACAGTGACCCTGGGTTTTGTTTTTGGTGGCTGCTGTAGGTGAGTATCGTTGTGTTCCGTAATACAATCCATTGACGTGTCGAAAACAGTAATGCAATCACATTGGAACAGCTGACATCACAATATCCTTACGCCGGTTCTCTCATCACCTTCTTCCAGTTCGTATTGATCTCGCTGCACGGTCTTCCTCGACACATCACCTGGACACGATATGGACCGCGTTTCAAGCCACGACGTATACCTCTGACGCCGTACCTAATTCAAGTTGGGCTCTTTTACCTGGTTTCTGTGCTGAACAATGCCGTGTTCAGGTACCAAATACCCATGAGTGTCCACATCATTTTCAGGAGCTCTGGATTGGTTGTGAGCATGACACTTGGATGGCTGCTGCGTGGTAAAAAGTTAGTCTTGACGAAGACTCTTTCATGGAAACATACTAACACGTTCATAGATACAACCGGATACAAGTTCTCTCTGTATTTATTGTTACGATTGGTGTGCTTCTGACAACATTCTCTGCTATCCCGTCCACACGCACCTCTGGATTTACTACTACTACTGGCGATTTTGGGAATTATATAACAGGAATTGCAATACTAACCTTGGCCATGTTTTTTGCGGGTTTCCTTGGACTTGTCCAAGACTGGACTTATACCACTTATGGCCGACCCCAACTCTCAAACAAAGATGCGTCAGCGAAGTTTGATTTTCAGGCTCCTCAATGGCAAGAGTCGCTCTTCTATCTTCACTTCCTTTCCCTTCCCATGTTCATGTTCCTTCGACAAGACATAGGAGCCCAGGTGCATCTTGTGTCAAATGGCCCTGGAACTGTCTGGTCTGCATCGCTTCCTGTTCCATCTGCCATCGCTCCCTTTCTGGCGCCTCAAGACGCGACATTTGTGGTACCATCTCAGGCCCAGAGTCGGGACAGATTCTTACACTTTTCTTACCACGTTCCTCATGTATTGGTGCCCTTGTTAATCAACACTGGGACTCAGCTCATTTGTGCTTCTGGTGTACACAGGCTTACGACGCGTGTTAGTTCCTTGACAGTGACTCTTATCCTGGTCGTCAGGAAGGCTGTCAGTCTACTTCTCAGCGTTCTTGGTGCCGGTATCATTCCAGGTGTGGATGGTACAAAAGCAAGGGCGGTTAACTATCGAGTGATGTGGAGTGGTGCCGCCTTTGTGCTACTTGGTAGCATTTTATATTGTGTTGGAACCCAGATTGGAGAGCGTGTCCGAGCCGCAAAGGAAGAGGGGAAGCAGGATTAAGAGACAGATAATTTGTGATCTCAAGACAATTAATCGATCGTCTCCTACTGAATTATCAGATGTTATGACAATATCAACGGGACGAGTGTGGTCGATGAAGACGGCAGTCATCTTTTACCCGATGTGCTGACTAGAAAAAGGGAGTACATTCTTTGAAACTGTACCAACTCTGTACCTGTCGCTATGAAATATAAACTCATTATGAAACCTGTCTGAGCAATTCTTCATCCCAACACTCCACTGTACAGGAGCGTGTCAATTTCGAATACAGATATATCTTCTATAATTACCTTTGTCACTTTCCCCCTACCTATCTAATAGTAAGCTTCGTCTACACTTTACAATTTTCCTCAGGCCTTATTCTGCGTCCTAGTACTAGTTTGCGGAATAGAAATTCCAAAAATCATCGCGTGAGAACATACTCATTATTACTTTTGATGACACGCTGTTTCAAACCGAGCTCAAACCGAGATCCTCGAAAGACTTTTTTGAGTACAAGCCAGTACACGGAGTTGCCAGCGAACTCTGGCCAGCCTGAATTATGCTTTGCAGATCGTACGTGACAAATTTAATCAATTAATGTGTCTATTACTGACTATGATATCATTTTTGCTAGTAGATCGACAGGGACTCCTCCAGATGCTCGCGTGGCAGGATTTGTCTCTGATGTAGATATGTTGAAAAACACAGCCAGGCCGAAACAATGTGTCTCTTGTTCCCTTTCCCCACCTTCCTTTCCTCTTACCACACACCACATCCCTAGACGGGGTGACGTACCCACTTTTTGGCATTCAAACTTGAACGGCTGCTCCTCGCCGACCCAGGATTACCACATATTCCTTTGACGGGTTCTGACATCTACTACGCAAAAATCATCCTCTCTTTTGCCACGTCGTACGCATATAGAACTTGTTTCTTTCCTGTGGATTTGTGGTTATGCCGGCAACGACTCATCTTCTTGGGCATCCGGGTCGTAGGCATCCTGCTTCTCTGTTACCTGCATCTATGCATAATTCAAGGCTGGTATCACTATTGCAACAACGAGTTTCGTTGGATATGATACATTATGTCGCGAACAGTGCAGCGAGTGTCATTCATATAGATGATGCCCTGCCGGGGACTTCGTCTTCCTCCTCACTGTCAACATCGAATAATGCCGATTCATCTGGGGATGGCAGCAGTGATTGTTCGTCATCGACGACAAGTGGTAGTACGTCTGTCAGTGTTAGTGAATCTTCTATGGATACTTCGAGACAGAGCCTCGCCACTCCTCCTAACACTCCGTCTGCATCGCTACCTTCAAAAAGGATAGTACCTACTCGAATGGTTGAAGGATCAACTCATAGATTGATTTCGTTGGAGAATTTTATTGTGCATCTTGTTAAATGCTCGAATGTACAGGTACCGACGTTGCTAACAACCTTGATCTATCTCGAGAGGCTGAGGAGTAAACTTCCGGATGTGGCCAAAGGTGATTTGTTTTAATCGTTTACATTACAGAGGGGAGAAAGGGCTGACGCTTGAGCTCAGGAATGCCTTGTACTCGTCATAGAGTGTTTCTCGCTACGCTCATTGTAACTGCCAAGTATTTGAACGATTCATCACCCAAAAATGTTCATTGGGCCAATTACGCAGTTATGTTTGATGTTGCGGAGATCAACCTGATGGAAAAGCAACTGCTTTATCTCTTGGATTATGATTTGCGGTTCGATGAGATGGAAGCTGTTAAGCATTTTGCGCCATTTATGCATTCAGGTTCGGCTAGAGCACTGGCAATTGATAAAGTGTCAAAGGCAGGGAAGGCTCGAGCTTTACAGGTACAGGCACAGACGAAATTGCCTACACCAACAGATGAAGAACCTTCTGCATTTTCTGCAGCGATTACATCTGCAGTTCGTGGAATCGCAAGACGGCTTTCGACAGCGCATCTGTCTGCCTCCATCAGTTCATCTGCTTCTCGGCAGGCCGGTGCTGTCCCGGTTAGTTCGTCGAATTCGATGTCTAATAGCCTGAGTGCAGGATCTACGTCGACTTCATCTTCGGATATGGCTTCGCTGGTGGACGACACTGGCTCCTCATCTTCTTCGTCCTCGGGGTGGCTTAGCAACAATGAATCTGACGATGATGGATATGAGATCGAAGTGGAGAAGAAGTCACTTATTAAACGTCGACGCCAAGATGAACGAGATGGATCGGCAGAACCGACACCGACGAAGCGACCGTTTATGCTGCGTCCCGTTCCTACGCATGTGTACAAGAACAATATTCGACCTAGGAAATCGTCTGATACCTCATCAATCAATACTGTTACGGCTTCAAATTCCCCTGTTCAGAGCATCCAGCCGAGGAGTAATGATGCACGGCGATCAAGTTCAGTGACGGTTCCTCCAGCAGCAGCGATCAAGTCGGAGATAGGGATGGCAACGAGTGCAACGATGCCGAGCCTCTCGCGAGCTGGCATTGCTGGAGGATTTCTGAGTCGAATGTGGGGAGCTGCAACAAAGGCGGCGATGCCTCATTCTGTGTCGCACGATGCAATGAAGCTTGGTTCTGGAGGACGCGATGCGGAGCCTACACCTGAGCAAACTCAAAATGCTTTCCGACGTTTGGTGCCCTCAAGGTCGGGGGGTATAAGGAATGCAAATGAGGTTTGAGTATCGGAGCGGGTTGTGCGGATGACGGTGGGTAGGTCTTGGAATGATGCGGAAATACAATTTCCTGAGAATGGCCCCCGTCAATCTGTCAAAAGCGTCAGTTTCAGGGCATTGCCACTATTTTTCTTTCATTCTTATTTTTCTTTTGGATCAAAATGCCTCGACTTGGCAAAAGGGACGCGGACTACTACACGAATCACTCTCACGTTCATGTTCACGACTATCACGGCTCCTAATTTGTGCTTTGTATCTCTCCAATCATGTACAATACGCGGACGATCGGGTCCGTCCACTCGTTTAGCGTAATTAGAAGTATTACTATGATGTTATTACATGCTCATTGCTAGGCATCTATCGAATACGTACGATTGGAGGTGTTTTCACATGGACGACGGTTGCTGTGGTTAGCCAGGAACATGTTTCGCCGGCGGACTTCTGATGCAGCAACAATGCAGACTAGAGGACTGGCCTAAATACTAGTAACTATCTGTCCTTGCTCAGTACTAAGGCTTTATATCTCTCTCTTTCGTTCTCTGTGCCCTACACGGGAGCATCATGGTTGGTATTGTATTGAGACTCCGACAAAAAACTCTCACGCATAGACCTGAAGACCCAGTCGACTGCCTCCAAACGTTGAAATCGGGGTGTATATTTCCTACGCAACTATCCTTGCTTTCTCGACTCTGCTCTGTCGCTTATTATTCCCTGCTTGGAAACAACCCCAAAGCAACGTCGCTTCTTCACGACAACACCTAGTTCAGAGCCTCAAGAGTGAAAAGGTTCAAGTCGGATAAATTGGTTGTGTACAGACGTGAGTAGTGTGTTCTGGCTCGTAAAAATGCATGGGAGAGGCTGAATACATGTCTTTTATGCTTTTTAACAAGGCTAAATACGTTTTGACAGCACAATTGCACCTCAAGTCCCGATCCAAGGACGACACAACAACCCATTTCAACAGAGCTAGTTTTCATCTATAACCTTCTCACGCTACCGAGAGACGACGCCTCACAAGTCCTGTTTCTGTCACGTATTTAATTGGAAAGTAAGATGATCCACGTTGATCTCGGTCATCCTTCCACATCACCGCTCAAATCCTCCGCTTCTGCCGCTGCCCTTGATTCCTTCACTTGGGATGTTGGCGGCGATGATCCATTTGGTCCACCAACGTCTGGTGGCTCGGTTATGGGTCCCGATGACCCGCTTGGAGGCGTGGATACGGAATCGACGTTAGTCCATACACAAGAGTTTAGACCGGAGGAGTTTTTGAATGATGATTTGGAGGATGTGATAAATTTGTCGCCGGATGTGGACAGTGTGGGGATGGATCCGTTAAGCGTGACCCCGGCTGTTACTCCATCGATACAGACCACTCAGCCTCAGCCTACAGCGCCTACAAGTAATGACTTATCAAGTAGTTCAGCTGGAGACTCGGGCCCATCTTCCCATCCACCTGCAACGGATACTGCGTTATTGGCATCGCCGAATTCGGGCGAAGGCGATCGGAGTTCGTCGTTGTCGCCTGTTCCGGACACGAACTCACCATCAGGGCAGGGCGAGAGTGGACATGCAGGAGATGGCGTCAAACAAGAGAATGTTGCAGCTCCACCAGAACAAGTAACCAGGGAAGAGGAAGAGGAAGAAGAGGAGGCTATTAGAGCGACCAAGGTTGATATTTCGAGACAGAGCTCACCCTTGAGTCCTCTGACGCCACCAGCTGACGAGCTGGAAGTTGAGGGTGAAGAAGCGAGTGAAGAGAAGAAGGGAGGCGAAAAAAAAGTCGAAAGGAAGGTTGCTACTACCAGGTCCGCCAAGTCGCAGCCACCGCAGAAGCAACAGCTGCGCGCTCCCCAACGTCCTCAACAGAAACGCTCAAAAAGTCGTCGGACTACAAGATCACCATCCCGAACAATAGGCACTAGAATGACATTTACTAATAATGCCTCTACGTTTATGCAAAAACCACAACAGCTACGACAACCGCCAGATATCTCTACTTTTGATCCCCCAGCCCAGTCCAACAATAATGATCCCAAAGTCACCAAAGTCCTGGAATTGAATTCTGAGCTCTTAAAGTGAACTGCAATCTCTCTCCATTCAACGCACATTCTAACAGCGTTTATTAGTGTTTTTGCTCAGTTCCGATCACATGGCATCCCTGACAATGACCCTCGATTCATCCAGTTTGTTTTTACTTTCCAATCGTGAGATCGTGCTCATTTCCTTTAGATATGCAACTTGTCTCAGAACAAATCTTTCATGGTTAGCTGCCGCTGTCGAAGGTCATTACACCGTACGTCGATTTTCAGACAAATTGATCCCATCAATATTCATGTTGTCCCTCAGACACTACCCAACATGGATCCACCACCACTCCTCGAATTTACCTCCATAGATCGTATACGCCAGTTATATGCTGAACTTCCCAATATCTTTGGCAAAGAGATTATCCGAATGAGAGCCATACAGCAACAACAACAACAGCAGCAGCAGCAGCAGCAGAGTGCTCTCAAGCGAGACAGAATCGAAGATCCTACACAGGTGACGACGAACAAGAGACGCGATACCGGCGAAAATAAAAGCTTCATGGCACCGCCTGTACCACCTATGCCCAACGTGAACGGAGTCAACCTAACCACAGGTGCGGTATCTGGTGGTACGCCAGTGAATGGGACAACGAGTGGTTCGCCAACGCCTAATTCCAAGTCTGGTAGTTCAACAAGTAACTCAAGCCATGTCGGGAACAATAGCACTAGTGGTGCAGGTGTTAATGCAGGTGTTGGCGCAGGACAAGGTGGACCGTCAAATTCATCGACACCTACACCTGCCCTCGGGAATCCTAATCCTGGTTCTGGATTGGGACCGCAGATGCCCACTCTAGAAGGAATGGGTATGCATGGGGGTATGGTTGGTAGTGGGATGACGCCTGAACATATTCGTACGAGGCAAGCGCAGGCGCAGGCGAGAGCGCAGATGCAAGCCAATGCTGCCAGACAAATGTCTCCACCTGGTGCTAATCCTGGAAATCCTGGAGGTATGGGTAGTGTGGGCAGTGGTCCTGGTTCAGGTGGTCCTGGAGTTATGGGAGGTCCTGGTGCAGGATCAATGCCTCAAGCTGTGATGAATTCAATGTATGCGATGTTACAACAGCCGAACAATCCATTCGTACAGTATATGATCAGAAATGTACCAGGATTCCAGCAAATGCCGCCGCAGATGCAGGTACAGAAAATGATTGTTGCCCAACAGACGCTGTATGCGAAACAGGAGCAGCAGCAGCGACAGCAGGTGCAACACAACCAGATGCAGGCGACTTTTCAGGCGCGTGTGGCTGGTGGGGGTGGCAATGGCCCCGGCACTATGGGTGGAGCCATGGGCGGCTCAGGTGCGGGAGGATTCGGTGCGCCTGGATCGCCAGTTGTGCCTCAAGCGGGTGGAGGGATGATGGGCCAAGGTATGGGAGTAGGAAATATGGGTATGGGTGGCCCAGGTACAAGCGGAATGAGTGGCATGGGAGGTATGAATCCGAGAATGATGGTGCCTACGAGGGGTGGTGTAGGCATGGACATGAGCCAGCAGAGACAGTTGATGTTGCTGCAACAACAACGTGCTATGGCCGGTAATGGAGGAATACCTGGAGGGATGGGCGGACCAGATACTGGACATGGAGGAATGGGTGGTCTTACTCCACAGCAGATAGCGATGCAACAAGAACGTTTGTTGAGGCAGCAGCAGCAGCAGCAGCAGCAAGCTGGGAATATGGTTCCGCCCCCGCATGGCTCACCTGTTGGTGGTGGTGGTGGTGGTGGTGGTGGTAGCATGGGAGGAATGGGAATGACGAGAGATATGTTTGTACCGTTACGATCGAATGGTGGCGCGATACCTGGTATTGCACGGAGCACGAGATCACCGACGGAAGCAGGCGCAGCACCTCCAATGACGCCGAGAGTGCCTTCGAGGTCATTAAGCTCAGGAATGGGAGGATTAGGAGGCGGAGGAGGGGCGATCCCGGGTACGGAAGAGTATCAAAGACTGATATTGCAACAGCAGCAGAACCAGGCTGCGAGATTTATGCATCAGAATCAGCAACAGATGAGTGGAAATGGGAGTAATGGTGGAGGTGGTGGCCAGCAAAGTCCGGTGTTCAATGGTCAGGGCATGGGTTGGGGAAATTCAGGTGGTGTAGGCAATAGTCTACCTGGTGGAGGAGGGTTTGGTGGTGGGCCTGGTATGGGTGCAGGATATCCATTGGGTGATGCAACACGGCAAATGTCGGCTACGCCGAACCCTGCTGCTCAACAAGGCATGGGTGGTATGGGTGGTGGCATGGGATTGGGAGGAATGAATGGCATGGGTATGGGCGGTATGGGAAATGGTATGGCCGGAATGGGTGGTGGTATGGCCGGAATGGGTGGTATGGGTGGCGTTATGGGCGGCCTGGGTGGAGGAGGAATGGGTATGAGTGAAATGGCCGGAATGGGTGATCAAGGACTCGGGGGTGGCGAATACGATTTCTTGGGTCCAGCAAATTGGTAAAGATTGTCTTGGTTAAAAGAAATGAACTTCATGATCATCCTATCTTTGCGTTTTTCGGGTTTGCTTATCCCATTAATAGCTGGGTTGGTGGTTGTATTTCTCCTCTACTCTTATTGTTTTCCTTCTTCCTTCTGATCTCGCTATTTGGTGCATATTCGATTTTCACAGTCTCAACCTTCGCATACTCATGATTTTTTTTGCATCTAGTTGTCCGTATCTTTTATTTTACCGATCTTATTCTATGATTCGTTTTGTGGAGGGACAATTCTTGTCTATTCTTGGTGTTCCGACGACCACCTTGATCAACTCCTCATATTTTTTCGTCTGGATATCTCACCAGAGCTTCGATCCTGTTCCCTCCCTTTCTCTTTCTTCTCGTGTATTGTGCTTTCTTGTTTATTTTTCGTGAGGGAGGCAGTTCCTTTGGGGTGTACACGGCGGGAACTGACTTTTGTCCGTCTGTTTTTGACTTCCTACGTTACAGGTTTCTTTGGTTGTGTGATTAAACCTAGTGCTGGCGTGTGTGTTTTTTTTGTGACGAGATGATCTATTATATGTAATCTTTCCTGTGTTTTTCTCCCATATTTTTTCCATCTCTTGTTTTAATTTTTTTCCCCTTTGATATACAAACATGCATCAATGAAGAAAACACAAACCTTAATAGTTTTTAAGACAAGCTCTGGCTGTATGTGTGAAATCAGGCTTGTACATGTATCACTGTAATATAATCAAAAAGGATCCGGCCTGAACCTATACATATGGATGCTTGAATCTGCGACGGGTTGTTGTAGATGAGTATGGCGCAGGATAGGGTTTTTTTTCTCAACCCTCAGTCATTTTATTTTTTGGTCTTGGAATCAAAATGTTGCGAGTTTTGTTTGAATCCATCTAATGAACGGTAAACATGTTTGACTCTTACCTCGTTTCCTTCCAGGATGATCAGAATATTGATACAGCTGCATCGTCATAAGGTTCGTGAGACATTAGAAACTGATGATGTACAGCTGTTTTCGTCTTTATAGGAGAGACGAGACTCGTCAGGAGAAGTCGAAGTCTCAGTGCTTACAATTGAAGAGGTATGAGGTTGAAATTGTGTTTAGGAGAATCGATGATGAACGTATATACTTAATTCAATGACATAGGAGGATGTATATTCCTTCCCCCTATGAGTTTTTAAATCATAATTCAATAAACAAGTTGCTACATGGTGCCAAGATGAACTCATACTTCTTGTACACATACACAAGATCACAATTCCCACAATAAATCTATATTGAAGTAGCGCTAGAGTGACAATGAGCCTATCAATGCCTTCACCACATCCATACATATGTTGATCTGTTCTCACCTGATTTCTCACCAGGTGTTTAGTCATTGTCTGCAAAGTACGACTATGTCATTGGTCTCACGATCGTTGAGAGCAGTCAAGTGACTCGTGGTGACAGCATTAGCTGACACGAGTTACTTTCCCTCTAGAAACTACACGTCTCGCTGAAATTTTGACAATTATGGTTTTCGCGAATCTCGGAGCAAAGGAGAAGGATGCGTTCTTCACTCTCCTCGACGAGTAACTCGTTTCATCTTATCTCCAATCGGTGTTCTATAATGACATACCATTTCAGGTATTTTCAATCACGGCCAGAAATTTTCAGTGCCGCAACTACTCAAGATGGGGCTACGGCAGAGGCAAATACGAACCCGTTTCGTAAAGATATAACAAGTGCCCAGGTTCATGCTGCGGCTGCAACCGTTGGTCGTGCTGGAGATGCTGCGGCTAAGTTTGTGTCAAGCGGGTTCAAGAATATGCAGAACAATGTTCAAGGTGTGAAGTCGGTGCGTTCTCGATTTCATTATTTTTGGTGTTCGATCTAAATTTTGTGGTGATTGACAATTTTCGGAATGGGCTTTGTGCGCTAGTCAGCTGGGCAACGGAATGGTGACTCAGACGCTCATGATACTCAATCCGGTGGCTCGTTACAAGATCGGATAGCAGCGCTCCAAGGTGCTGGGAAACGTCATGACACAGGAGGGAGTACTAGCTCCTCCAATGCTGCGGATCGAGGGAGTATGTCTAATTTAACTAGCGTCAAGGTCCGAGATACTTCATCTTACAACTATCAAGATCCTCGCAATGGTCGCTGATGCCGTTCTCCCTTCACTTGTATTACAGAAATTCGATGACGTTGATATGTCGTCCGGAAAGAACTTCTATTCCTCTATCAGAAAATCTAATACATCAAATACAACGCATTCGCCTAGTGCTGTGGATAACATCCCATCTGCGTTTCCCAAAAGTCATAACTCAAGTCGATTTGGGCCCCCACCTACAACTGCTGCTGCATTATCTGCAGCTCCACCACGGCAACCCGAGCCTGAGCCTGAACCGGAGGAACCGGGAGATTGGGCGGAAGCGTTGTATGATTTTGAGTCATCGGTTAGTGTCTAAATCTCTACCATCCTTTCTACTTGGTGTCCATTTTAATTTACATTTAGGAATCTGGTGATCTCGACTTGAAGGAGGGTCAAAGGGTACTGGTAGTTGAGCAGACCTCTGATGATTGGTATGTTCATAACTTAATCCACTAATTTAGCAGTTGCTGACGGGCCCGCTTTCAGGTGGACAGGGGAGGTAGACGGCAAGAAAGGACTTTTCCCGGCCTCTTATGTCAAGCTTATCTAGTTGGCTCTGTGATATTAAAAAAGAAAGCCCGCCTATTCTGAATATACGAACTCAGCGCAATGTCTCGCTCGACCTGGCGGATGAAAGGTTACCAATACTGCTTCAGAGCAGCGAGAATCTTAAAACCAAAACCTGGAACACGCTATAGAAAGTATCTACATAGCAGCAATGTGCCATTGTTGTGCGTGCACGATTTACACAGTTTGAGGTATGAGGACCCCTTGTTTTTCTAAATCTTCTTCCTTTTTGTCAAAAGCGCAGGAACCGTCATCAGATCCATAGTGATCACTTGCGAAGGTCTGTCTGGGACTAAATTGGACTTGCAAGCATTTGCGAAAGAAAACTCATCACTTTACTTCAGCCACAATGCAAGATCTATCTGGCAATGTCTGGTTCATGAATTTGAATTATAACTGGACCTGATATATCAATGTGAGGATCTTTTCCGGCAACCTCTGCGATCACCTATGCGACATCAAGATGATTGGTACTTTATCCCAGGTCTCGTTCTTGGAAAAATCAATTTCTTGTACTGCGATACTGTTCATGCTGAACAAAAGACCTGTAACACTTGAGGGAAGGAAAAAAAGTTCATGCCGATTTGATATTTCGTCCTGTCATCAGTCGGTTATTGAAAGCGGCTGAGATTAGCTTCTCCCGCAGTATCACTTTTGCATCTAACCACCCTACAATTATTACAACGCTCATGAGTCACGAGGTAAATGCTCTGACTTTTAACTTGGCTGGCGCTTGTATTGGAAGGGACAGCCACACTCGCAATGATGTCATATCAAGACTGGTGTAGTACTTTGACCACCGAACTCCAACCATTGATATGGTACTCATTTTCGTACTTAGCCACATTACTTAAAGGATCGTATTGGATTCATCCTTCCTCAGTCGTCTGCGAGACTCCGTGACGCCTGAGCTTATATTCTATTAGCTTGCTCTGAGAGCGTAATTCAATTGGAATTCAATGTTGGTGAGAAGGGGGAAGAGGCTTCTGTACACCAATTGCACTGTTCCTCACTAGTATGTTCAATCTCTGCTTTGGCGGTGCATGACAGTAGTACCATACCTTGGTAAAATCGGAAGGTTTCCATTAATACGAGAATTTATCAATCCTCTCTCTCAAACAACAGAGAGCCAAGCTGGACAAGCATTTTATATCTTTTTTAGATCTAGCCCTGACGTCTATATGAGGAATTGTCGGAACATGTAATCTGATTCGGAGGACGGAAAGTAGCCGATAGGAGATAGATAGTCGCTGAGAACCTCAGTTCTGATGAGATAAAATTTATCACTTCCTTGTTCTTACAGATGGTTTTCATGACACCTGTTTCGTAATTCATTGAGAACGGTGTTTCTGTATTTTAACGCTGAAACTAGATATCTTGTCACCCACAGTGACCCTATGATTGAATACCATACTCAATTATCCCCGATGAGGTTTAAATTCTTGGTTCTAGAAAGATGTCCAGGATAGATGTTTGCGAACGACGACATTCATCAATCGGCATGTAACCAGTCAAGATGCACATCTTTATAACCCGCCTTAATCACTACCTTCATACCTCCGCTTACAAATTTCTTGATACCCTCAACGAATGGCCGAGGCCAAGGGTCCAGCTCGAAGGACGAGACCTGATACGAAAGCACGAGATGGTCCAACTTTGCTGGTGTCAGTGTTCGCCGCAGCTTTGCCATCGTCAAAATCTTTTGCACAATCTTAGGTGTCATTTCATTTGATCTAGTCGTCAAGTGGAGTTTCTTGAGAGAAGGCAGGAAACACCATCCCTTACTAGGAGTAAGGAGATTAAGAATGCTGAGTTCTATTGAGTTCTGAAAATAGATCTCGAGTCGCTTCAACGAATCGAGAGCAGACAGCATGGACTTTATTTCGAGTTGATCCGTTTTCCGAAATCGAAATTTAAGAGTTTGAATAGATTCAGAGTATTTACGAATCAATTGGTGTTCAACACCTGCGCTCCAGTCTGGATACCAAATAATGGATTCCAGGGTCGGAAATTCGAAGAATCTGCCTATGGCTCTTCTCCATGAAACTGGTATCTCCCTGTCGAGACAGCAAATGAAGCAGAGATGTGGAAATTTGATGCTATCTCTTACTACGGTAGTCCCCCGTCCGTATGCTTCAAAAAGTCTGCTGCACGCAAAGCATTCAAGATTAATACATTGAGTGAAAATTTCCAGGGAGAGGTCGGAGGAAAGGTCGTATAAGCTGAGGTATGTGATTTGAGTCCACGGAAGAATGATATTGGCGTTTGCTGAAACACCTTCAAGCTCTACCTCTTGTAGACGAGGCGCATTTTTGAGTACAAGTTTCTCCTCAAAGGCATCATTTGGACACGTTATCGATAGTTTTTGTAACTGAGAGAACATTGTTGTCTCCTGGATTTTCTCTAAGGGTGGTAGGCATTTCTTTGGCCAATTCCTCAATCTCAAATTTCGCAATCTGTCCGGGTTCTCTACGAAGATTGTATTAAATACATCTTCGCGAGTGTTGTTTTCCATATCATGATAATTGAAACTGTGGGAGCAGCCAATGGAGAGATCAAGCGTCATAGCTTTCACGTTGTGGTAATAGATGTTCAGTATTTGCACAAGTGGAGATCTAGGTTCCGATATCCAGCAACCTGGGAGTGTTAATTGCGTCCACAACCATGGAGAGTTCCAAGCGACGTGTCGCCAACGGGAGCACACAGCCCCGAGTCGGATAGGTACAAATGAATGCCGAAGCCTGATAGTGGGATCAGATAAACACCCGCTTGTTTCATCCACTCCATTGGTAAGTACGAAAATTTCTGCGAGAATCCCTGAAGGGAAACTGAGAATGGCTGAGCGTTGGGTATTTTTTTGTCGTAAGAGGAGAGCACGGCGGGTTTGGAGATAAGATATCAGGTGGTCGAGTTGATTAATTTCATTGTCGATAGAAATAGACAATTCTTGCGTCGGAGAGGACACCCTTGGGAGTTTATGACTGAGTAGGGCAGATCGATCCTGGCCGTACATCGCTGGTAGCTAATTGGGAAGAGGTACCAAGAGGGATATACGTCAGATAGGTGGGTTCACTGCTCCTAGCCTGAGCTTAAGTGCGAAATGAGCACCGTTACACTGAGGCTATGAGTCGAGAGGTTGTAGGTCTTAAAAAGGGAAGGCGTATCACACCAATTACCGAAGGTCAATTAACAATTGATTATCAATTTGGCCGACAAAGGAATGACTGGATATGAAGTTCATCCGATTTATTGATGAACACTGACAGCTTTGATATTCTTTTTGTGAGTGAATGGATGACTTCCCGTAGGTATTCTAGGGAAATCTTTGTTACAACAGATTTCCCTAGAATGCTCCATGCCGAGATGCTGAGCACGAATTTCAAATTTCGGGGGTCTCCCGGACTCCCCTAGATATTCTCTAGCCTTTTATAGATAGTCGGATCAAAGTTACATACCATATCTCCTGAGTGGAGATGAATCTAGGCTTACAATCTATTATACTGATGAGTTTCTCCTCTATCATGAGCTCCATATGATGAAGCTATTTTCCGAGATAATGGTCAAAGATAGTGGGAGTCTGAACCATTTTGTGGCATTGTCATTGAGCATCACATGCCTGAATATTGGTATGATATGTAATGGCAAGCATGTGATTCAAGAGAGGTGATATCATGATTTGTCACAATGCTGTGTTACAACAAGACGCGTGTGTGACATAGTGATGTCACATTTAGAAAGTGCATTTTTCCCAGATTTCCTCAGACCATTGAATAAGGTTTGCACTACACCCCAGATTCTCCCAGATTCTCTATGGGAAGTCATCCGATGACAACAGCCTCATTTATTGTTCTTAACGTAGTCTGTCCTCACTCATATATAAAATGGGAGCATCAGATAATTTGCCCGAATTATGGGGTTACAGTTCCAGCTTGGTTCACAATCATCGAGCATCGGATAGTGTTTCGACGAATTTTCGAAACATCTGCTCATATAAACATTAAGTGGTATGTGAAGGTAATATGCATATCTTGGGAACAAATGAAGAGCTGATACTTGATGTTTCCTTGCCTTGAGTTTCATCCTCAAAGTTATGGGATTAGCCTTGTGAACTTTCAAAAGGACCTAGAGCTATGTAGCCAATAGGATTGGAATTGCCTTCAGCATAGTAATCAGAGCGTATGGCATTGATGGACTTCAGAAAATTGTATCTCGTCCTTGAACGCCTCCCTCAACAACTCAGCTCCTGTTTATAAAACAACTGGAAAAGCCCATCATGTTTTCTGTCAAGAGGTACTCTTTTCACCACCGTGAAGCTATCCGAGTCGTCGAAGTGACATGACTAACTACGGTTGAGAAGCTGGATACAATGTGGACCTTTCTGCAGTAAAAGATTAACCGTTCAATTGGTTCGTAAAGCCTTTCTGATGCGGCACAGAATGACTAAGATGTTCAACGACAGAACATCCGTGACAATGCATTCATAATGGGAGAGGAGCCAAGTATCTGCCGAGACCGCAAAAGACCAGAAGAGACAAGTATATAAGACTTTGACCCTTTTGCGGGTGGCTAAGAGCAATGTGCCGTCCAAAGATCTTCGATTAACCTGAATTATCAGCTAATATATTACGTCAGTACTATTTGATTGTATTTGGATCCAAGCCACCTCCAGGTCAGCGAGCTTCAAGATCGTGTAGACCATTGCTCAAGACACTTCAACTGTGAGTATACCAATCAGCTTCTCGGAAACGCCATTAGGAGGCTCTCCGAGCCATCTCAATATCTAGTGCGCGAAATGGGCTCTAAATCAAGTGCATTACGGGCTGGATGCGTGATCGTATGGTTGGATGACACAAGTCTTCTATCTACCTATTTTCTCCTCTGCAAATTTGCTGCAATCTGATACCAAATTCGTACAGTTCTTGCAATGGGTAGGGTTATCAGGACACAAAGGCGCTCTCATGCTATCGTGCGTATCTAGCTGTAT
>Ga0153924_1000765_pt1 | contig 19042 bp, 14 predicted proteins | sample TSNJ008MetaG_FD_104709 | JGI IMG/M metagenome (GOLD analysis project Ga0153924, IMG submission 104709) | Attine ant fungus gardens microbial communities from New Jersey, USA - TSNJ008 MetaG | ecosystem: Host-associated > Fungi > Mycelium > Unclassified | place: USA: New Jersey, Wharton State...
TTCCAATTGAGATATTTAACACTCTGATATTGAGTTTATCTTTATTTTTTAATATCCATTTAATTGCATTTACAACATTATTAACATTCCCCCTTCCCTGATGATCTAAAACCTTGATCATAACGATGTTACAATCCGGTGCAACACCTGCATATCTTTTATTCGATAACTTCCCGGTTCCTGCTATGATACCTGCAATATGTGTCCCATGCCCATTATTGTCATAGACAGTTCCCCTATTGCTTATCATATCATTAAACGAAAGTAATCTGTCATTTATGTCAGGATGCCTATACAGTCCTGTATCTAATACAGCCACTGTAACATTCTTACCGGTTATGCCGGATTTATGAATATTATTAATACCTAAAATACTTTTCACTCTATCCATCATATATCTCCATCCTGCTTAAATCTCCTTTATAATCTATATAATAAATTATTCTAAAAGAAATTTATTGTACCAATGGTCAGGCTGTTATAGAGATATTTTAAAATGTTTTGAAAATAATAGTAAACATTTCAGATAGCACAACATATTATTTAGGGTAATCAATATTTTTGGAGGAATTAAAATGAGTGATTTATCAGCTACAAATTGCGGATGCGACTGCGACCGCGACCGCGACAGAAGAGGATTTGGTGGAGACAACTGTATATTTTTAATCTTAATCTTATGCTGCTGTGGTGGTAGTGGATTCGGCGGCGGATTCGGAAACGATTGCGGATGTGGAGACAACAACAGCTGTCTATTAATCATCTTACTATTATGCTGCTGTGGTGGTAATGGCTTCGGCTGCTAATGAATGACAATTCAATCTATGAGTATGATCTGGATTGTTTAAAGTCTAAGCAGGGCAAAGAGGATTATTTCACAAATGTATTGACATTATTGCTTTGTTTAAAATTTGTGTACAGCTAATAACAAAATGCGGCCGTAGCAGTTTACTGCTGCGGTTGCAGTAAAGAAAGGGCAAAGTATGTATGAATGATAATAAACCTCTGACCTTATTAGATTCTCTGGTTTCTCCTAAAAATTTATTGATTTTGAAGGCTCTCATTCCTTTTCTTCCTTCTAATGCCCAAAAACACTTTGCTATTATGATAAAACTTGAGGAACTAAAAAATACAATGAATTTATTTTCTGGTACTCCTTCTATGGAGATTTGTTCTAGTACAAGTGATAGTACACCACTGGATATGCTTAATGCAGTTAAAGTGTATTTTTCTTCGGAAGAATCTGAAAGTATTGACAAGTTTATTAATATTTTTTCATTAATGTCGATGTTTAATGGTTCAGACGGCATGGGAAATATGAGTGATATCTTTTCCGGTATGGGAAATATGGGTGATATCTTTTCCGGTATGGGTGATATGGGCGACATGTTTTCAAACATGGGAAATATGGGTGATATCTTTAATCGTTCCAGTGAACAAGCCGAACCTGATTCCCAGACTTCTGAGTTTTCAGAAGAATTTAATCAGGATAATACGGAAGATCTGCATAACGAAGCTGCTGAAGACCTGTCTCATAAAGAAACTGAAGATTTTAAAACCATGGATACAGAAGCGGAAACTGATCATTCAGAAGCAAATAACAGTACAAATTCTAGTAATCAAAAATCAGATATCATCTCTTTACTAACAAATATGCTTCCCGAGGAGCAGAAAAACATGGTAGATATGTATTCTGGTATTATGAATGCTGAACATAATTCAGAGAAGTCTGAAAATAATCCTGACAAACAGTAATTACATACAAGGAGGTAAATATACTATGGCCGAACAAAGTTGGATGAATAATCCTGATCTTGAAAATATAGATCCTAATAAGTTAGAATTGTTAATGCAGATAGTAGAAGAATCAAGGACCAAAAAAAGCAATGAATTAATTCCTTATTTTATAGCTGCTACTGCGAATGCCAACTCTAAAGGCATAGCCTTTAATGACAATGAAACCGAATTGATTTTATCTGTATTAAAAGAACGTATGTCAAAAGAAGATTTGAAAAAAATTGATACCATTCGCAAATTATCAAAAATGATTTCTAAAAAAGAGAAAAAAACAAAATAGTATTATATCTCTAGGTCAGGCCAGTATTCGTTATTATCCACTAAAATAGCAGCCACCCTTTCAAACATCTGTTGAAGGGGTGGCTGCCATTTGGCTGTCCTCCCAAGATTTTATATGAAACACCATTATTATCTGCAAACTATATTGATGATTCTGCCGGGAACATAAATTTCCTTTACAATATTACCCGATATCTTGCTCGCTACAGCATTCTTTCCAGCAAGAATCGCATCTTCCTTAGATATATCTGTCTGGAGTTTGATTACTGCTTTCGTTTTACCATTTACCTGAACCGCAATATCAATTTCGTTTTCTATCATTTTACTCTCATCATAGACAGGCCATCCATTTTCCTTTCCAAATACACTGCCTGCTCCTCCTAATACCTGCCACAATTCTTCACCTATATGTGGTGCAAATGGTGCAAGTAATGTTATTGCTGTAAAAAGAGTTTCTTTGTCTATCCCGCCTGCTCTTTTAGCAATATCAATCATTTTATTGTTATATTCCATAAAGCCGCTGATTACTGTATTTAGGCTGAAATTTTCTAGTCTGGTAGTGATATCATAAACCATTTTATGTCTGGTCTTAATCATCTCTTCAGTTGGTGCAATCTTTTTATCCTTATTATCCATCACAAGATTCCAGAAACGGTTTAAGAAACGATAAACACCATCTATTCCTCTATCATCCCACTCCGCATCTAATTCCGGTGGACCTACAAACAGCTCATACATTCTTAGTGAATCGCATCCATAGTCTCTTACTAAATCATCCGGAGACACCACATTTCCTTTTGACTTACTCATTTTAATGCCATTTTTACCATTAATCATACCCTGATTGAATAATTTAACAAACGGTTCATCAAAATCTATAACTCCAATATCATTTAAGAATTTTGTATAAAATCTTGAATAAAGCAGATGTAAAACGGCATGCTCCACACCTCCTATATACATATCTACAGGTAAGTATTTTTCTGCTTTTTCCTTTGATACTAATTCATCATTATTTTGATTGTCTATATATCTTAAAAAATACCAGGAAGAACCTGCCCATTGAGGCATTGTATTGGTCTCTCTTTTTGCCGGTTTTCCACATTCAGGACAAGTTGTATTCACCCATTCATCAATATCGGCTAGTGGTGATTCTCCTGTACCTGTTGGCTGATATGATTCCACTTCAGGTAGTAACAACGGTAACTCATCCTCCGGTACCGGTACTGCTCCACAGTGCTCACAATGAACGATTGGAATAGGTTCACCCCAATATCTTTGTCTCGAAAATACCCAGTCTCTTAATTTATAGTTGACTGTTTTTTTCCCGATTCCTAATTCTTCAATAATGTCAGGAGCCTTTGCTTTGACAATATCTGATTTTTCTCCGGTCCAGTCACCTGAATTTATTACTATTCCTGCTTCTGTATATGCCTCAGTCAGATCTGGGTTTTCTTTTCCATCGGGTGAAATGACCTGGATAATTGGAATATTGAATTTAACTGCAAATTCATAATCTCTGTCATCATGTGCGGGTACACACATAATTGCCCCTGTACCATAATCGGCTAAAACATAATCTGATAACCAAATAGGTGTCTTCTCGTTGTTTAATGGATTAATAGCATAACTTCCCGTAAATACACCAGTCTTTTCTTTATCCTGTAATCTATCCACATTAGATTTTAACGACGCTTGAAAAATATATTCCTCAACACTTGCTCTTCTCTCTTCAGTTGCCAGCTCTTTCGCCATGTTATGTTCCGGTGCCAATACCATAAAGGTTGCACCGTATAATGTATCCGGTCTTGTCGTATAGACAGTAATCTCTTTATCCTGTCCTGCTACTTTAAAATCAACTTCTGCTCCATAGGATTTTCCAATCCAGTCAGATTGCATTTTTTTTACCTTTTCAGGCCAATCCAGCTTATCCAAATCTGATAATAATCTTTCAGCATATTCTGTGATCTTTAACATCCATTGCTTTAAATTCTTTTTTGTTACTTCAGCGCCGCAGCGTTCACATCCGCCATTCACTACCTCTTCATTGGCTAAACCCGTCTTACAGGAAGGACACCAGTTAATTGGCATCTCTTTTTCATATGCTAAGCCGGCTTTAAACATTTTAACAAAAATCCACTGAGTCCATTTATAAAACTCCGGATCAGTCGTATTCACTTCCATATCCCAATCGTATATGGCCGCAATCTGATTGATTTGATTTTTAATACTTGCGACATTCTCAGCTGTCGACTTTTTAGGATGTACTCCCATTTTAATTGCGTAGTTTTCGGCAGGAAGTCCAAATGCATCCCAACCCATCGGATGAACAATATAGTAGCCTTTCATCATCTTGTAACGACTCCATACATCACTGATGACGTACCCTCGCCAATGGCCTACATGCAGTCCGCTGCCGGATGGGTATGGAAACATATCTAAACAATAGTATTTTGGCTTTGATTCCTCATTTATATTAACCGGATACTTTTCCCAGTTTACCTTCCACTTTTTTTCAATTTCCTTATGATTATAAGGGTGTCCCATAATTCCATTCCTCCTTGTATTTCATTTGTTAAATGTTTTTAACATAATAATGTATAATCAATTATCTAATGACATCTCACCTGCTGATTCTTCTCCTTGATCCGTGTTTTCAACCGCTTTTGTCGTTTCTGTCGGCTTTGTTGTTGATTTTATAGTTGATTTCGGTGTAGTTGATTTCGGTGTAGTTGATTTCGGTGTTGTTGCTGCAGGAGATGTTTTCCGATTAGCTGTTGTTGTAGTTTGTTTCGTAGTATCTTCTTTACTTTCTTTTGTTGTCTCTTCTTCTGTCGTTGTCTCCTCGGATGATGCCGCCTTTTTTTTCTTTTCCTTAATATAAAAATATACCGCTTTATAGGATATATTTCCATACGCGTCTTCTGCTTTTATCTCTAGCATATTTTTCCCCGAATATATAGTTTCAGGAAATAAAAATGTAATATTTTTAGCAGTAATATATTCGTTTAAGTCTTTTACTGTAAGCACAGACATGATATTATTTGTAATCTTTTGTTTCAAGCTTTCACTATTCAGCGTTTCAACCGTAAATTTCTTTGTTGCTATTTTATAGGTAAATAAACTGCTGTCATGTGTATCAACCTCAATTATTGGTGCGGTAGTATCAACTACTTTATAGGTTAATATGGCGGTAATTTTATTCTTTTTACTGCCGTACGAATATTTTACTTTATATGTTCCTTCCACATTTGAATCAAATTCTTCATATTTTAATTTTTTTGTTACATTAATACCTTTATTATTAAGTGCGATTACATTTGCAAGATATCTTACTTCCGCTCCTCTTTCTACCTTGATGACATTACTGTAAGCTGAGATATGATTTTCTTTCACAGACCTCCACGGATTATTTTTATTTGGATCTGTTGGGTCCCATCCATAAATTGTACTGATTTTGGTAAATTGGGGCTTTTCCAATGGCAGCTTTTTATCAGCTCCAACCTCTACCACTGTACCGGGAATGCAATTATCATAAATCCATTTCGCATCTGCCACAGTTAACCTGATATTTGCTCCGGTTGCACTTTGCTGTCCCATATTATTGTATTCTTTTGTATCGAGTGAATATTTGTTCCTGTCATAATAGCCGGCAGATTGAATCCAAATAAATTCACCTGCTTTGCTATTATACTGATTCCATTTGTTATCGCTTGATACCCATGCATAATTATTATCTATTTCATATGATCCATTTTTAATCTCTTTTCCAATCGTACACAACATGATTTTGATAGGATAGCGGTTATTGTTTTCATCATATCCATAAGCTACTACCGTATTATGTCTTGTATTTGCATAGAGATAATACGCTCCTTTATATTCATTTTCAACAACTGCGGATTCCTCGTCATCAGCCTGTGAATCATCTTCTTGATTTTCCGTTGTCTGTTTCGTTTCATTATTCATTACCGTATTAGCCGGTCCCGTATAGTCTCCCAATGCTTTCATACCCAGCAAAATCAGACTACCCAGAGCACCTACAACAACCAGTATTTGTACAAATGTAGCAACATACTTTTTGACTTTATTCTTTGTAAAATATTTTCTTAAATTCTCTTTATTTAGTAACTCCTTTATCTTTCCCATAATATACCTCTTTATAACTTTGTCCTGACAATTACAATAAGATGAATATCTTTATTATTATACATCATATTATATTTTTTTCAAACATTCTTTTTATATTTTATTTGTGGTATACTATGGTAATACTAATAAATTAGGAGGTTTGCAAATGAAGATTGATATTTCAAAATTTCGCGGACTATGTAAATGTGGTGAAAACCATTCCATCTTAGTTGATGACATTGTAATAGAAAAAGGATGTATTAACAGACTCCCTGAAATCTTACAATCAAAACCATATAGAAAATATAATGATATTGCCGTTATCTGCGACAATAATACATACGAAGCTGCCGGTAAAACTGTTATGCAGCTGCTTCCGGAAGCTAACTTAATTTGTTTATCCAGTGAAAACTTACATGCTGATGAACATGGGGTCAAAATGATTGAAAATTCTATCAACTCCAAGGATTTGTCCGTTGATTTACTATTAGCTGTCGGATCAGGCACGATCCATGATCTAACCAGATATGTTGCCTACTCTCGTTCTCTTCCATTTTTTTCGATTCCAACTGCCGCAAGTGTGGATGGGTTTGTATCAACTGTAGCTGCTATGACCTGGTATGGATTTAAGAAAAGCTTAATCGCAGTTTCGCCAGTCTTCGTATTGGCTGACAGTAATATCTTTTCTAAAGCTCCTTATCGACTGACTGCTTCAGGCATATCTGATCTGTTTGGCAAGTATACTGCGATTGCCGACTGGAAAATTGCTCATTTAGTATTAGGGGAATCGATTTGTTCAACTATATGTGAAATGGAGTATAATGCGATTGGTGCTGTCAGAGAAAACATAAGCGGCCTCCATGCCGGTAATACGGAGGCATACGAGCAACTAATGTATGCCCTTATTCTATCCGGATTGGCGATGCAGATGACTGGAAATTCGAGGCCTGCCTCGGGTGCAGAACATCATTTTTCCCATTTATGGGAAATGCATATAATCAATAAACCGATTGATGCTTACCATGGTGAAAAGGTCGGCGTTGGACTGATGAACTGCTGCTGCATCTATCATAATATTAAAGATATGATTGAGGCAAATCAAATTACGATACATCCTTCTTCTGAAATAGAGATGGACTTATTACAAACATACATGCCTCCTGAATTAGTGCAGGAAATGGTAAAAGAAAATACACCTTATCCACTGGCAGAGATTAATACAGAAGAATTAGAATCAAAATTATTGCAGATTGCGGAAATTATCGAAACAATACCGGTCCCGGACGAAATGCGTAAGATGCTAAATGATGCCGGATGTCCGTTTTTAATGGAAGATATCGGTCTATCTGCGGATTTGGCTGGAATCTCAGCTAAATTAGCACCATACATCAGAAGCAGATTAACATTATTGAAATTGTCTAAGATGTTTTAGCACTTTAAATTGTTACACTTTAACGTATCATAGTGTTGACATTCATTCTATTATGGTATAAAATATTTTCAGAAATATGAAATCAGGACAGAAAATATCAGATATGAAAGTAATATCCGCTCTGAGAGGCTATTATCGTAAATTGGTGATACCATCGCCAAATCTGACATTTGGCTCAGCGGAATGGAGTAAAACATGAATGATTTAACAATCGGATTTATTGGTTTAGGATTAATTGGAGGTTCAATTGCCAAAGCAATTAGGCGCGTCTATCCTAGCTATCATATTATTGCATACAACCGCAGTGAAGAAGCCCGTATTCTTGCCAAACAAGACGGAACATGTAATGTTGTAACTGATAGTATCGATGAAACCTTTTCAAATTGTGATTATATTTTCTTATGTACACCTGTTGAATATAATTCCCAGTATCTAAAAACACTGAAGACAATTATAAAATCAAACTGTGTTATTACTGATGTCGGAAGTGTAAAAGGAAATATCCATCAAGCTGTGGCTCATCTGGGATTAGAAGCTAATTTTATCGGGGGACATCCAATGGCCGGTTCAGAAAAAACAGGATATGCACACGCCAATGACCGACTTGTCGAAAATGCTTACTATGCGCTTACTCCTACTCCACTGACAAATCAATCCTCATTGGATACTTTGATTTCTATTATAAATAATATTGGTGCAATTCCAATTATCCTGGATTATTCAGAACACGACCGTGTGGTTGCTGCAATCAGCCATTTACCTCATATAATAGCATCAAGTCTGGTGAATCTGGTAAAGGACTCTGATTCAGAATCCGGTACAATGAAATTAATTGCTGCCGGCGGTTTTAAAGATATTACCAGAATTGCCTCCTCTTCACCTGAAATGTGGGAACAGATTTGTATGACAAACAGGGAAAATTTGTCTGACTTTATTACAAAGTATGTAGACAGCTTGATCGAAATAAAAAAAGATATCGATTCTGCTGATAAACAGGCAGTCAATAATTTATTTCAAACAAGCAGGGATTATCGCGATTCATTCTCCAGTCAATCTTTGGGTCCTATTAAGAAAAACTACAGAATTTACTGTGATATCATCGATGAATCCGGTGCAATTGCTACAATTGCCACGATTCTGGCCAGCAACAATATCAGTATCAAAAATATTGGGATTATTCACAACCGGGAATTTGAAGAAGGTGTTCTTAAAATTGAATTTTATGACGACGAATCCAGTGAAAAAGCATATGCCTTATTGACAAAATATAATTATACAATCCATAAAACCGAATAGAATGTTGCTAAACACTCGATTATATAAATATTTTTATTTCGTCATAAATAGTATTCCCAGAGTGTTTGGCCCACAATGACTGGAGATTGTACAGCTTGCTTTTGTTATCAGGATTTCTTTAAACTCTGCCGTTTCTTCTATATTCTTTTTCACAGCATCAATACAGCTTTCCTCAATGCCTGAATGGGTAATAAATATTCTATCATAGTCAATATTCTGATATGCATTTAACTTTTCAATCGTATAATTGACCAGACATCTTTCCAGTTTTCCCCGATAAAGTTTTCCCATTTTCATAGAGCCGTCTTCTGTACTGACTTCAATACACGGTTTAATATTCAATAAATTCGCACCTAATTTCGCTATAGTGGAGCATCTGCCGCCGGCATGCAGAAATTCTAATGTGTCTACAATAAAGCTGGCATGTATATTTTTTATCAACTGCTTCAATCTTTCACTGACTGTACCGGCATCTAATCCCTGATGAATCAACTGTGCTGCCTGAATGACCAATAATCCCGTTCCGGTAGAAAGATTGCAAGAGTCTACTGGATATACATGTCCCAGTTCTTTAGCGGCGATACAGGCATTCTGATAGGAGCTGGATAAGCCGCTTCCTAAATTAATGTGAACAATTTCGTATCCCTGATCAATCCAGGTCCGAAAAAATTCTATATATTCTGCAGTATTTACTGCTGCTGTCTGAGGAAGTACTTTTTTATCATAATAAGCCCGGTAAATATCTTCGGTTTGTATCGTTACATTGTCCAAATAATCTTTTTCTTCAAGAATGATATGCAGTGGATAAAATTCTACCTTATACCGCTTCTTTATATCTTCTCCCAGATCACAGGTACTATCGGCACTTAATAAGACTTTAGTTTCCATGCTTGAACCTCCTTAATCATATAATATAAACAAGATGTCAATAGTAAAATTATACCTCCACAATTATTTTTGTCAATATAACTGAGTAATTTTTTATCTTTATACTAATTTTGATTCTTTAATCTCTAAATTATCTTTATTTAGCAGACCAATCTTTTTCTTAAAGGCAGCAAATCCAAGAACATAACCATGAAATAATCGAATAATAACCTGAAAGGATGATAAACCTTTGAAATTTATGATTAAGTCATTCTCTATCTCTAAATGTTCTATCTCAAGTAATCCATATGATGAAAATCCGTACTGGAGCAGCTTACTCATACTTTCTTTTGCTACCCAGAAAGCTGTATACAATATATTTTCAGCAAACAGATACTGGTATTTATCTAACAGTTGGATCTCTTTTTTATTTAAAAAATAGCTTTTTATTTGTTCATTCACCATATCAGACCTTTGTATGTCTACTCCAATTTTAATTTCTTGTCTGTCTGATACGACAGCTGCAGCATATTCGTTATCATGCGAAATACTGCTAAAATATCTACTGTCACCCAAATATGGTGCTCCCAGACAGTCATTGTGGATACATATATCTTGAAAATCCATTGATTTTCCGTTTTTCACCAATAAACAATATGCCGTCTTAGCCGCTAATCTTCCAGCTAAAAATTCTTTTTTTCTTTTTATTGTTGCATTCTTGACCAATACTATTTCATCCTTATGTAAATACCGATTAAATTCTGTTAAATCTGCTTGTAATCCCTCTAACGGTATCAGCGTAAATTCAAAGATTTTGTTTTTCATAAATATTACTCCATTCAGCTGGGCCAAATATCAGATTTGGCAATGGCATCACTAAATTGTGACGCCTGTCGTCACAATTTTTCTGGTTGATTAAAATATTCTCAAATAATGAAGGCGATATTGGGAAATGTAAATTGGATAGGGCATAGTGCAAGACAGACTTATTCAAAACAGATTCGACTTACTATATTTCTAAAAATAGTGAATTTGAATGATAAACACTTCATAAGTTTGGCAAACTCGCTGCGCTCAGACAGTACCAAACTTATGAAATCATTCAAATTCACTATTTAATAAATATAACGTAAGTCTGCATATTATTTTGAATAAGTCTGTCTTGCACTATGCCCTATCCAATTTACATTTCCCTATATCTCTGTTCCATCATCTCGCATATATTTTAAAGTGGCATCGTGTTATGTTTCTTATTGAGAAGATTCATCTCCTCACTGTTTGAAAGTGAGCAAATGGAATCAAAAATAATCTTTCTGGTATCTTCAGGTTCAATCTCCCCATCGATATACCCCTCTTTTAATGCCATATCGGCACATACATATTTACTTTCGTATTCAGCGATATATCTTTCTTTAAAAAGCTTTTGTTTGCTTTCTTCTAACTCTTTCATCTCTTTACTATGTAATATCTCTAATGCACCCTCTGCACCCATAACCGCTATCTCAGCTCCGGGCCAGCAATATACATAATCTGCATTTAAGTGCTTACTGCACATTGCAATATAAGCGCCTCCATAAGCCTTCCTTAATATGATTGTGATCTTAATTGTTGTTGCCTCCGCAAAAGAATATAATAATTTTGCACCATTTCGGATAATCCCATTCCTTTCCTGCTGCATACTTGGCAAGAAACCCGGTACATCAACTAAAGTGATAATCGGTATACTATATGCGTCACAATACCTAACGAATCTAGCAGCTTTTATACTGGCATCACAATCTAATACTCCTCCCAGCCACTGTGGCTGGTTTGCAACAAAACCTACTGTAATATTACAGACCTTGGCAAAACCAATCACTATGTTAGGCGCAAACCTACTCTGTATCTCCATAAAACTGTTATCATCCGCTAACATTTCAATTATTCTGCAAATATTATAGACTTTTTTTGTTTCTTTAGGCAGCAAGTCCTTAATTTCCTTTATATCTTTTTCCTGATACACAAGCTGATAAAGCATCTTTTCGTGACAATTTGAGGGTAGCATTGTAATTAATTTCCGAACTGACTTAAAACAGTCTATTTCACTATTTGATATAAAATGTGCGATTCCCGATTCCTCAAAATGCATATTACTTCCACCAAGTTCTTCTGCATCACATACCTGTCCGGTGACTTTTTCGATCACTTTAGGTCCTGTCACATACATATGTGAAATGCCTTTCATCATAAACACGAAATCTGTAATTCCAGGCGAATATACTGCCCCGCCTGCACATGGTCCGGCTATTATTGAAATTTGGGGGATATAACCGGATGCTAATGAATTATAATATAATATATTCCCATATCCTGCTAATGCATTTACTCCTTCTTGTATTCTGGCTCCTCCGGAATCATTAATCCCAATAATCGGACATTTGCTCTTTATTGCCATTTGTATTAGTTTCTTAATCTTATTTCCATGTTTTAATCCTACAGTTCCCCCGCATACCGTGAAATCCTGCGCATATACATAGATTAATTTGTCATTAATATATGCATATCCTGTAATCACTCCATCATATGGGATTAGACATTCATGGTTTTCTTCTCTATATTTACAGACCTCTCCGCCGATTTCGTGGAAAGAGTCTTTGTCAACTAAATAATTAATTCTTTCTAAGGCATGTAATTTCCCTCTTAAATGTTGTTTATCATAATTATATATTTTATCTTTCATATTTATATTATTTAAACCTTTTCCCTCAATTTGTAATTTTTCAGCATAGCAATTATTTATGCTTTTCAATCTTTTTAATATAGGCCTGTGTCCAAGGACATAGTACTAAGCATTTTAGACAACATTCACAATTCAGTACATCTAATAAATCTTCTCTCTCCACACAGAATTTCCACTCTTTACCGTGAATTGTTTGCGTTGGACAGACACATTTACAGATATCACATTTACCACATAAAGACTCCATTGGCTCTTTATTCTGATTTTCTAATGGTGCATCTGTCAGAACAGAACACATACTGAGCGCACTACCATATTCCTTAGTGACAAACAGCGCATTTTTACCAATCCAGCCCATACCGGTTTGGAGGGCAATGGTTTTATGCGGTAAAGGTGTTGTTTTAATACTATCATCATAAAATCCGTATCGTAAATTATTTTTTTCAGATTGTGCATAAGCTCGGTATCCTCTTTCTATTAAGTAATCAGCCGCATATTCTGCCAACTCGTCAGTCATCTTTTCTTTTTTTACAAACTCGTCATGAGCAGCTGCATAATCACTAGATAAGCTATAAATACATTCAGGCGAAAGAGTCGCCACAATTAAAAGCGCATTTGGATATCCCCTGTTTTCTCTAGCAGACAATTTTGATATATCAATAGAATAGATAAAATCTGCCCCTCGAAATTGTAATTCTTTAGCAAGATCCAACTCCACTATATCACCTCTTTTTATAATACCCATTGAAAACAAATTCGTTTTCAATGGGTATTCTCCAGACTTTAACAGAATCTACTCCTAATTAACTATTTATCAACTCTAATCCACACAAGCATTTCTCCCGGATTTCGATTTCCCCACATGCAATAAGGAATTGCCTTTAACCGTACTGCTTGTTTTCTATCCTGATAAGGTTTATACAATTCATTTGTCCATTCTGAACCCGCTTTTTGATGATAGCCATCGACCTCGATCACCATAGCTCCTGTTAAAAGGTTTGAATCATAAAAAGCATTACTGTTTATTTTTTCATTTAATGAGATGCCAAATAAATTCGCTCCGTTATCTTTTTCTTCAAAACAATAAACTACAGGTCCCCTTTGAATTGCTGCTTTACCTAAATCTGCTACGACTTCTGGATTTGCCTGCATAAGTTCAATCGGCATATCAAGCTTTAACTCAATCACACTGCCATTTTTAAACTCTTCACTTAAAATTGCATATCCGTCTTTCATAATTTCTTGAAGTGGCACGGCTTTTTCGTCTACCGATAATACTGCATGTTTACACCAGCCTGGAATTCTAATGGCTAATTCCATTTTTACAGCTTCTTCTGTGCTTACTTCAAGCTTAATATCTCCATGCCATGGATAATTACAGGATTGTTTAATCTTTACATGCTTGCCGCCTATTTGAAAATCTGAATCACTATTAATAAACTGATGTACAAAGATTCCATTGTCCGTGCTTGTATAGATGTATTGCCCTAAAGAGGTTATTAACCTTGCCAAATTAGGGGGACAGCAAGCACAACCGAACCATTTTTGACGAACAGCCTTTACATGCTCTTTCACCGGATTTTTTTCACACGCTTCCGGCCAGACCTCTAAAGGATTCACATAAAAGAAATGTTTCCCGTCTCTCGCCATTGATGCGATAATAACGTTATAAAGGGCTTTTTCAATCACATCTGAATAGCAGCTTTTATTTTCTATTTGCAGCATCCGTTGTGCAAAAACTATCAGTCCAATGCTGGCACAGGTCTCCGAATACGCAGTGTCATTCGGTAAATCATAATTAAAGGTAAATGCTTCTCCAAGTGAACAAGAACCTATTCCTCCAGTAATATACATTTGTTTCGTTACTATATTTTCCCATAATGACTGGCAGGCACCTAATAATTCTTCATCACCACATTCTTTTGCAACTTCTGCCATACCGGTCAGCATATATACTAATCTTACCGCATGACCCACCGCTTCCTTCTGCTGACGAACAGGTATATGACTCTGTGTATACTCTCTTCTTGTCTGAGGATTCTCAATCTTGACATGTTTCCAGTCTGAGATTTCATTTCTATTAATCCATTCTTCTTCAAAGAAAAACGGATCCTTACCCCGTTCGTCTAAAAAATACTTACTTAGCTGCAAATATTTATCATTACCTGTCTCACGGTATAACTTAACCAGTGCCAATTCGATTTCCTGATGCCCATCGTATCCTTGTATTTTATCTGGTTCGGGACCAAATACTGAATCAATATAGTCAGCAAATCGGCATACAATATCAAGCAGCTTTTTCTTTCCGGTTGCCTGATGATAAGCAACAGCCGCCTCAATAAAATGACCGGCAGTATATAGTTCATGGCATTCTTCTAAATTCTTCCACCTTTTTTCATCACCGTTAATCGTAACATATGTGTTTAGATATCCATCCGGCTGCTGTGCCAGTGCAACCAGATCTATCGCATCATCTGCTAGTTTTTCCAGTCCGGGATCAGGTGTTGTCTGTAAGCTATAAGCCACAGCCTCCAGCCATTTAGCTAAATCAGTGTCCTGAAAAAAGTAACCGTAGAATTCACCTTCTTCCAATCCGGCTGCAATTCTTAAGTTCGCAATTGCATGGCTGGGTTCCGCACCTTCTACCTGATCGTTTAATACTTCCCACTGATATGGGATCACTACTTCCTTAATTAATTGAATATATGGTGACCAAAATTCATCATGAATTGCAACATCTCCGATTGCTAAAGATGTTGACGCTGTCATTTTCTTAACCATAGTTCCTCCTTATTTTTGTTATTATTTTTGTTATTATTTTTATTTTATAAGAAAAATTTAATATAAATCACAATAAAGTCAGTGTTATGTCAATTATTGCTATGTATTTTCTGAAAAAATTTAGGTACAATTGACATAGCATCACCGACGATACCATATGTCGCGGCCTGAAATATCGGCGCCTTTTCATCTGTATTAATTGCCACAATTACTCTTGAATTCTGCATTCCGCTTATATGCTGCAGCGAACCTGAAATTCCACAGGCAATATACAACTGGGGTCTAACAATTTTACCTGTCTGTCCAATCTGACACTCATTCGGAAGCATACCTGCATCTACTACCGGTCTTGTTGCGCCAATATATGCTCCTATTTCATTGGCCGCCTCCGACAATATTCTGATATTAGTCTCACTTGCGATTCCCATACCGACTGCAAGTATAATCTTTGCCTGACCCAGATCATTATTTCGGTACATATTTGGTATACTTTCAATCATCCTGATCCGAACCGATTCTGGTATTGAAGCTTTTAACTTTATTACAAATCCTTGCCTGTTTCTATCCATTTTTAACCTTTTCATAATTCCCGGCCTAATGGTAGCCATCTGAGGCTTCGTATTTTTACAGACTATTGTAGCATATACATTACCATCTAATGCCGGACGAGTCTGCCATAACAGACCATCTGCCGGATTAATTGATAACCGGGTGCAATCCGCTGTCAGACCGGTATGCAGACGCGACGCGATTCCTGCTGCTAAAGACCGACCATATACAGTCGCTCCAAACAATACAATGCTGGGATTATGCCGGCGAATTAATGCTTCTATTACAGGCATATATATCTCTTCGCAGAAACAGATAAAATCCTCTTGGTCAAAAACATATACATAGTCGGCTCCATACATAATCAGCTCACTGGCAAGCATTTCAATCTGATTACCAAGTAGAATTGCACAGACCTTCTCATTTGGCGACCTAATTAATCTTCTTGCTTCTCCAAGCAGCTCATATCCTACCGGATTAATGTTTCCGTTAACTTGTTCAATGAATACATAAATATTGTCAGACTCCATATCTTCTGCCTGATTTAATCCCCGATACTTGCTCTCATGCTTATCGTAAATCGGAGTAGCCGCTTTTGTGTTAATTACAGCAGATTTATCTGCAAGGTCTACCCCTTCCCGTACTAGTTTCCGGCGTAGGGTATCTGCAATCTGCTGTTCTTCGCCTTCAATGAATTCACAATGATTCAAGTATTCTACCTTATGAATTTTAAGCACCTGCGTAGCAGAACCAAGTATTCCACATCGTTCACGTTTTGCATTTATGTACTCTATATCCCATCTCCGGACACTTTTATTTTTGTTTCTTGCATACGCTCTTAAGCTCGGCGTTCTGGGCTGGTTCATTCCTTTTTGAACTGTTAAAACAGCAGGGAATTGGATAACAGCTTTCTGGATGCCATAATCTGTTTTGCTTGTGCATATCAATTCCTGTTTATGAATAGCCTCAATATTACTTATGTTAGATAAAAATGGTATTTCTAAATTTACTGCAAGCATTGGCCCAACCTGACCGGTATCCCCATCAACTGACTGCTGTCCGCATAATATCAAATCAAATTGTCCAAGCTTTTCGATTCCTTTTTTTAGCACATAACTGGTAGCTAAAGTATCTGAGCCGACAAAACACTGATCTGTCAATAATATTACCTCGTCTACCCCTAAATGATAACCCTGCCTTAATGCTTCTTCATTTGTGATGGGTCCCATACAGATAATTGTAACCGTACTGCCCGTAAACTTATCTTTTATTTTTAAAGCCTCTTCAATTGCATAATAATCAAATGGATTAATCTGCGCCGGTATCTTGATTCTATCCAATAGAGCCGGCTCTTTATTCTGGGAATAGACTGCGTTAGAAGGAACACATTTCACACATACAATAATTTTCATGATCACCTCATTTATATTAACATACTACCAGTTTATCAAATACCAAGCAGGTAGAAAATACTTTAAAGATTGAATAAGTGTTAAAAAGTTATATAACTTAGCTACTGGCACTTGTATAACGCTTCACTGATTTCTTCCAGAAAAGCCGGAAGATAAACAACACCCAGACAGGAACAATAAAGGCCCAGGCGGCATATGCAAAACTCATCTGATTTAATACATAAAAACATGGGAAATTAGAAATAACGAAAATAGGTAAAATATAAACACCTATCCTTTTTAACCATTTACCATATATATTCATTGGCATGGTATTAAAATCCCAGAAAGATACCACAATATCTTGTAAAGCCCCTGCATTTACAATCCAAAATGCTAATAGTGATATAGCCATCAGAACTCCATATGTTACTACTAATCCATCAATTATCAACAGAATATACCCTGCAATAGTGAAAAAGGATATTGACAATTGTAACCTGGTCCATGCAATAATAATCATAACAAGACCACCAATAACATTGGGAATAGCGACACTGAAATCAACATACCTTAACGTTACCATAAACTGTAAACTAATAGGTTTAATAATCAACATATCCAAACCGCCATCTCTTACATATCCAGAAATTCTTACATAATTACAAAATATGTGTGCACTCATTATACCGGTGATAAGGGTATATGTACCGATAAATAATAAAATAGAATCCGGAGTTAGTCCATTTACTCTAAGATCAAGACTATACACTACAGTTATGTACAAGAACTTAGGAAACAGATATCCCACTTCTGACAATACACCGACTATAAAGTTGGCTCTATATTCCATACTTGCAATAACACAATTTTTTATAAAAATCCAATAAATATATAGGTATTTCTTAAGTGTTCGTAGTTTACTCATCCTTATCCTCCAATCGCAATATATTTTTTAGTGCCTATTTTCCAAAGTATATTTGAAATAGAAATCAATACAACAATCCATATAGATTGAATAATAAGTCCTGACCAAATATCCTCCATGGGAACTATTCCATTAATAATATTGATTGGAAATGATATGGTGTATTGAAAAGGTAAGAAACGAAAGATATTAGTCAATGTTTCTCCAAATACTTCTAGTGGAAATAATCCACCGCTTAACAAATTCACAGATAAGCCCACTGCAATAAAAATCCCCCAAACCTCATTAAACCAAAACGAGGTTGTACTTAGACAAAATACGATCCCGTAATTAACCATTGTCCCTAAAGATACTGCTAATAAAAATAGAAGTACTCTAGAAAATATGATCTGCATCCCCAGAAAACTACTGATCAGTACTAAAAAAACCGCAGTAACAATTGATAGCATAATCATTTGGGCTATTTTCCCTCCTAAAAAGGAACAGATCCGATATTGATAATAGCCAACAGGCTTTATAATAAATTTGTCTAATCCGCCATTTTTCACATCTCCTGATACCTCCCATTCAAATCCTGTAGCAACCATCCTAGATACCAGTCCTGCCAGAATAACATAGGTGATCATTTGGCTGTATGTATACCCATAAACAGTCTCAGATGCCGAATATTCAAACACACAGGTCCATAAATAATACTGAATGGTAAGTGGAAAGATTAAACTAAAAAGGCTCAGTATAAAATTAACTCTATATTCGATTACATTTTCAAATCCAAGTTCAATCACTTTTAAATATTTACGAAGTAACTTCAATTTTATCACCTACCTACTGTAAATAGATAGACTCTAAGCTATCTTCTATTGGCATGTCATCAA